>OBJA01000024.1_pt1 | contig 159976 bp, 157 predicted proteins | sample 1519751 | NCBI WGS metagenome assembly OBJA01 (sample SAMEA3881238, study PRJEB22517) | soil metagenome | biome: lake sediment; feature: soda lake sediment; material: sediment, water from around vicinity | place: India | collected 2013-12-23 | depth 3 m
TGTGAGCATCAACTTTAAAATCTGTAACAACGGTGTCGTCTAATACATACTTAGCTGGTTCTTTTTGAAAAGAAACAGTAGCGTAACCCATTGTTAATTTTCTTACGTCATTATTTGAAGCATTATTACCCCAGAATGTCCCAAACATATTGACACCTGGTTCGGTAGTTGTACCAAGAATCAATGTTGATTCAGGATCTTGTTTGTCACCACAAGCAACTAATGCAACAGCAAGGACTAATAAGAAAAGAAAACTTAATAATTTTTTCATACTTTCCTCCCATTTTTAAGTATATCAATTATATAAATCAAATTATATAACTTGATTGTAAATATGATATATTTATTTAACAAAAAAGTCAATTGTTTTTTCAATGTAAGCGTTTTTATTTTCTATTTTCATTGTAAAAGCAATTATGTAAAGCGCTTACATTGCATTTTTTTGCAAAAATTGTTGTCGAACTTTAATCTTTAATCAATTTAAAGATTATACAAACATAAAAATAAAAAGCCGAATATTTTCTTCGACTTTCTATTAGATTATCCCCAAAACGCAAATATTATTGTCATTAATAATGCAAAAATCAAAAACATAATAATTACAAAAGGTATTAATGTCATGTAAATTGCCCTTATTATTGCCCATCTTTCTTTTCGTGTTAAATCTAGGGTGGGTTCATGTGTGTTTTTAAAATTATCATTATGCCGTTTGCTAACGGTAGAAAATGCTGTATGTTTATAAAAATCCATATTAGCTATTGTTCGTCCATCATCTACAAAGATCTTTTTATTATTTTCTGCCATCTTTTACCTCTTGTTAGTCAATATTTTTTATTTTTGATTCTTCTTTTTTCTTTTGATCTTCAAAGGCTTGTAGCCTTTCTTCTAAATTAGGATCATATAAATGACAAACTACAATATGTCCTTCCTCTGCTTCAATATGATCCGGCTCTTGAACGGGGCAAATCCCCATTGCTTTTGGGCATCTAGTGTGAAATTTGCATCCGCTAGGTGGATTTGCAGGGCTAGGAAGTGAGCCTTGTAAAATGATTCGGTTTGGTCTACGATCTGGATCAGGAATTGGAATTGCACTAAATAATGCTTTTGTATATGGATGAAGAGGCTTTGCAAACAGTTTGTCTTTCGGGCCATATTCAACAATATTTCCCAAATACATTACTCCCACTTTATCGGATATATATTCAACAACCGACAAATCATGTGAAATAAATAAATATGTGAAACCGTACTTTTCTTGTAGATCTTTTAACAAATTTATGATTTGAGCTTGGATTGATACATCTAACGCAGAAACAGGTTCATCACAAACGATAAACTTCGGTTTTAAAGCTAATGCTCTTGCGATGGAAATCCTTTGCCTTTGTCCTCCTGAAAATTCATGCGGATATCGGTCAATATGATGTGGTGCGAGGCCACAATCTTTCATAATTTTCATAATATAATCACGATATTCTTTTTTTGGGACAATTTTATGTTCCCTTACTGCTTCACCAATTATTTCACCAACAGGCATTCTTGGTGAAAGTGATGAATATGGGTCTTGAAATATTAGTTGGATTTCCGGGCGTAATTTTCGAAGTTTTCTTTTCTTTAACTTAAAAATATCTATTCCTTTATACAATACTTTGCCTTTGGTTGCATCGTGGAGGCGAAGAATTGTTCTTCCAATCGTTGTTTTTCCGCTTCCTGACTCACCAACCAAACCCATAGTTTCACCTTCTTTAATTGTGAAACTAACACCATCCACAGCTTTTACATAATTAACAACCCGTTGAAGTACACCTGCTCTTATTGGAAAATATTTAAACAAATCTATGACTTCAATTAAATTCTTTTTTTCATTCATGATATTCACCTTCGCTTTCAACACAAGCTACAAAGTGAGTATTAGACAATTGAATAAATCCCGGATATTGATCACACAGAGGATTGTTTTTACTACAACGAGCTTTAAAATAACAATGTTTAGGCATATTAATCGGATTCGGAACTTGACCGGGTATTGAAAATAATTTTTCACCTTTTGTTAGGGCATTAGGTCTTGATTTTATTAAACCAATCGTATATGGATGTTGGGGGTTTTTGTATACTTCTCTAACCAAACCCTTTTCAACAATTTTTCCGGCATACATAACTACAACATAATCTGCCATTTCTGCAACTACCCCCAAATCATGGGTTATGAATAAAATTGAGATATTAATTTTCTTTTTTAAATCTCTCAACAAATCCAAAATTTGTGCTTGAATTGTTACATCCAATGCTGTTGTCGGTTCATCAGCAATAATTAGTTTAGGATTACAAGCAAGTGCCATTGCAATCATTGCTCTTTGTCTCATCCCCCCCGATAACTCATGAGGATACGCTTTGTAGATTCCTTCTGGCCTTGATATTCCGACCAAATCTAATAGCTCGATAGTTTTAGATTTTATTTGTTCCTTATTTAATTCTGGAAAATGGTTTTCTAAAACTTCGTCAATCTGCGAACCAGTTGTAAAAACCGGATTCATAGAAGTCATCGGCTCTTGAAAGATCATCGATATTTCTTTACCTCTAATTTCTCGTATGACATCCATTGGTGCCTTTGCAATATCAATTGCATTGTCCTTATACTTAAATCTGATAGCACCACCGACAATCTGCCCACTTGGAGCAGGTACAAGTCTCATTACCGATAACGCAGTAACACTTTTTCCACATCCGGATTCACCAACCACACATACCGTTGAACCCTCAGGAATCTCGAATGAGATCCCGTCAACAGCCTTGACAACACCAACATCAGTGAAAAAATAAGTTGAAAGATTATCAAATTCAATAATATTACGCTTATCATTCATTTTTGTAATATATTCTGTTTCTGGTATAATCTTTCTTTTCTTTAATTTTTCATATTCACTAATCTTACCACTACTATATTGTGAAATCTCCCTTAATCTTTTAGCTGCAATTCTTTTTTTTTCACGATTGAGTTTTATGTTTTTATTGTTTTGTTCCATAATCATCACCTTTTCATTTTCGGATCAAAAGCATCTCGTAAGCCATCACCAACAAAATTGAAAGCTAAAACGGTAGAAAAAATAAATAGTCCTGCTGGAAACCATGTAAACCAATAATTTTTTAAAACGAATGGTTGGTTTGCAGAATTGATAATATTGCCCCAACTAGGAACGGGGTACCTTACTCCGAAACCTAAGAAAGAAAGTGCAGCTTCAGTTAAAATAATACTACCTAAACCCATTGTTGCAATAACAATTAATTGCGGAATAATATTCGGAATTAAATGTTTAAAAATTCTTCTTTTGACCCTTAGTCCAACTGCTTCTGTTGCCACCATGAATTCTTGTTCTCGTAATGAAAGAATTTGACCGCGAACTAGCCTAGCAATACTAGTCCATCCCAATAAGCCCATTACTAACATTAAAATATAAATATTTTTGGTTTTATCAACATTAACTCGATCTACTATTGCTCCGACAATTAACATGATAGGCAAAAAAGGAACACAATTAAAGATATCAACTAAACGCATTATTGCACCATCAACCCAGCGACCATAAAAACCAGCAATTCCACCTAAAATAACGCCAATTAATAACTCGATCGATATAACTATAAAACCAATACGTAAGGAAATCCTACCGCCATACATCATTCTTGTTAAAATATCCATACCATTCGTATCAAGACCAAATAAATGTTGCCAAGAAGGAAATTCATGAGCTCTGATCTCTGATAATTCATCATTAATAAACACTTGAGAATAACTGTATGGTATAAATAGAGGACCAAGAAAAGAAAATATAAACATGAAAACGAGGATTCCGATTCCGATAATTGCCAATTTATTTCTTAAAAACCGTTTTAGGACTAATTGTCCAGGGCTAATAATTCTGTCAATATTGATATCTTCTGGCTTAATTTCATTACTTGGAGAAATGATCTTTTCTTCTTCGGTTACGATTACTTCGTTGTTGTCTTCCATATGAATCTCCTTTCTTAAGATAATCTTACTCGAGGGTCAACAATTGCATATGTTATATCTGCTAATAAAGTTCCAACTAAAGTTAAAACTGCTAAAAACATATTAAATGCCATAATATACGGAATATCACCGTCTCTTATTGCATCTAACGCAGCTCGTCCCAAGCCCGGAATATCGAAAATGGTTTCTGTTATAATTGCACCCGAAAACAATAACGGTAACGTTCCACCTAAAATTGTTACAATTGGAATTAAAGTATTTCTAAAAGCATGTTTATAAACAACGGTTTTTTCGCTTAATCCTTTCGCGCGGGCTGTTCTAATATAATCAGCATTTAACACCTCTAACATATTAGTTCTTGTATATCTCATTAAACCGCCAATGCTTGTAATTGTTAAAACTGTAATCGGCAAAATAAAATGCCATAAGATATCAAATAATTTTCCTATTGGACCTAAAAATTGATATATTTTAGGAGTAACCATCCCTGATAAAGGCATTAATCCTAATTGTTCTGAAAATATTTGTTGAAGAAGAATTGCAAAGAAAAAACCAGGCAATGAAATTCCGATTAAAGCAAAAACAGTAACAGCATAATCTGTTTTTGAGTATTGTTTTGTTGCAGCAATAACACCTAAAGGAACTGCAATTAAAATTTGAAATATAAGTGAAATAAATGCTAACCAAAAAGAAACCCACATATTACTTCGAATATCATCGATAACTTCATTGCCCGAAATAAATGACCTTCCAAATTTTCCACGAATAGCATTACTAATCCAGTTAATATAGCCTTCATATACTGATGTATTCAGTCCGTATAATTCCTTTATTTCATCCATTCGCTCTTTGGTAATATTTTGGTTTCCACGCATTATACTTTCTACATAATCGCCTGGCATAAGTCTTACTATTGAATAAATAATAATTGATACTCCAAATAAAATCACAATACTTATTAATAGCCGTCTGATAATAAATTGTTTCATACAATCACCCTTTTTTAATAAATTTATGAATAACAACCCGACTAAAGTTTTAAACCAGAGTCGGGTTATGTTGCTTTGTATATTTATTTAACCTTGTCTTAGTTCTAAAAGTTCAATATCTCTCATCCAACTCCAATAAGTAGTAATATCCGGCGTTAGAGTATCAAGGTCTATCCTTTCGGTTGAAAAGACAATGATATTTTGTCTTTGATATGTAGGCACTTCTACAGCCCAATCCATAATTATATCTAAACATTCTTTATATAATTGTTTTCGAACAGCTTGATCACTTGTTGATCTAGCAGCTACTATTTTTTGATCTAATGTATCATCTTTTATATAATAGTGATTTGATGTAGAAGTCCCCGGAGGTCCATCAACAGTACTAGTACTATGATATACTTGATAAAGGTCTGGATCAATCGTTGCACCCCATGCTGCTGCCCATAACTCTTGATTAAGAGCATCCAGTGTATTCCATAAAACATTTGTATTTGAAGGGTCATTAATATTTATTGTAATACCTAATTCACCCATTATATTGGCAAATTGAGTAACTATCGAGAATGCAGGATGATCTCCGGTTCCACCAGCAGGAACAATAATTTCATAATTAGTTTTTGCACCAGTTGGTGCTGTTGCAGTTAGTAAAGTACCACCAAATTGAGCAGGTCCGCTTCTCAAAGTGAATTGATACCCTGCAGCTTCAAGCCATAATCTTGCAGCTTGTTTCGCTTTTGAACTACGTTCTGAGTCACTTAATGTTGCAGGATTTACTCCTTGACCGTATATGTATGATCCATCAGGATTTTTAGAGAATGCATACTCATATCCTGTTTCACCCAATTTAGGTGCTGCCCAACTTGTGTTTGAAATTGGATAATTTATTACTGTTGCTGCTTGACCATAATAGCTGTTTACAGCAGTATATCGTTGAGATGATAGTACTGTTGCTAAGGCAGTTCTTAAAGCTAGTGATTGTTGACTATCAATATTACCACCAACCGCAACATTTTTCGCATTTATTCCAACATATCCATATCCAAGATTGTCGATTGAACTAACAAACAATTTATCTCCATATGTAGCTATTTCTTGGAACCTTATTTTTGAACCCGATGGATTAGATATATCTATTTGCCCATTTGCTATTGCACTTACTTTATTTGCCTCAGATACAACTTGGAAATTAATATATTTTATTTTCGGAGCACCCTTATAGTAGTTTTCATTACTTTCAAAATAAACTATATTTTCTTGAAATCTTATAAAGCGATACGGTCCAGCTCCCATCGGCGTATTTGTCTTAGCTTCCATGGTAGACATCGCTGTTGGAGTTCTGTTATCAAAACCAAACTTATTATTTTGATAATCATATTTATTAACATCACCATAATAGTGTAAAGGAGTTACAATAATTCCAGCTACTGTATATACTGCAGCAGCATCAAATCCATTAACGATGATTTCTACTTCTGTTTGACTTAATTTTTTAATTCCAGAAATATTATGAACAGGTTGTCCTTGATATTCTAATAAAGTGTCACGCATTGCAATTTCAAAAGCTCTCAATTCAACTTTGCTTTCAACATAAGGAGAACCATAGTATTCATCCAATGTTTTATAATCCAAATCATATTGAGCAGCTATCTCTTCAACAACTTGTTGAGGAGTTTTATCAACAACTGAATAACCACTGGTTAAAGCATAAAAATATGCAAATGTTGCTGTTGCGGAAGGTAAAGAACCTTCGCCCCAAGGCTCACCCGATTCAACGCGCCAATATTGCTCATATCTTGGGTCTGTAATTACATCTTCAGTAATCCATTGTAATTCATCAGTTAAAAGTGCTTTAATCTGTTCGCGAATATAAGCTTCTAACTCTTCATCACCTTCTTCAGTCCCAATGTTTTCAATCATTTGTTCAGCTCGTTCTTGAGCAATTGGTAACGCTTCTTCTGTTGAAGATGAATTAAATTTATAATTTTGATACCCAACAATATCAACTGAATTTAATGTTGTTGAGCCTGCATAATAAGGATCCAAAAAAACATAATAGGTAAAAATGATATCATCGGCATCCATCACGTGCCCATCCGAGAATTTTACATCATCTCTGATTTTAATGCGATAAGTTGTCCGGTCAGTATTAGCATCATAATTGACGGTTAAATTTGAAACTCCCTGATAAAAATATTCATTTCCTCCTCGGGAAACAGTTTCTCCTTCAATTGCATTATAAATAATTCCCCCGTCACGATCAGTCGTTAACAAGCTAACGCTCGTCATGTCAACAACATCCATATCATATCCGGTCGTTGCAAAGAATGGACTGAATTTACCACTAAAGTCATCGTATCCAACAACCAATACATTTTCATTTACTCTTCGGCAAGAGGTAAAAATAAAAATATTCATGAATAACAATAAAATATAAAATATTTTTTTCATTTCCAATATTTCCTCCATTTTTATGGTTTTATTATATTTTCTACCAAAATTACCAAAATATTAGAATTATTTTATTTAATGAAAATCGATGAATGAGGAATAATTAATAATAAATAAAATGATATTTTCATTCAAAATCACTTGCAATTTAAAAATGCATATTATATAATAAATTGAAAAAATCGTTGATAAGAAATAGTAAATTTATTCATGTATTATAAAGCGAAGTTGGACAGTGAAAGCAACTTATTACAGATAAATTGAATGGATCTTTGAGAGTGGTGAAGAAATGCACCAACGTATTCTTGCGTTAAAAGAATTTGAGAATGTAGAAATACATTGAATTAAGGTGGTACCACGAAAAAATTCGTCCTTAGAAGATTAATCTTTTAAGGTATTTTTATTTTAAGGAGACTAAATATGAATATCGTATTATCTGGAGTCAAACCAACAGGCATTCCAACCCTTGGCAATTATTTGGGCGCATTAAAAAATTTTGTGAAATTACAAAATGAAATGACCGAATATGAGTTTTTAATTTTTGTTGCTGATTTGCATGCCATTACAACTCCCCAAGACCCAAAAACACTAAAACAAAATATCAGAAATGTAGCTGCGTTATATTTAGCATGCGGCCTCAACCCCGAACGGTTAACCCTGTTCATTCAGTCAGAAGTTCATGAGCACGTTGAACTTGGTTATATCATGCAATCTGTTGCTTATATGGGCGAACTTGAACGCATGACTCAATATAAGGATAAAATGCAAAAACAAGTTCAAGGTGTTACTACGGCATTATTCACATATCCTGCGTTAATGGCAGCTGATATTTTGCTATATGATGCAAAGTTTGTTCCTGTTGGTGATGATCAAAAACAACATCTTGAATTAACTCGTGACCTTGCTATCCGTTTTAATAACCGTTATGGTAATACCTTTGTTGTCCCTGATATACTAATTAGTGAAAAAGGTGCACGAATAATGGACTTACAAGAACCAAATAAGAAAATGGATAAAAGCACCGACAATGAAAAAGGATGTATTTTCCTTTTAGAACCAATTAATGTCATAAAGAAAAAAATAAAGTCAGCGGTGACTGACAGTGATTCAACAGTTAAGTATGACAAAGAAAATAAACCTGGAATCTCAAACCTTATGACAATTTATTCTGTAATCACAAATATTACCTATGCTGAAATTGAAAAAAAATATCAAGGTTTAGGATATGGTGAATTTAAAAATGATTTAGCAGAAATAGTTGCACAAGAAATTGAACCCATCCAATCAAAATATCAATCCATTTTTAATTCTAAGGATTTAGATGATCTTTTAAATAAAGGACGGGAACGTGCATCATATTTAGCAAGAAGAAAATTATCAAAAGTATATAAAAAAATTGGATTGGAAAGACAATAATTTTCTCCTATTTATTGTAAAAAGGGTAAGCTTATAGCTAACCCTTTTTCTTACTTTTTATGTTTAATTAAAAAATAATTCTTTTTACCACGTCTAATGACAGTAAACTGATTTTCAATCGCATTTGTTTTTGAGATTGAAAAATCCAATTCTTTTACAACATCACCATTAATGCTTACTGCACCATTGTTTACAAATTCCCTAGCTTCACGCTTTGATATTGCAGCCTTAACTAAAACAAGGCAGTCAACAATATTTAAATTTTCTTCAAGTTCTATTGAAGGAACATCCTTAAATCCTAATCCGATTTCGATTGCATTCAAATCCTTTATATTACCACTAAATAAAGCATCAGTAACTTTTAAAGCTTGTTTATATGCTTCTTGACCATGAACAAAAGTTACAATTTCTTTTGCTAATACTTTTTGAGCCTCACGCAAATGCGGTTCACTTTTAACCTTTTCTTCTAACTGACCAATTTCTTCTTTGGTTAGAAAGGTATAATATTTTAAAAATTTTATTACATCATTATCGGCAGTATTGATAAAGAATTGATACATCTCATAAGGTGTGGTTTTGTTTTCATCTAACCAGACAGTGCCGGTCTCAGTTTTTCCAAACTTGGATCCATCATTTTTAGTAATTAATGGTAATGTAAGGCCATATACTTTTGCCTCAGAACCTTCAACCTTACGAATTAAATCCATGCCTGCTGTGATATTTCCCCACTGATCTTGGCCACCAATTTGCATTTCACAATGTAATTCTTTATTTTGATACATTTTAAGAAAATCTATTGATTGCATTATCATATACGAAAATTCTAAATACGTTAAACCGCTTTCTAAGCGGTTTTTAACACTATCTTTGCCTAGCATAATGTTAATATTGAAATGTTTCCCAATATTACGCCACATATCGATAGCAGATAATTTACTCAACCATTCATAATTATCCAAACAATAAGCCGTTTTATTATCAAAATTAATAAACTTCGCAAATTGCTTTTTAAATAATTCACTCCACATTTGGACAGTTTCAACTTCGTTCATTTGTCTTTCTGCTCGCTTGCCGCTTGGGTCACCAATTAAACCAGTTCCACCTCCAGTTAAGGCAATAATGCGGTGATTGGCTTTATGAAAGCGAATTAAGGTAATGATTGGTAATAACGAACCAATATGCAAACTATCAGCAGTTGGATCAAACCCACAATATAATGTTATCGGTTTTTCTTCTAATCTCTTTTCTAATTCTTCTTCATTAATAACATCATAAATCAATCCACGCCATTTTAATTCTTCTAATAATTTCATTTGATATTCCTCCTTGTATAAAAAAATAAAAAGCCCTTAGGATATCTAAGGGCGAAAATGTTCCGCGGTACCACCTTAGTTTTTAGAATAAATCTAAACACTCATTATGCATTATAAGCTCCAAAGTTGTATTTTTAATTTAATAAGTTTGAATTCGCACCATCCATTCAATCTCTGTTTTTTACAGTATTAAATTATACTTTATCTTTTTCAACGCTTTTATCTAGTTGATTCTCGCCAAATTATTTTATAATCAACAATAATATTTGACGCTTTTTTATCTTCATCAGGATCTTTCATTAATTCAGTCAAATAAGCCATTGCTTTATTTCCAATTTCATATATAGGCGTTTCTACGCATGTTAGTTTTGGATTTGATAGCTCAGCATATCTTGTATTTTGGAACCCGATTACTTGTAAATCTTGTGGGATTTTATATCCTTTTTTTGATGCAATGTTCATGAATGATATAGCCATTGAGTCACGTACAACTAATGCGACTTCCGGTAGTTTCTTTTCAATCACACTTGCAAAATGTTTTTCGTTAATATGAATGTCTCCACTTGAATAAACAATATTAATTGGTAAATTATATTCTTCCATTGCCTTCATATAACCTTTTAACTTTAGATCATTAACGGTATATTTGTGCTCGGTACCAATAAACATAATGTCACGATTACCTTTATTAATCATTTGTTTAGTAATATTGTATCCACATTCTTCGTTATTAATGCAAACACTTCCGAACTGATCAGTTTGAGGAACAGCATTTACAAATAGAATTGGAACTGGAGTATTTTGGATTAACTTAAAGGTTTCTGGAGTCATTTCATCATTCATCAATAAAATTCCATCAACACTTGATGCAATTACTTCACTCCACAATTCTTGTTCTTGCTTGCCGGTATTAATGAACAAGCGAAGATTATAACCTAATTTTTTTGCGCTATCATCAATACCTTGAATCATTTCAGCGACAGATGCTCTTGAAATATTTGGAACAACAATTGCAACAGTAGTTGATCTACGGCTTGCAAGGCCTCGTGCATTTGCATTTGGTTTATAGCCTTTTTCTTTGATTATTTTAAGAACTTTATTTCTTGTAGCTTCTTTAACTTTTTCTGGATGATTTAAAACTCTTGATACAGTTGCTAAACTAACACCAGCTGCACCAGCAATATCATATATTTTCGCTTGATTCATTTTCTCACCTCTTTTTTAAATTATAACACAAGGCAAAATGATATTCAAGACATTTTCATTTTATTTTCATAAATTACAATATATCTTTAATATATTTATCAACTGTGCCTGCTCCTAAGAACAAAATTACCGTGTTATGTAAGTTCTTAATCTCTTTTAAATGATTTTTATGAAAAATTATTGCATTAGGAAAAACGCTTAAAACCTGTTGATCTAGTTCACGATTATTTTCTTCACGCTTTGAGGTAAAAGTTTTTGCAATATATAATTTTACTCCTTTGAAAACATTGGTAAATTGATCTTTTAATGCTAAGGTTCTAGTATAAGTGTGCGGTTGAAAAATAACCACTAAATCTTTAGTAGGGTATTTTTGTTTGATCGCATCAATACACATTTTTATTTCTTTTGGATGATGTGCATAATCATCTATTATGATATTATCATAAAAAAAATATTCTTCCATTCGCCGTGAAGGTCTAAGATAGTGAAGTAATTTACTTTGAAGATTTTCAAGGTTAATCTCATTTAAATAAGCAACAGTTAAAGCTGCTAAAAAATCATATATCATGTGAATTCCTGGAAAAGGCAAATAACATGTAATACTTTCTCCTTTTATATCGATATCTAACATATAACCACTATTATGACTTTCGATAATTTTTGCATTTATATCTGCGTTACTAAACCCGAATGTTGTAACATGAGGATGTTTAATCTTCTTACACCATTCATCATCGTTATTAATTATGATATGTTTGCTTTTATTGGCCGCTTTCTGAAATGAGATAAATACATCATCAATAGTATTAAAAAAATCTGGATGGTCATGATCAATATTATTAATGATTAAATAATCATATGAATAATTAATAAAGTGATCTTTATATTCACAAGCTTCAAAGATAAAGTATTTATAATCCTTTTCGCCATATCCTGACCCATCCCCAATTAAATAGCTTATTTTGTGATCTTCAAATAATTTAGCTATCATGCTTGTTGTAGTTGTTTTTCCATGAGATCCTGAAACTCCAATTTTTATTCCTCTGAAATAATGATTGATAAACTCATGATAATAAAAAAATGGTAAGTTTCTCATTTTTACCTCTGAAACTTCAATATTTTCTTCACTATAGCAGCTACTTGCTATATATATCTTATCATCATATATATTCTTTTTATCAAAGTTACTAATTTTAATATTCTTTTCATATAATTTTTTTGAAGTGAAAAAATCTTCTTCAACATCACTTCCGGTAACATCACAACCTAAATCTTGTAGTATCGCAGCAAGAGCTGACATCCCCGTACCTTTAATACCTATTAAATGGAATTTCTCCATTTTCTCACCTCGTATTATACTATGACAAATGTCACAAGGTGGTAACCAAAATATACTTGCAACAAAAAAAGGCCATTTGGCCTTTAATTGTTTTTAAAATACAAAATTCCCGTTTTTAAAGACTTGAATCTCTTTACCATCATGAGTGATTCCGACGATTTCCATATCTTCACTTCCGAACATAAAGTCAACGTGAGTCATTGATTTATTATATCCTTTAGATATTAATTCATCTTCCTCAACTTTTGTTCCATTCTTAATATTCATAGCATAAGCGCTACCTAAAGCTAAATGACATGAAGCATTTTCGTCAAATAATGTATTTAAGAATAAAATATTTGTGTTTGAGATTGGAGAGTCGTGAGAAATCAATGCTACTTCACCAAGTCTTGAACTACCTTCATCTAGTTCAAGCAGACTCTTTAAAGCTTCTTTTTCTTTCTTTGCATCATATTCTACAACAACACCATCTTTAAAAACTAAATAAAAATCTTCAATTAATTTCCCATTATAATTAAGAGGTTTTGTTGCTACCACTTTACCATTAGCGGTATCTTTATGAGGCATAGTAAATGTTTCTTCAGTTGGAATATTAGGAGCAAAATATACGCCATTTTGTGATGTTTCTCCTCCACCTGCCCATATGTGATCTTCAACTAAACCGACTTCAAAATCTGTCCCGATTGAATTTTTAAACTTTAAGGTCTTAAAGTTATAGTCATTAAGAGCTTGATTATGTCTAGCAAGTGTATTCATATGATTCTTCCAATCACTTACTGGATCATTATCTTCCATAACACGACATGCTTCTAAAATCTTAACTAATAATTTATCAACAGCATTTTCTTCGCCTGGAAAAACTTTATTTGCCCATGATTCAGTTGGATAAGCAAGAACTAACCATTGCGCGCCATTGGCCATCATATGCTTTCGATAAAAGCCAATGTTTTCAAGCATTGCTTTTTGATTTAATTGTAGTTTCTTTGGATCAATATCCTTTAACAAGCCTGGAGTTGGGGCACTAATTGAAATAACCGCTGCTGTTTTATCAACTATATAATGAAATTGTTCAACAAGATAATTAGGAACTTCCGATAATACTTCATCTTTTGCATAAGTGAAGAAGGTTTTATTTACTAAATCATCTGTCCATCTCACCATTACAAAAGAAGCACCTTTCTGATAACCATTTTCCACAATCATGCGTGCAAATTCACGACACTCAACAGGAGAATTTACAACCAAAATTTGTCCTGGTTGAATATTCACTCCAATTTCCACTGCTAAACGAGCATACTTGTTTAATCTTTCTAAGTCCATATTTGATCTCCTTTAATAATATATTATTATGATAACACACTAAAAATAAAATATAAAGATTTTTAACAAAAAAAAGCAGTTTCCTGCTTTTGGTTGTTTATGCACGCTCTTTAATACGAGCTGCTTTAGCCGATAATGTACGAATGTAATTAAGTTTTGCACGACGAACTTTACCTTTACGAACAACTTCAATTTTGGCAATATTCGGCGTATGAACAGGAAATGTTCTTTCTACACCTATACCATATGAGTTTTTACGTACAGTGAAAGTTTCGCTTACACCGCCACCGCGTCGTTTGATTACTAGTCCTTCGAAAATTTGAATACGCTCACGATTTCCTTCTTTAATCTTAACGTGTACTTTTACAGTATCACCGGGACGAAATTCAGGAATATCATTTCTCATGTATTCACTAGTAATAGCATCAATCAATTGTTGACTCATTGTTTTCACGCTCCTTCTGCCAGTGTTCATTTCAAATAAATTCTTTCGAAAGCGGAACACCGTGATCAGTAAAATATATAATATATTTAACCTTACATATTATAAACTATTTATATTATTTTTACAAGATTTTTCTTAATAATTTTAACAAACTCCACAGTCTCCGGTTTCAGGAATGAAACTTTCACCCTTTAATTCTCGATAACGTTCATACCCATTTTTAAAATAATGGATATTATAAAAACCATCACGAAATAATTTTTCCGCAAGATAAGAAGCTTCATTGTTTCCATCATCGATAAAAATGATTAGTGTCTTATAATTATCATTTAGTAAGATTTTCATATTTTCATAAATTTGGTCCAAAGATATTTCTTCACCCAATGAATTCTTAGTTCTCATGCAAAAGAATTTTGGAATTCGGCCTTCAAAACATTTTTCTTCACTTCTTAAATCATAAGCCTTAGTCTTACCGTTTCCAGTATTTTCTAAGATTTTATCAAAATCATTAATTTCATCATCACTATAAACATAAATCTGTTTTTTTGCACAACCTGATAATACTAATATTATCAAAGCAAAAAGTAAGATTTTTTTCATAAGTCCTCACCATTTTTAATTTTTTCGATAAATTTTAGATCTTCCTTCGTAAGTGTTGCATTATTAAGCAAGTCAGGACGAATATGATAAGTTCTCTCTAAGGATTTGAAACGTCGAAATTTTCTTACCTTTTCATGATCACCCGATATTAAAACTTTGGGTACACTTTTATGTTCAAATATTTCAGGTCTTGTGTATTGAGGAAATTCTAATAACATTTCGTCAAAACTTTCAATATTTATCGATTCTTGATTACCTAAGACATTTGGCAAAAGGCGAACTACACTATCGATAATTACTAAAGCAGGGATTTCTCCCCCTGTTAGTATGTAATCTCCGATTGAAATTTCTTCATCAACATATTCATTGATTCTATCATCAATACCTTCATAATGCCCACAGATAATTATTATATGATCTTCTTTAGATAATTGTTTTGCTTTTGCTTGATTATAAGTTTTTCCGATTGGAGTTGTGATTATTTTTTTAGCTGACTCATAATCAGTTATACTCCTTAGGCAATTTACAACCGGCTCAACTTCAATAATCATTCCCGCACCGCCTCCATAGGAATAATCATCTACCCGGCGGCTCTTTTTTTTTGAAAACTCCCGAAAATCATGAATTCGTATCAGAGTAGTTTCCTTATCTACAGCACGTTTGATAATTGAAGAATTTAAAACAGAAAACATTTCTGGGAACAATGTTAAAACATCAATGATCATAATAACCCCTCAATTGGAGTAATGATAACAATTTTGTTTTCTAAATCAATTTCTTTAATAAACTCATTCACAAATGGAATTAAAGCTTTACCACCGTTAGCCTTTTTAATTACTAATATTTCACCTTGAGGAACTTCATTAATATCAATTATCTTCCCGATTTCATTACCTTTATCATCAACAACATTTGAATCAATTAAATCTTCAAAATAAAATTCATCTTCTTCTAACTCTGTTAAATCAGCTTCATCTACATATATAGAGCAATTAACATATTTTAAAACATCATTAATATTAGTGTGATTATTAAAAGTTATCAGATCGAGATTTTTATGAGGACGGTAACTATTAATTTCAATCTTTATCATCTTATCTTGATCATTTAAATATAAAACATTTCCGACCTTATATCTCTCATCTTTAAAACTCGAATCTGAATTAACCTTTACTTCACCTTTAATTCCGTGAGTTCCAACAATTTTTCCAACTTCAATATATTTCATATTTACACCTACACTATTTTTTAATTCGCATTGCTCTAAGTGAATTTAAAATTGCAATCAAGGATACACCTACATCAGCAAATATTGCTTCGTATATTAAGAAAACCATTAAAAACGATAAACCAGTATTGATCAAAAATGGCCCAAGCAAAGCTAACGATAAAACGGCAAACTTCACTCCTAAAGCCAAAATAATATTTTGGATAACAATTTTTCTGGTTTTACGAGCAATTTTTAGAGCAATCGGTAATTTACTGATGTCATCTGTCATTAAGACGATATCAGCTGCTTGAATTGCAATATCGCTACCTAATCCCCCCATTGCAATGCCGATATCAGCACTACTTAGGACAGGAGCATCGTTTATTCCGTCACCCACATAGGCAATCTTTTTACCTTGCTCCATTTTGCTTTTAGTTTCAAGAAGCTTTTCCACTTTATCAATTGGTGACATATTTGCAAAGAAAGCATCAATCCCTAATGCTTTGCTCACTTCCAAAGCAACTAATTCAGAATCTCCTGTTAACATAATTGTTTTTTTGACTCCGTTAATTTTTAATTGCTTGATTGCATTTATCGCATTATCTTTTAATTTATCTTTAATGATTAGACAACCTTCACAATTTCCATTTATTGCAACGTATATTTTTGTTCCTATTTTATCAACTATCGGAGAATTAATACCATTTTTTGTAATATATTCAATTTTACCAACGAAAATATCCATACCATCAACAATATTATTTACTCCGAATCCTGATGTTTGCTTCTTCGCATTAATTCTTTCAATATGAATGTTTTCTAAACCATATGCATCTACTATTGACCGTGCAATTAAATGATTTGAATTAACCTCACAATATGCGGCATATTGAAGGATATCATTTAGATGATAATTACCAAAACTTATGATTTCACTGACTTCAAACTTTCCTTCAGTTAATGTTCCAGTTTTATCAAAGACAAATGTATCAACTGAATTCAATGCTTCAAGATAATTACTACCTTTAATCAAAATTCCTTGTTTACTAGATCCACCAATTCCTCCAAAAAATCCAAGTGGTATAGAAATTACTAAAGCACAAGGACATGAGATTACTAGAAAAACTAAGGCAATCATAATTGATTCTTTAAAACCATTTTCCCATGAAATATCATATGCAGGAATTATAAATGGTAGAAAAATAGCAAGAACAACAGCAATTATTACAACTGCAGGTGTATAGTATTTTGCAAACTTAGAAATAAAGTTTTCTGAACTTGATTTTAAACTACTTGCATTTTCCACAAGATTTAAAACTTTTGAAACCATTGATTCTTGATAAACCTTAGTTACTTTAACCTTTAAGCTGCCATCAATATTAATCGATCCCGATAATATTTCGTCACCCTTTTTTACATCTCTATAAAGGCTTTCACCAGTTAAAGCTGATGTATCAACTTGGCCTTCCCCTTCAATAATGACTCCATCAAGCGGAATTCGGTCATCTGGACGAATATATATAATATCACCAACAACAACTTCCATCGGATCGATTTCCACAATTTCCCCATTTACGATTAAATTGGCAACTTGAGGTTGAATATCCATTAAGGAAGCAATTGATTTTCTTGAATAATTAACTGCATATTGTTGTAAGAGTTCTCCAACTTTATAGAAAAGCATTACAAATACTGCTTCATCATAATAACCGACAAATAGGGCGGTTATGGTGGCTAAAGACATTAAAAATTTTTCATCAAATATTCTTCCTGATTTAATATTTTTAAATGCTCCATATAAAACATCACCAGCGAGCAACACATATCCAATCACATAAGTTGTATAGACAATTCCTAATATAATGTATTGATTAACTTCAGTATGATTTTTTAAGATTGTTTTAATTAAAAAACCGATTGCAAAAATCAAAACTCCAATTATGAAATTTATTTTTCTTGTTTTATCAATCTTAAATGTTTTTTTTGATTTTTGACTTTGTTCTGTTTTTTTAATAACATTTATTCCAGCATCGACACTAGATGCAATTTCTTGCACTTTGCTTTCGAGGTTTTCGATTAAGTTAAGATCGGTAGATTCAATAATAAATCTTGTTGAAGCAAAATCAACTACAATAAATTCATAATCAAACGACCTTTTTGCAATTCTTTCAATTTTTGAAGCACATATGGCGCAATCCAGGTTTTCTAAAATTAAAACCTTCCGATAACTAGGTTTAATTTCCCGTTCAACAATATCAATTTCTTTACTGACATTTTTTACAATCTCAACAAAGATTTTTGTATCTTTTTCGATATTATGTTCATCTTTATATTCAATTGTAACAATATTAGTATTTTTATTTATTTTAAAATTTCCATTTTTAAATTTATTAGATAAATCAAATTCAATTTTTCGAATTTGATTAGAGCTATTAATATTGTCTAAAAAAAATTGTTTTCGATAATTCTTCATACTCTCTAATGGGAAGCGTGAGTATAAACTTGGTCGATAATTTCTTTAACGTGCGAATCACTCAAGCTATAATACACTTCTTTTCCTTTTCTCAAACTTTTCACAATATCATATGTTTTTAATAACTTTAATTGATGGGATATTGCAGATTGGCTCATCTGTAATTCATTCGCAATTGTATTAACAGATTTTGCTTGTTCATAAATTGAATCAACAATTCGTAATCTAGTTTTATCTCCTAAAGCTTTAAAGATATAAACACTTCTTTCAATTATTTCCATTGTTTTCCCCTTTTTATTCTAACATTTGAACAAATGCTCATATTTTCATATATTATACAATGAATATCCCATTATAGTCAAGAATGATAATCAAAAAGAATAAAAATAAGGCCTTTCGACCTTATATAACGTGTTTTTTTGCATAAATGATTGCTTTTGATGTGTTATTACCGATTTTTTCCCCTTGATATGACCCATAGATTTGTTCAATCGAAAAATTGCACTCTTGCAACCAATCTTTAACTTGGGCAAGGGTCGGTATGTGCTTTTCGTATCTTTTTTCGATTTTTATCAAAAATTCATTTTCTAATTTTAGTTCAGTCTTGTTATAACCGAATAACATCTGTTTTTTCGGGTCATAAGAACTATTTAAAATTGAGTAAGTTCCGAAAACACCGTGGTCATCAGTACCTTTAAAAATGATTCTTTCTTTATTGTTGTTATACACACAATCAGGATTTAAAAACATATTGAAATCCAAGTATAAATATCCACCATCTTTTAAACAATCATAAGCTTTGCGGATAAATAACTTTTGAGCTTCTTGATAATCAAGGTCACCTTCAATATTAATTAGAATATTGCCAGCTAAAACACACACATCATAATCATTTCCCCATTCATTTTTTAAAGCATCTTGTTGAGAATATTTGATATTGTTAAAATTTTTAATTTTTTCTTCAATTCTGGATAACATCTCTTCATCGAAATCAAAACCAACAACATCATGATTTTCTGCTGCTAAAGCAGCGAGAATTCTTCCAGTTCCACAACATACTTCCAAAATAGATTTAGGTTCATTACCAATAGTTTTAATTAAGAAATTTACATCATCAACATCAGTCTCAAACTGATCATATATGAAGCTATACCAATGTCCAATAATTTTATTTATATTCATATACCCTCCGTATAATTTATTTTAGAGGTTATTTTACACTTACCTCCGGAAAAGTGTTTGAATTATAAATATGATTTTTCATATTAAACATCTCCTTTTTGTTAATTAATTAATTAAAATGAATCTACTGATATTTCAATCTTCTTTCCATATCGAGCAGCACAAGCATAAGCAATAGTTCTTACAGAATTAATTACTCTACCCTTTTTACCTATTAAACGACCAACATCCTCTGGATTAACTAGGATTTGAACGGTGATGACATTTTCTTCATCAGAAAATGTTTTTACTACCATTTCTTCAGGAAAAGAAATAAGTGGACCAATCAAATCACTTATGAATTTTTCGTAATTGATTTCTTTCATAAATATACCTACTTAGATTGCTTTGCAAACTTTTCAATTATTCCTGATTTTGAAAGCAATGATTTAACAGTATCTGTTGGTTGAGCACCTTGATTTAACCATTTTAAAGCTTTTTCTTCATCAATTTTCAAAGTGTCTTTTTCAATTGGATGATATACTCCAACGATTTCAATGAAACGTCCATCCCTTGGGCTACGAGAATCCGCAGCAACAATACGGTAATATGGACGTTTTGTCGTCCCAAATCTTTGTAATCTTAATTTAACAGCCATAATTTTTTACCTCCATTCTAGAATTCGTTTTATTTTAACATAAAATAAAATAACTGTCAAGTATTTTTGCTTAACAGTTAATTATCTATTCGAGAAATATTTTACCATTGCACTTGCAAAGTTAATTTGATTTTTAAGTGACTCCAATTTGTCGTAAGTTGTAATTTTTAATGCTTTTTTCACAACTCTTTCAAAGTCATTAAAATATTTTGGATCTAAATCCAAATAATAATACCATTTAGGATGGCGCCTTAAATAATCCAAATACGCTTCATTATCATATAATTTTTTAAGAATCTCATCTTTCATTTATTAATCCCACCAATCACTAAATGCACTTGATGCTATTGGCGGAACCGATGGTGATTTTGAACTAAAAGATTGTACAATTTGAATTACCTTTTGAACTGAATTTAAGGTTCGATTAACATTATCAGGATTGATTCCTTTTACATAATTATATACATTTTTTAAAGTATCCATATTAATCGATACATTATTGGAGTTTCTTGAATTTTTATTATCCTGTTGTTGTGATTGTTGTTCTGTTGGGTTTTGTTCTGTATTTTCAGACCGGTATTTTGCCCATTGTTGGTCTTGTTCTCCATACAATACCCATTCTTCATAAATGTTCTGCCATGTTCTTTTTCCACCGCGAACATCATCACGAAGTTTTGGATAGCGACTGACAAATTCTCTAAACTCTTCCAATCTTGACTCCATACAACAATTCCTCCTCAATAATAGTTTATTACCCAGGTTGAATTTTGGTTACTTAAATTTTTAAGGTCTCTAGTTCGGTTTCAGTCAATAAGCGATACTCTCCTAATTTTAAATTAGGATCCAACTCCACTTGATCTATTTTTATTCTTTTTAAATATAAAACAGTTTTTCCTGTTTTTAAACACATCTTTTTTACTTGATGATATTTTCCCTCGCTGATAGTAATATATGCCCGGTTATGGTCAATGATATCTAAAATCGCAGGTTTTGTTTTAAAGAGATTTTTATTGCCATCATAGATAAACAAACCTTCTTTAAAATTTGTAATATCATCATTTTCAAAATTGCCATCTACTTCAACATAATAGGTTTTGGGTCGGTCACGATTAGGGCTTGTCAGCTGATGGGCAAATTTCCCATCATTTGTCAACAAAATAAAACCTTCACTATCTAAATCAAGTCTTCCGACGATGAATAAATTGTATTTCTGATATTCCTTCACTAAATCAAGAACGGTCGGATATTTCGCATCTTCTGTTGCCGATAAATAACCTTGAGGCTTATTTAACATTATATAGATAAAATTCTTATATTCTATTTTCACATCATTATATGTGATATTATCCTGATATTCATCAACATTAAAATCATTCTTAACAATAATTTTACCATTCACTTTAATAGAGCCTTGTTTAATTATGGCTCTAGTTTCACTTCTCGTTTTACTTAATGCATATGAAACGTATTTATCTAAACGCATATTATCCCTCATAATATAAAAGTCACATTTTTAGGTATAAAACCATATTATAAATTAGAAAAGGAGGATCTAGATGTTTAATCGAAAATCAAAAGATTCTGGTCAACGTTTTGGTCCAGGAGCATACGGTCAAGGCCAAATGCCCCCAGGTGCATTTGGATACGGACCAGGACCGACACCTCAAGGACCAACACCTCAAGGACCAACTGCATATGGGCAAGGACCAGCACCAACTCAAAATCCCTATGTAAGCCCTAATCAAAGTGGACTATATCCAAACATTCAAATGGAAAGGTTGTATTTTGAGATTAGAGAAAATCGGCGCAGAATTAATAATCTATTGAAAAGAGTTATAAGAATTGAAAATTATTTGCGAATCCGTGACACTTCAGATATGGCTATCCCAGACGAAGAACAACACATACCGAATGAATTTTCAATGTAGATCTTTCATAACTTGATATATTGAAATTTTGGACTTTTTATGCAACATTTTATCATACTTTTTCTCCAACGTTTTATTATTTAAAATGTTACGATATTCATTGTATTTACTTAATAGTAATTCTTTGTTTATTCTTTTTGTTTTCGTTTGTTCAATTAATATAAAAAAATTAATAATTTTGATTATTTCTTGAGCATTAAACAAATCGAAATCAATTATATATTCATCCATTTTATCACCTAATTATATTGTATAACAAAATGGACAAATTAAAAAGAAAATTATTAAATTAGGTTAATACACTGTTCCACAATAGATAGAAGTCATATACTAAAGTGAATAAATAATGGAAGGAGGTACAATAAATGTACGGAACATATGGCACATATGGTTGCTGCCCAACTACTACCGGTGGGTACGGCGGAGGAGGCTTCGGCTTTGGATATGCATTCATACTAGTATTATTCATCCTATTAGTTATAATCGGATATTCAGGCTTTGGTATCGGCCGTGGATACGGATACTAAAAAATGATAAAAAAGGAGTTATGACTCCTTTTTTATTAGTATTATATTTGCATATAAATATAATTTGTAGTAAAATAATAATAAGAGGTATATGTAAAATGTTATTATACAAAGACATAATTAAAGAAGGCGATTCAAGGCTAAGAGAAAAGTGTGATCCCGTTTCATTCCCATTAACAAACGATGATATCAAGGTAATCGAAGATTTGAATGAATACTTAATCAACGGTTATGATGATAAAATTGTAGATGAGTACGATTTGCGGCCAGGAGTTGGTATTGCTGCTCCTCAAATTGGAGTTTTAAAACAGATTTTTTTAATTCTTTCAACTGATGAAAAGGGCAATTTGCATCATTATGCTTTTCTTAATCCGAAAATTATTTCCCATTCCGAGGAAAAAGCTTTTATTCCAAGCGGTGAAGGTTGTTTATCGGTTGAACGTGAAGTAGAGGGCTTAATTCATCGTAGTAAAAGAATAACTGCGTCCGTATTTCTTTATGATTTTAATACCAAAAAAGTCACAAAAGAACAAATAAAACTCAAAGATTATATTGCAATTGTGTTCCAACACGAATTTGATCATCTAAATGGCGTTTTGTTTGTGGATAGAATCGACAAAACAAATCCTTACTTTATTCCTGAAAACAGTAAACCGATTGTGTTTGATGCAAATAATTTAGAAGGAGATTATGAAGAAAAAGGCAATTGATTTGCCTTTTTTTATATTAAATAGATGCTAGAAGCAATGACGATTTGCCCACAGTAATAAGTAGAAATACTAACCATTTTCAAGTATCTTAAATTATTAATTTTACCGAAATATACATAACATAATAAAATATCAGATAAAACAAACAGAAATGCTCCAATTAATAAACTTAATTTTAAATTATTGTATTCATCAATAAGATTTAAGAAAGCAAATGTTAAAACCAACGAACTAATATATATATAGGAATACACAAAATATCTTATTTTCCCAAACATAACTTTTGTTTTATATGTAATAAAAATAAGGAAAAAACTTAAAAATAATGAGGCAACAAAGTATAAATAAAGATTAAAACCTTTAATCAAGAAAAAAGAAATTGAATAAAAAACATGACCAACAAAAAACATCAATATCCCCAAAAGAAAAGACATTTTTTTTAGTTTAGGATAAAGATACCTTAATCCCAAGCTAATATCGCCAAGAAACCCAAAAGCCAATCCCAGGAGCAAATAGAGGGCAAATACATCATCCGAATACCATTTTAAAAAACAAAACAAACCGATACCGACAAAGAATAAGCTCGTAAGTGATTTTAAAGCAAAAACAATAACTTTTGGAGCTTTAAAATAAAAATACATATAGACAAACATTGAAATGATTGTGCAAATTACAAAAAAATACATATCTTTTCACTCCTATATTTATTTTATTGAGATTTAAGTAGATATTAAATTAACTTAAAAATTTTTAAGGCTTTATATATCCCATCATTACTAACATCATCTGTGATATAGTCAGCAACAGCCTTTACTTTATCTGTTCCGTTACCCATCACAATTCCTAATCCTGCGTCTTTTATCATTTCAAAATCATTATCGGCATCACCAAATGCCACTACATCCGTTAAGTCTATTTTTAAATAATTTGCCAAGCGTTTCATCCCTAATCCCTTACTTGCGTTTTTTGGAAGAATATCGTACCCGTATTCAAGCCAGCGGATAAATTTAAATTCAGGATTCGCTTTTTCCAAGAATGTTGCTTGGTCGCGATTACAAAACATCCAAGCTTGATAGACTTTGTGTTTATGATGAAAATCGGGATCGATTGGGGGCAAGTTTAGGGCTAATCCCGAAAAAGAAGATATTACAATATCATCAATTTTTGAAATTGCTTCTTGATTGCTACCTTCAAAGCCATAAGGAATGTTTAGTTTATCCATTTGCTTAACAAGTTTATTTAATAAATTTTGCTCAATTGCATCTTCATAAATAACTTGATCTTTATAAATAATATATTGACCGTTAATAAGAATTAAATAATCAATTAAAGCGCGGATTTCTGCAATTGAATACAACATAAACTCTGCTCTTCCGGTTGCAATTGCAAGAGTGTGCTCCTGATGTATCTTTTTTAAAGCTTCTATTGTTGAGGGCAATACTCTTTTATTTTTATTATCATATAAAGTTCCATCGATATCTAGTAAAATTAATTTTTTATTCATGATAATTCATCCTTATTTTCTAATTCTAACATGGCAAATGCTTAAACTCAAGAAAAATAAAGTAAATTCTTTATTTTTTAATTAAAAATGTATATAATATTATTAAGATATAAAAGGAGGTACATGTGAGTAGAAAAATTAAACGTCAGCTGCCAATTATTGAAAAATTTAACGATAATAATATTAAAGTTTTTGCACTTGGAGGATTGGATGAAGTTGGCAAAAACATGTACGTTGTTGAATGCGAAAATGAATTAATTATTATCGACTCAGGAATTATGTTTCCTGATAATAACTACGGGGTCGATTATATCATTCCTGATTATTCATATCTAAAAGACAACGAAGAAAAAATCATTGGACTTTTTATAACTCATGGTCATGAAGACCATATCGGTGGCATACCCTATCTTTTAAGAAGAGTAAATATTCCGCATGTCTATGCAAACGGCTTAGCCATTGGATTAATTAAAAATAAAATGTCTGAATTCAATAATGTTCCAATCAATTTTATTGAATTTTCTACAGATTCAGTTTTTAAATTCAAACATTTTGAAATTTCTTTTTTTAGAACCAATCATAGCATCCCTGATTCATGCGGCATTGCTTTAAAAACGCGATTGGGTTATATTATTCATACTGGAGATTTCAAATTCGACTTTACACCCCTTTCTGGCCATACAGAATATGCAAAATTAACAAGGTTTTCTGAAGCAGGAGTTTTGTGTATGCTCGCTGACTCCACTAATGCTAATGTCACGAGGTTTTCATCATCTGAAAAGAAAATTGGAGATAGTATCCGTAGCATTTTCGGTCAGATTAAGGGACGAATTCTTATCTCAACATTTGCATCAAATGTTCACCGTGTCCAGCAAATAATCGAAGCTAGTATCATTCATGACCGTAAGGTAATCGTTTTTGGCCGCAGCATGGAAAAAACAGTTAATGTCAGTCAAAAGCTTAAATATATTAACGCTCCAGCAGGAACCTTTATCGGTGCCAAAGACTTTGTCCATCTTCCGCCAAATAAGGTAACTATTCTTTCAACAGGATCACAAGGTGAACCGTTAGCGGCATTATCCAGAATTGCGGATGGAACTCATAAGCAAATTAAGCTTATTCCTGGAGATACTATCGTTTTTTCATCATCTCCAATCCCCGGAAATCAAGAAAACATTAACCGAACCATCAACAAACTTTATCGTGCAGGAGCTAATGTTATCATTAACAGCCCTCTTACCGATACTCATACATCAGGTCATGCCAGTGAAACTGAATTAAAAATAATGTTATCCTTAGTTAAACCAGAGTATTTTGTGCCCATTCATGGGGAGTATTCAATGTTGAAGAAACATGTGAAATTAGCGATTGATACTGGAGTTAATCCTAAGAAATGTCATATCCTTGACAATGGTGATGTCTTAACTTTTTCAGAAAATAAAGTGTTTGTAAATTATTCAGTAAAATCTGGTAATATCTATATTGACTCTAACAAATTTGATATTGATAATAGCGTTATTAAAGAAAGAAAAATTCTTTCTGAAGATGGATTAGTATCAGTCATTTTTTCAACTCAAAATTATAAACTTAATAAGTTGCCAAACATTATCAGTCGTGGTTTTATTTATGTAAAAAATTCCGAAGGTTTAATTGAAGGGATTCAATCTAAATCACAAGAAATTTATAATAGTTATTATTCTAAAGCTAAACGTTTTTCTCAAAACCATTTAATTACTCTTGTTACAAACGAACTTAGCGAATATATTTATAATAAAACTGAACGTAAACCAATGATTGTTCCAATTATTATGAACATCTAGAATTAAAGCTTAAGAGTTTTCTCATAAGCTTTTTAAATGTAAGTAAATATTTTAAAAAAATTATGTTATAATTTAAAATGGTGATTGATATATGTTACGTTGTCCAAACTGCCATCAAAATTTATTCAAAGCTAATAACTCCTTTAAATGTGTTAATAATCATTCATTCGATCTCGCAAAAGAAGGTTATGTGAATTTGTTGCTTCCTCATATGAGCAGTTCTCAAAACGCTGGAGATAACAAAATGATGGTTAATGCGAGATCGCAATTTTTAAACGAAGGACATTATTTGCCATTAGCAGATGAATTAATTAGTCAAGTAAAAGATTTAAAAATAACTTCTCCCATTATTTTAGATTGTGGTTGCGGAGACGGTTTTTTCACCTCACATCTTAATCATAATCTTGCTGCTTTGATATATGGCTTTGATATATCTAAAAATGCCGTACTCAAAGCAGCAAAAAGAAATAAAAACATCACTTTTTTTGTTGGTAACGCCTCTAATATTCCCGTCAATGATTCATTATTTGATATTATCTTAAACATCTTTGCTCCCTCATTTGAAAATGAATTTTTTAGATGTTTAAAAAATAATGGTTACATTATTAAGGTTATCCCTAATCTAAAACATTTGTATGAATTAAAGGCCGTATTATATAGTAATCCTTATTTAAACGATATCAAAGCGGATAATATAAAAGGATTTAGATTGATTAAAACTAGTTATTTAGAATATCAGAGCAATCTTTCAAAAAAATCAATCGAAAATTTATTTAAAATGACTCCGTATTATCATAAAACATCGGAAAATGATAAACAAAAATTAACATTAGTCACTAAATTATCCATTACTTTTTCATTTATTATTATGATATACCAAAAAGAATAATAGCACCCTATTTATGGGTGCTTAATTTTATAGAAAAAAACCGTGGTGTGTTACACGGTTCAGGCATTAACTTCTTTTTGAACAATGACTTTAAACATCCGATATATTTCCCTAGCCATTAATGCATCTTCTAATGCATCATGCAACTGTGCTTCTTGACGGATACCACTCATTTCCTGATAGGTATTAAACAAGCCTAAATCCGTTTTCGAATTATAGTAATTCTTAATAACCTGCATAAGGTTTATATATCTGTTTCGAATATCTAATGGTTTTAATCGATTTAATTTAAAAGATTGTTCCATTGCTAGAATATCATTCTTCCCCCAAGCAATGATTTTTGCGTCAAATTCCTCAATACATCGCTCCAATAATTGATAAAATTCAATATAGGAACATGCACTCTCGAAATCTTCGCGAGTTTTTGATAAGAACTTTAAAGTTCTTAAATTGATAGCAAATTTCCTGTTCGGTTTTACTAAAGAGCCGTCTTCAAAAACAATTTGGCCATTTTCATCCTCAACAACTATTCCATATTGGACAATTTCTGGAATATGTTGCATCGTTTGAAAATATGAAGGAAGGGAAAACTCTAAATCTAAAAATAATTTCATTTTAGTGTTGTCGATTAAACGCCTAACACCTTTTCTTATTGTTGCTATGTTATAATATACTTTCTTTTCTTTTTTAGCACTTTGTACAATTTTAATAAATGTATCTATCTCATGACAATAAAACTCCCCATAGTGTTTTTTCGATGGGTTGACATTGGCAAAGATATAAGGTTTATGAATAAAATATGGGCCAAAGTCCTTAAATAATCTTCTCGACATATATAAGTAGTATATCTTATCTTGTCCTAATATTTTTATTATTCTTTCTTTGGGATTTGTTGTAATTATTTTACCGTAGATCTTCATGTTTTTCCTTTCGCTATTTATCGAGTGATAATTCTTTAATACGAATTAATTCTAAAATTGCTTGACTACGTCCCTTTACTCCTAGTTTTTGTATGACATTAGAAATATGGTTTCTAACCGTTTTTTCACTGATCTTCAATTGTTCAGATATTTCTGTAGTGTCATAATTGGCGATTAGCAATTTGAATATTTCTCTCTCCCGATTAGTTAGAAATTTTTGTGTATGCACGCTATCCCTCCTATAATATTATCCAATTTATAATATGCAGAGGTTTTCTATGATGTCACAACAGTGCTTTCATTATTTCACTAATTTGTTCTTCTTTAAAGTTCATTTCCTTCAATTTATCTTCAAAATCATCTCGATTGGATTCTCTTAAAATATCTAAAATCTGTTTTTTCTTAACCTTCCCTATTCCCTTTATTGAGTCTAATTTAGAAGACAGTGTATTTTTGGAGTGAACCGTGTGATGAAAGGTAATGGCATAACGATGAACTTCATCTTGCAGGTTCTCCAAAAAGAAGAAAAGGTTGCTTTTTTTATCAATCTCGATTTCCTCATTTTGATAAAATAAATAAGAGGTTCGGTGTTTATCGTCTTTCCCAAGTCCTAAGACGCTGATTTTTAATCCCAAATTAGTTAAGGCTTTTTCAGCACTAGATACTTGTGGTTTTCCACCGTCGACAATAATTAAATCAGGCAAATTTGATTGATCTTCCTTTAGACGTTTATATCTTCTCGTGATTACTTCAAACATCGTTTGATAATCATTCGCACCCTCAACAGTTTTAATTTTATATTTTCGATAATTTTTTTTATTTGGAACTCCGTCCAAATAACTTACCATCGCACTTACACTTGAAGATCCTTGGATATTAGAGTTATCAAAAGCCTCAATTAAATAAGGTGTATTGATCTTTAGTAATTGTCCTAGCCTTTCAACCGCTCCTAAAGTTTTTTCATATTTATTCTTTTCTTGTTTAATTAAAACAGAGAGCTTTTCTTGAGCATTTTCACTTACCAATTCTACAAATTCACGCTTTTTACCAATCTTAGGGATTGTTAGTTTTTTATGTAATCGTTCATCAAAAGATGTAATATCGACATTAGGAATTAAAATTTCTTTAGGAATTGGGTTATTATTTATCAGATAAAATTGACCAATAAAATTAATAAACATATCGACAGGATCTCCCAAAATCTCAAACAAGAAACCGTTTCGTTCAACGGTTTTTTTGTTTCGAACATGAAAAACCTGAATACTAATATATTCGTCTGAAACGACATATCCAAAAATATCAGTATCATCGATATCCAATTCCATTTTTTGTTTTTCTGTAATCGCATTCAAATCTTCAATTATTTTCCGGAGTTCAATCGCTTTTTCAAAATCCAAATTATCCGAAGCTTCATTCATTTGTTTTTCTAAGCTTTTTTGTTGCTCTTTAATATTCCCTTTTAAAAAACTATTTATTTTATTAATTATTTCTAAGTATTCACTACGGTCAATATTTTTGATGCACGGTGCTAAACATTGACCAATATGATAATAAAGACATTCCTTTTTAGGTAAGGTTTGACATTTACGAAGAGGATAAATTCGATTCAATAAATCAACCACTTGTTTTGCAGCGATTGCATTAGGGTATGGTCCATAATATTTAGCGTTTTTATTTAATTCACGAGAATAATATATTTTCGGATGTTTTTCATTTGAAATGCAAATGTACGGGTACATCTTGTCATCAGTCAGCATGATATTATATTTAGGTGAATGCTTTTTAATTAGATTCATTTCTAAAATAAAAGCCTCAGTTTCGGTTGAAGTTATAATATATTCAAAATCAACAATATTTGATACTAGTTGTGTTGTTTTTGCATCATGACTGCCCGTAAAATAAGATTTGACGCGGTTTGCAAGATTCTTAGCTTTTCCAACATAAATTACTTCATGTCGATGGTTATACATTAAGTAACAGCCAGGTTTCTTCGGCAAATCTTTAAGTTTGTCTTTTATATTCATAATTTTCCTCAAAAAAAGCCATATAAATATGGCTTATAATTTTAAATCTTTTAGGATATCATCAATCTTTTTCCCATATTCTAATGAATCATCATATTTAAATCTTAATTCCGGGATTTTTCGAACTTCTAATATTTTACTTAAAGCGGTTCTAATAAAACCCCTCGCTTCAAGTAAACTATTCGTTGTTGCTTCTTTTTGAGCTTCATTACCTAAAACTGTATAGTATACAGTAGCAATTGATAAATCGTTTGTTAAGGACACCTTTGTAATTGTCACATATTTTAAACGTTCGTCCTTAACTTGCGAGAGAATGATTGTACTAATCTCTCTTTCAATAATTTTTTCTAATCTCTCTTGTTTGTAACCCATAATAACACCTACTTAATTTTTTCCATAGTATAGGCTTCGATAACGTCGCCTTCTTTAATATCGTTATAATTTTCAATCGTTATTCCGCATTCGTATCCAAGTTTTACTTCCTTTATATCATCTTTAAAGCGTTTTAAAGAAGACATCTTACCTTCGTAAACAACAATTGAATCGCGAATCAAACGCACATCCGAATTTCGGATAATTGAGCCACTTGTCACATAGCAACCGGCAATAGTGCCAATTTTTGAAGCTTTGAAGATACTTCTAACTTCTGCTTGGCCCAGAACTTTTTCTTCAAATACAGGATCAAGCATTCCTTTCATTGCGGCTTCAATATCCTCTAAAACTTTATAAATAATATTATATAGACGAACTTCGATATTTTTTTCTTTTGCATAATCCATTATTTTTGCATTAGGACGAATATTAAATCCGATGACAACTGAACTTGAAGCTAATGCTAAGTTAACATCAGTTTCCGTAATGGTTCCAACACTAGCACGAATAATATTTATTTTAACATTTTCAACGGAGATTTTTTCTAATGAGCCTTTTAATGCTTCAATAGAACCTTGAACATCACCTTTAATAATAACATTTAATTCTTTATTTGGATTATTGATATCTTCAAATAGGTTCGCGAGTGAGATTGGTTTTCCAACACCTTTTTCAATATTGAATGAGCGCATTGCCCGTTCTTCTGCTACTAGTCTTGCTGTTTTTTCATCTTCAAAAATCATAAAGTGATCTCCAGCTAGTGGCACATCGACCAATCCTGTAATTTCTACAGGTTTTGATGGACCGGCAGATTTAAGGTTTGCTTTTGTTTCATCTTGCATGGCTCTTACCTTACCATAAGTATTTCCAACAACGATTGGGTCACCAATTCTGATTGTTCCATTTTTTACAAGTAAGGTTGCAACAGGCCCTCTTCCTTTATCCAATTTTGCTTCAATAACCATACCAAAGCCTAAACGATTAGGATTAGCACGGAAATTTTCCATTTCAGATGTCAATAAAATCATTTCTAGTAATTCTTCAACTCCCTTACCAGTTAACGCTGAAATCGGAACAAAAATGGTTTTTCCGCCCCATTCCTCAGCAATTAAATTATATGATGTTAGTTCCTGTTTTATTTTATCGGGATTTGCTCCTGGTTTATCCATTTTATTAATGGCAACAATAATCGGTACCTTTGCAGCTTGTGCATGTTCTATTGCTTCTTTGGTTTGAGGCATAACTCCGTCATCTGCAGCAACTACTAATATAACAATATCGGTAGCATTAGCTCCACGTGCTCTCATTTCAGTAAAAGCAGCATGTCCTGGAGTATCTATAAAAGTAATGTATTTATTATTCTTTTTTACCTGATAAGCACCGATATGTTGAGTGATACCGCCTGCTTCAGTGACGACTACTTTTGTATGCCTGATGGTATCAAGTAAAGTCGTTTTCCCATGATCAACATGCCCCATTATCGTAACTATCGGCGGTCGTTCAACTAACAGATTTTCATCGTCTTCAATTTTGATTTCTTCAAATTTTGTAATATCTTCTAATACTTTATCTTTTAAAGCAAAATTATAGTCATCTGCTAGAATTTCGATAATATCTTTATCAATGGCTTCACTTGCATTAACCATATACCCTAACATCACTAACTTACGAACAATTTCACCAATTGGAACACTTAATCCGTCAGCTATTTGTGCGACCGTCATTCCTGGAGTATAAATTAAAACATTCGATGCTGCACGCTCTCCGCCGGTGATATTGGTTTGACGGGTACCACGATTTGATTTTTGATTTTTCTTAACATTTTTGATTCGTGTATATACTTTAGATTCTGTTTCATAATCATTGTATTTATCATCATATACGCGTCTTAATTCAATTTCAGTTGGTTCTTCATCTCTTTTCACATCACGACGAATTTGAGGTTTAATTTCTTTTTTATCTGCAGGTTTTGGTTGTGGCCTTTTATCGGTTGGTTTTGGTTGCAGTCTATTATCAGTTGGTTTTGGTTGTAGTCTATTATCAGTTGGTTTTGGTTGTAATCTTTTATCTGTAGGTTGTGGACGAGTTTCCAATTTTTCCTGAGGACGAGTTTGGGTTCTAGAACGATTATCAGGTCTAGTTTGTGGTTTTTGATCTTGATGTATTTTAAAATCCTTAGGTTTTGTTTCACTCGTCTCAGGTTTAAAACCTTTTGCTACTGGTTTATTTGGTTGGGTAGGCAAAGTTTCTGGTGTTTTAGCCTTAACCTCACGATTATCTTTAACTGCAGGCGTTTTAGGAGCTTCTTTTTTAACTTTTGGAGCTTTTATTTCTTTATGATAAACCTTGCTTAGTTTCTTGATAATATCGGGGGCAATTTCTGTATCAACAGTTGCTTGGATCCCAACATTTTTTAATTTCGTTATTAATTCGTTTTCGGAAACATTTAATATTTCTAAAATTTCTTTAACTTTCATTTGACACCTCCATTAAAGTTCTTTTTAAGGCTTCTAAAAATCCTTGATCATTTATCGCAAGAATTTTACATAATGGCTTTCCTATCGCATTTGATAGTTCATCACTTGTAAAATCTGTAATCATTTCAACGTTATAAAAAAATGTTTTTTTATTAAAGCGGTCAAATGTCTTTTCTGATGCATCATTGGCTAGAAAAACTATTTTTACGCGATTTTGTTTAAGGGCTCTTAATACTTCTTTATCGCCTGATGTAACCTTTTGAGCCCGATAGGCTAATCCGATTAGATTCAAAATATTGGAACTTTTGTTTTTATCCAATATTATCACCTAAAATTTTTAATAACTGTTCATAAACTGCTTGTTTAACTTCAGTTTCTAAATGTTTATCTAAAACTTTCTTTTTCATAGCTGCTTGAACAGCAGTTTTGCTTTTTGAAAGGTAAGCACCACGACCTCGAGCTTTTCCGGTTAAATCAACAATCACTTCACCTTCTGATGTTCTGACAACCCGAAACATTTCACCTTTTGGATGCTGTTCATTGGTTGCAACGCATTTTCTCATTGGGATTTTTCTTTGTTTCATGTTTACTTCCTTCCAACATTATATGTGAACTCAATTCCATCTTTAGTAGCGTCTGTTAAACTTTTTATATCAATCCGCCAACCGATAGCATAAGCAGCAAGACGGGCATTTTGCCCACTTTTTCCAATGGCTAGAGAATATTGATCATCTTTCACAATAACAGTTGCTGCCTTTGTTTTTTCATCAGCCATAACGCTTAAGGTTTTTGCTGGAAGTAAAGCTTCGGAAATTAATTCGATCGGATCATCCTTCCATGTGAAAATATCTATCTTTTCATTATTCAACATTTCATTGATATGTCTGATTCTTAATCCACCTTGGCCTACACAAGCGCCTTTAGGATCTAGATTGTTTTTCATTGATAAAACACCAATTTTGGTTCGACTTCCTGGGTCGCGGGCAATTCCCATAATCTCGATTGAGCCGTCTGCTATTTCCGGAATTACGAGTTCAAATAACCTTTTCACAATTTCGCGGTTTGCTCTTGTTAAAAATACTTTCGGACCTTTTGTAGTTTTTTCAACCTTTGTAATATAAACTCTTTTTTCTTCGCCTATTCTAAATGATTCTCCAGATAAACCTTCTTTGTCAGGCATGGTGGCTTGCGTATTTTTTCCAATATTAAACGTAACAAATCCGTTGCTGTAATCCGCAACTGTTGCATTAATCACTTCACCAACACGCTCATTAAAGAATTTATAAGCATCTTCACGTTCTAGTTCTTTTAATCCGCTTAAAAGGCTTTGTTTGAATACGCTAGCAGCTTTACGCCCAAAACTACTGATATTTATTTCAGTTTTAATTTCATTCCCTATTTTAATTTTAGGTTTAATCAGTAACGCATCTTCTAATGTAATTTGACCTTTAGGACCCTCGGGGTCTATTTCTTCAACAACATATTTAAATTCGTATACTTTTATTTTCTTTTTTTCAAAATCCCATTCTGTTTTTATATCTCCGTTATATCCGCTATTACGACATGAAACGGAAATTGCTGTTTCAACTTTTAAAAGCACATCTTCAATATTTAATCCTCTTTCATAAGCAATTGCTTCTAAAGATTCAAAGAAATTCTTGCTGATCATATTTCCTCCTAAAATTTTACTGCCTGTCTTATTTTGCTTATTTTACTTTTTTCGATAGCAAGTTGTTTGATTTGACCTTTAATGTTTGCATTAATAACAACAATACCATCATTATAACTAACTAAATCACCATAAATTTCTTTATGGCCAGAGATTTTTTCATATCCCTTAATACAAATATATTCGCCTATGGCTTCGTTTATATCTGTATCGGTTCTTAGTTCCTTTTCTATTCCTTCTGATGAAACTTCTAAATAATATTCTTCATCAATTAAGTCAATTTTATCCAATTCCTCACTAATTAAATGATTTAACATTGTTGCATCATCGATCGTTAAGGCCGGCTTTTTTGAAGCTATTATCCTGAGAATATTCATGCCGTGTTCTTTTAAATATTCACAACTGATTATTTCAGCATCATTTTTACTGGCAATTTGTTTAGCCATTGCTTCAATTTTAATTAGTTTCTCTTCCATAAAATACCCCACTAATATTGTTTAAAGGAGCGAGACCAAACTCACTCCTTAACTTTCTTACAATTCATTATAGCACTTTTGAAATGCGATGTCAACGAATTAATTTATTTTATTCTATGCGATAATTGATGGTTTTATCAATTATTTTAACTTTATATGATTCTATTCTTCTTAAACAGTTTTCCCAGGAATTGTTGAATACAATGTTACAGATTGATTATAGCCAGAATCATTCGTGATAGTGACAACATAACTGATTCTAGTATCAACATCAGGAAGATTAATTACTCGACCCAAATTATTCACATATTCTAAAGCATTTGATATAAACGAAATATTATAACCTTCAAGTTCGGTCAGAACTAAATATTCAGCTTTTGCTAAATCGATAGCGTTTTGATACAAATTATTCCTTCTTAGCGTTTGAGGGCAATTTTTTAAACTAAAGTCATAATGTTGTTTTACATCAGTTATTTTTAAATTGTATTTTTTCATTAACTCAGCAATTAGCTTTCCTGTACGGTGCCAAGTAGTATATAAATCATTTCCAAAATCAACACAAGATTCAATTCCAATTGTTGTTGAATATGCCAAGTATGTATCTCCTTGCCAACCCACTTCATTATCAGGAAGATGTTGAATTACCATAGTATCATCAACAGTATAGTGCCAAGATCGAGCTTTATAGTCTTTAAAATTGGCATCACCAACGATATAATTAGCATGCATTGTTGCATTTGCACCAGGGTTGTTATTTCCAGTATCATGGTAAATAATACTGGAAATTTTCGGTTTGATAATTCCGGAACGAACCGTTTTAAATTCAGCCATATTCAGTAAATCTTGGGTTGCAAATTGGCCAGCAAAAATGTTTGGTAAGCCATCAACAGTAGGAGTAATCGGAATAATTTGATTTTTAAAATTCATATCCTGAGGAAAGAATTTTGATACACTTCCATATACCCATTGCTGACGTTCAGTATTTCCATATGTAGTAACGTATTGGACAATCGGACGGTCAACATTAAGACTGCTGATAAGAGCGATTGGATCAACGGTAATATTCAAAGTAATTTTTCCTTTCACATTATTTGTGGTTGTAGCAGTAATATCAACTGTACCCGATTTTAAAGTTGTAACTTTTCCGTTTTGATCAACAGTTGCAATTTGGGTATTACTTGAAGACCATTCGACATCCTGATTTGCGCCTAAAGGGAAAACCTTATGTTCTAAACGGATTTCACTATAACTTTTAAACTCTGTTTGTTTTGTTGAAATTTCGATGTTTTGTGCATCGGGAGTAATGACAATAATTTCTTTTTCTAAAGAATGTTCAGTGTGGAGAGATGTAATTTTAATTGTTACAATCCCCTCACCAATTCCAGTCACAACACCATTTTGATTCACTGTTGCAATGCTCAAGTCTAAAGACTCCCAAAAAACTCCATCATTCGGATGACGATTATCTGTTCCTGTTAATGAAATGGTTTCACCAATAAAGACTTCATTATCTCCAGTTAAAGTCAGCGGGAATGATAAAACTGTAATTGTTTGCTCATATTTAACTTCAGGAAATTCAAAAATGGAAACCGTTATTAAGGCTTCTCCTGGTGCAATTGCCGTTATTAATCCACCACTAACAGTAGCTACTGATTCATTATCTGATTGGTAAGTTATAGTATATGTCTTTTTAGTATTTAATATTTCAGCGTCAATTATTGCAGTTTCATCTATTTCTAAGGCAGTTTTACTAATGGTCGCGAATATTGTTGGATTATCAATCGGATCATCAATCTCAATGGGGTTATTATTGCATCCTAATATAAAAAAAAGCAATAAAAATAATGATCCTAGATATACAAAAAAAGATAAACCCTTTTTTCTTTTCATATATTTCTCCTCATATTTATTTTAAATCATTATACTAAACAAAAAATTAAAAGTCAATTCGCATCAAGAAATCAGGATAATGGGAAATTTTAGTAAGAATTTTCATTTCTCTTCATCCACTGTAATTAGGTTCATGTTAACATGACAATAGCCCTGAGGATTTACATCCAAATAATCCTGATGATATTCTTCTGCAAGATAAAAACCTTTTTCCAACATTACCTCAACAGCGATTTTTTTACTATATTGCTTTTGCTTTTCTCTTAAAAATGTTTCTATAATTTTTAAGTCTTCAGGATCTTTGTAGTAAACTCCTGTTCGATACTGAATTCCGATATCTCCTCCTTGTTTATTTAAGCTAGTCGGATCAATAAACCGAAACATATGTTCTAAAATTTTAGATAGAGAAATAACTAATTCATCATAAAAAATTTCAACAGCTTCGGCATGAGTTGCAACATGTTGTTTAAGTTGCTCATACGTTGGATTTGGAATATTGCCATTGGTATAACCAACATTGGTATCAATAATTCCCTTTAACTTTTTATAATATGCTTCTACTCCCCAAAAGCAGCCGCCCGCAAGAACAATTCTTTTCATAAAAAAAATTCCTTTCTAGTATTTTGTATTATTTATTATATCAAAAATTTAAAAAACATTAAATATAATTGATAAAATTCGAAGTTGATTTTATTATTTTGGAACTAATATTTTATTTGAGATACTTAAAAAAGTTTTTATTTTTACAAAATTATATTTAAGTACTTGTCGAATTTTACTTGATTTTTCATCATATAATGATAAGGGTGATATTTATCATATCTGATGATATTTTTGTAAAAGATTCCCTTGAGTTAAATTTATTTTTTTTAAGAATTATTAAAGAACATGCAATATTTACAATTGCAGGATTGCCAGAAATAAATCAGGATTTAATTCAAGAGGCAAAAAAAGAACAAAAAAATGCTTATGATTTATTATCTAGAGCATTAGAACTTGCGCGAGGTGTTGTTAGTATTAAAAATCAGCATGTAACAAACAACACTTTAGCTGCTGAACAAATGACTTCTGCATTAACTGGAATCCCAATAAATACGGATATAACTTCGGCAGAATTGCTTATGAAAGGAAAGAGCGCGAAGATGATGGTTGATTCTTCATTAGTTACAAGTGTTGAATCACTCAACAAAAGAGCCATGACATTAACCAAGAACGCCATAAGGTTTAGTACTAAAATAATAGAGCAAGTGGAAAAATGCAAAGTGTTCTCTTTTAACTATCCGACAATGATTAAACACATTCGTGAAGAATCCGTTATGTATTACGATCTTCTGACTAAACTTCAAAATCGCCAAGATATTACTTATGTAGAAGAAGAGTTAAACTTAGAAGCATTTTGGAATCACATAATGGAAGAGCATGCACAATTTATTCAAGGATTTCTTGATCCAAGTGAAAAAGCATTAATCGAAATTGCAAAACGGTTTGAAGAACAATATGACAAACTAACAACCCGCTGTTACCATGCCATCAAAAACATCATCCAATTGCCAGCAGTTACTTCCAGCAGCCTAATCCTTTCAAAAGAATTCCTAACTTTCAAAAAAACCGCTACAGAAGGAATACTCTCTTGTAAAATCAAATCGGTAATAAATCCGTTATTAGCCGATCATGTTGTTCGAGAAGTTAACCATTATCTTGACATCCTAGAAAAGATTAAAACATAAAAGGAGTTTAAACTCCTTTTAATTTATAATGTCTTGAATCATACTAATCTTTATTTTAACAGAATTAATGTTGATTTCTTTTTTGATGGGATCAACTTTTGTGATACGGCCATCTATTGTTTCTATATAACCATTTTTATAATAAAACACATGTATCAATTTATTATTCTCTAATGCATTAAAGAGTTTTTGATTTAACTCTTCTAAAGCATCTGGCATTAGAATTGGTTTTTCAATCTTTCCTTTTTCATATTCTACTGTCCGCAGTGATTGTTTATATCCATCAAGGGCATCATAAGGCATCCATTTGCCTTTTCTTTCCTTATTCGGCATTATGTCCTCCAATTAAAGAATTTCTTTTAATTAATGTCGCCTTATCATCATTGCTGATTGCAAGATGAACGGAACTTTTTCCATATTTATTTTTAATCTTTCCTAAAGCATCATACAAGTCATGCTCTTTTTTTGTTTTCTCAACATCCGTAAAGATATCTTGTTGAATAAAATCTTCATTTTGCAATCTGCCGACTCTGACTTGAATTTGTCGAATTGGAAGATCTTCAATATTATCATAATATAATTTTTTAAAGCCTTCCATTAATCTTTTGCGGCTGTTCGTTTTTGTTTCTAAAGTTAATTGACGAAAAAAGCCTCCCCCGATATCTTGTGAATACCCGATTCCCAAGCCCAATACCTGACAGCAAAGTCTTCTTGTTACTAGTTCAGTTGCAATCTCATCGACTGTTTCTAGCAAAACTATATACAAATCCTTATAATTGTAATCTTGATACAAAACTTGCCCATGCCCAAATGATTTACTTTGAGGATGATAGTTTTTTACTTCTTGAACAGTTGAATGGTCAATGCCATGTGCATGTAAATAAAGTTCGTTGCCTATTATTCCAAACTCTTTTTCTAATTTTTCAACCGAAGTGTTTGCTAGATCTTTTAATGTATATATATTCATTCTTGCTAACCGTCTTTCGAGCCTTGATCCTATTCCCCAAATTTCTCTTAACGGTTTAATGTTCCATATTTTTTCTTTAAATGTTGCTTCATTTAAATATGCAATATTATCGGGTTGATGTTTAGCTAAAATATCTAAAGCCACTTTTGCTAAAAACATATTATCACCAATTCCACAAGTTGCAGTAATTTTTGTCGTATCAAATATATCTTTTAAGATTTTTTTTGCAAGATCAATAGCATTCATATTATAGTATTTCATATAGGTTGTCATATCAAGAAAAGCTTCATCAATACTATATATATGAATGTCTTCTTTATCAACATATTTCAAATATATTTCATAAATTTTACTGGAAAACTCTATATATTTTCTCATTCTTGGTTTTGCATATATTATATTTTCGACTTTCGGCAATTCATATATTCTGCATCTTGATTTTGCACCAAAATTCTTAAGATGTGGTGTTACAGCTAATACGATTGATCCTGGTCCTCGTTCTTTGTCTGCAACAACAAGATTCGTTGTAAATGGATCCAACCCTCTTAAAACACTTTCTACAGAAGCGTAAAAACTTTTTAAATCAACGCAGAAAACAACCATATCAACACCTCCATTATTTTTATTATTGCTCTTCATTACATGTTGTATTCTATCACAAGAAAAATATGATGTCTATTTTAAATTTTATGAAAGTTTTTCAAAAAAACAAAGATTTTAATGAAATTATTCTATATTTTCCTATTAAAATGAATATAAAAACTGAAAAATAAGATTAAAATTTAAGACTCTACTAATAATATTAAAAACAAGAGAAAAATTTATTTACTGTCATTTAAACATGAAATTTTAATATATGGTAAAATATTTATGAAATAAAAAGGAGGCAAATTGAAAACAATTAGTATTAATACAACAATATATGAATTAGTAAAAGACAATCCTGAAATTATTGATATTATGAAATCTTTAGGATTTAACGATATAACCAATCCAATTATGCTGAAAACTGCAGGGAGAGTTATGACTTTAAAGACTGGCTCTCAATTTAAAAAAATAGATATAGAAACTATTAAAACTAAGTTTCTTGAACATCATATTATTTTGGAGGATAAACAATGAGTGAATTAATAAATAATAGTGAATTCCGTAAAAAGAAATTACAGGAGTTAATTAGATCTCTTCATGAAGGAAAGTCTATTGATGAGGTCAAAGATGAGTTTAAAAAACATTTTGGAGATGTATCAACAACCGAGATTTCGCAAATTGAACAAGCTTTAGTAAAAGAAGGATTACCGATTGAAGAAGTGCAGAGGCTTTGTGATGTCCATGCATCGGTTTTTAAAGGCTCAATTGCAGATATCCACACAACTAAGGATTACAGCAAGATACTTGGTCATCCTGTCAATGTATTCATTGAAGAAAATAATGCCCTAGAAAAATTAATTAATGAAGAAATAATGCCACATTTTGAAAAATTTAAATCGCATAGAGGAAATATGCCGATTTTAATGATGCGAATTGGATTTGAAAAATTACAGGAACTAAACATTCATTATGGCAGAAAAGAATATCTTTTCTTCCCATATTTAGAAAAACATGCGATTACAGCTCCGCCAAAGGTCATGTGGGGAGTTGATGATGAAATTCGTGCTGATATCAAAGATGTTAATCACATTTTATCCAAACCAATTGAGGATGAAGTGAAATTGATTGAAAAAATCGAAACAACATTAAAGAAAATTTTAGATATGATCTTTAAAGAAAATAATATTTTAGTTCCACTTCTATCAGAAACCCTTTCTTTTTATGAATGGATTAAGATTGATGAAGAATCGCCAGAATTCGGTTATGCTTTTGTAAAACCTACTCGTAGTTGGAAAGTTGAAAAAGTAGAAGAACCTGAACAACCTATTAAAACAGAAACACCAAACGAAGTAATGTTTGATGCAGGACATTTATTCCCAGAGGAAATTAATGCAATATTAAACACACTTCCATTGGACTTAACTTTTGTTGATAAAGAAAACAAGGTCAAGTATTTCACGCAAGGGAAAGAAAGAATTTTTGAGCGCCCTAAAACTATTATTGGCCGTGATGTAAATTTATGTCATCCTCCTGCTAGTGTCCATGTTGTTGAAAAGATTATTGAGAGTTTCCAAGATGGAACAAAAGATCATGAAGATTTCTGGATTAAAATGAAGGGGATGTATGTATATATACGATATTTTGCCGTTCGAGACAAAAACGGAAATTATTTAGGAACCCTAGAAGTAACACAAGATATTAAAGAAATCAAAGATCTATCAGGCGAGAAGCGTCTACTAAGCGAATAATATAAAATACCCACTTTAAAAAAGTGGGTATTATTTTTAAATAAATTCGTATATTATATCAATTAATCTTTTCCTTTTACTTTCGATTGTGGCCTCTCATCATTTTTCCGTACATAGGATTTACTCCTTGTTGCCCATACATTGGTTGCATTCCTTGTTGCCCATACATCGGTTGCATTCCTTGTTGCCCATACATCGGTTGCATTCCTTGTTGCCCATACATTGGTTGCATTCCTTGTTGCCCATACATTGGTTGCATTCCTTGTTGGCCATGTATTGGTTGCATTCCTTGTTGGCCATGTATTGGTTGCATTCCTTGTTGTCCATACATTTGATATTGATATGGCCATTGATTTGGATTCATCTTTTCATCCTCCTTTTATTAAAAAATCTATTTATTATATGAATTTTATGTTAAATATGGATAGGCATTTCAATAAATAAAATAAAAAAGCTAAGTGGTTTTTAACACAACCTTTAACCTTAGCTTTTTATTCTATTTGTTTATAGCATTATAAATATCATTAGCAATTAGCTTTATTTGTTCTTCTTTTGGAGCATATTGTATTTTAATTGGAGAAATGAGCCTTTCCAAATGCATTTCTTCTAGCTCTTTATCAATCAATTCTACACTTTGCCCACCCCAACCATAACTTCCAAAAGAAATGAATTTCATATCCTTTGGGCCCAAACCCTTAAGATAACATAATAATGATGCAATCGTAGGTAACATATTATTGTTTAATGTAGATGATCCAACCGCCAAAAACTTACTATCAAAAATATCTGAAACTATATCTGAATCATGAGTATCATTGACATTATATAAGGTTACCATTATGTTACTGTTTTGAAAGGTCTCGGCAATCGTTTTAGCAATTACTTCTGTGCTTCCCCACATTGTATCATAAACTATTACCGCTTTATCTTTTTTTTCATAAGAAATCATGGATTTATATAGGTTTAAAATATCACTAATATGTTTTTCCCAAATTAAGCCGTGGCTTGTTGCAATCATCTCAATTTTTAATTCTTTTAGTTTATCCGCAATTTTGAATGCTTGAGAAGAATACGGCCACACAATATTCGCATAGTATTTTTTTGCTTCATATAATGCAATTGATAAATCAAACTCATAATCAAATCGATTTGAAGTTGCTAAGTGTTGTCCGAAAATATCATTACTAAATAGTATTTTTTCATTCTCAAGATAAGTTACCATGTTATCTGGCCAATGAACCATTGGCGAGTGGATGAATCTTAAAGTTCGCTTTCCTATTGACAATGTTTCATTGTTCTTAACAGGTATAATTGGAAGATCACCATAAAGCAAGTTTAATATTTTAACACCATTAGGACTTGATGAATATATTTTTGCTTGTGGTGCCAACTCAATCATTTTTAATAAGCTTCCACTATGATCCGGTTCACCATGATTAGATATAATAATATCAATCTTCTTAGGATTAATAACGGATGAAATGCGAGAAAGCATTTCATTAGTAAATTTTTTCTTAACATTATCAATTAGAGTTATTTTTTCATCAATAATTAAATAAGCGTTATAAGATGACCCTCTAGTTGTTTGATATCCATGGAAATTTCTTAAACTCCAATCAATTGCTCCTACCCAATAAATATTTTCTCTTATTTTTTGTGCTAACATATTCTTACCTCAAAAAATTATTCTTTCGTAAAGTTTTCTTTTCCAACACCACATTCAGGACATACCCAATCATCAGGTAAATCATCAAAGGCTGTGCCTGGTTCAATCCCTTGTGTTGAATCTCCTATTTCCGGATCGTATACATATCCGCAAACATCACAAACATATTTATCCATTGTTCTTCCTCCTTTTTTAATAAATTTCAATTATATAATATAATTTTTCATACCCTAAGCCAATTGCTAATCTTTGGTATAATTTTATTTTAACATTACTTCGTATCATCTTCAACAAAAATGCATCAATTATTTTTTAGTTCAGTCAACAATAAATCTAGATCATTGATAGGTGAATAACATCTTTGCCCCTTACATATATATGCTGTCGGCTTTCCATCTACTAGTGGGTAGGAATCATTATTAACAATTGATATGTTAATAAAAGGCAAATCAAGATCATTGATTGAAGCGATAATTTCCAGAAGTGATTCTCTATTGAATGCTGATAAAGTAATATCAGTACTGTAGTACGATTTATATAAAATATTAATTGCATTAAAAGTATATCCTGCAGGATATCTTTTCATGTCATTTATAAAATATTCTAATGTCTTATTTGCAATATCAAATAACTTATGATTATGCAAAAGGTGAGATAATCGATAAAGATTATTTATTATTACAGAATTTGCAGATGGTGTTGCCCCGTCATAAATTTCTTTTTGTCGATATATGATTGTTTCACTCTCCCTATCATTCAAGAAGAATCCACCCTTTTCTTCATCATAGAAATATTTTAGGAGTATGTTGTTTAAATCCTTTGCAAAAGATAAGTATTCTTCCTCAAACGTGGTTTGATAAATTTCAATTAAACCATAAATAAGATAAGCATAATCCTCTGCATATCCTAAATATTTTGCTTCTTTATCCCGATACCTAGCAAGTAATTTCCCATCCTTATACAAATTTTCTTTGATAAATTTTACTGTTTCTTTCGCTACTTTAATATAATGTTGATTGCCGATTATTCGCCCTGCAATAGATAGCCCCGCTATAATTAGTCCGTTATACGATGTTAGAATCTTATCATCCTTACCCGGCCTATGACGATTTTGCTGATACGAAAATAATTTTTTCCGACAATTTTCAATTTTTTCTAAATCATATTCAGGTATATGCTTTCCAATTAAATTGGGGATGTTTCTACCTTCAAAATTGCCTTTCTCAGTTATATCAAAATATCGACAAAACATCTCTCCTTCATTTCCTAAAATGTTCATTACTTCATTTTTTGTGAAAGTATAAAATAAACCTTCTTCTCCTTCAGAATCTGCATCTTCAGCTGTAAAAAAGCCTCCATTTTTATTTTTCATTATTCTTAAGAGATACTCTATTATTTCTTGAACAGTTTTTAAAAATCTTTCTTCTTTTGTTGTTTTATAAGCCTCAATATAACTTATAATTAATAAACTATTATCATAGAGCATTTTTTCGAAATGCGGCACCAGCCATTTTCGATCTACTGAATATCTACTAAATCCAAATCCAATATGATCAAAAATTCCCCCACTTCGCATGTGATTCAAAGTTTCCCTCATCATTCTTAAGGCATCAACATTTTTTGTACATAAATAATACTTTTTCAAAAAAATTAAATTATGAGGCAAAGGGAACTTCGGAGCATTGGAAAATCCTCCGTATTTCTCATCATAATTGTTTTGTAATTGCATAAATGCATTATGAGCAACGGCAATATCAACATTTCCCATTTGCCGATTTTCATAAGTTATGTGTTCTACAATTTGCTCAGCTTGATTCATTAACAATTCTCGATCATGTATCCACAAATGACTTATACGATCTAGTAAATTTAATAAGTTTGTTTTAGGAAAATAAGTTCCGGCATAAATTGGTTTTTTATTGTAATCAATAAATACCGATAATGGCCATCCGCCATTGCCATTTAAGGCTTGACACACATTCATATATACACTATCTACATCTGGTCTTTCTTCACGGTCAACCTTAATTGAAATAAATTTTTCATTTAAATACCCACTTACTTCTAAATCTTCAAAACTTTCATGTGCCATCACATGACACCAGTGGCATGTACTATAACCTATCGATAAAAAGATGGGTTTATCTTCTTTTTTAGCTTTTTCAAATGCTTCCTCACTCCAAGGGTACCAATTGACAGGATTATATAAATGTTGAAGCAAATATGGGGATTTCTCTTTTATTAATTTATTTGGTTCATTTAAATTATTCATAATAACACTTCCATTTTTTAATTTTTTTCTTTTTTTATTTTACCCTTATTATGTAATAATATTAATTTTGATAAAAAAGATATGCTTTATTAACAAAAAATAAAAAGATGCAAAATTAGCATCTTTTCTGATTTAAATAAAACATTAATATCCCGCCAGCAACTGAAACATTTAATGATTCTAACGATGTATTTGTTTCAATATATACATTAAAATCTGTCAACGATAAGATTTCTTTGTTTATACCATTTCCTTCATTCCCAAGAATAAGGGCATATTTCTCTGGTATTTTAATGTTTGATATAGGAATTCCGTTTTCCAATGTTGTTCCGATAATTGTTATATTTTTTTCTTTTAAACTTTTTATAACACTACACAATTCTGTCTTTATTAAATTGACATGGAATAATGCGCCTTGAGTTGAACGGATAAATTTATCATTATAAATATCTACTGAATTTAGTCCTAAAATCACAAAATCAATATTAAAACCTAATCCGCTTCGTACCAAGGCCCCTAAATTGCCAGGATCTTGAATATCATCTAACAATAGAAACTTATTTCCGATTAAATCTTTTTCAGGAAAATAATCACATATCCCGATGATTTTTTGAGGAGTTTTTGTAAATGCAATTTTTTCAAGAATTGCTGGTGAAACAAGAATGTTTTCAACCCCCGAAATAAAATCTTCTTCGCTACATATCAAAACTTCGTTTAGTAAATTACTTCTTTTTGCTTCATTAACTAAATGATATCCTTCAATTAGAAATTTCCGTTCTTGATCGCGGTATTTTTTATCATGAAGTTTAAAAAGATTTTTAATTATTGGATTATTAATAGATTCTATTTTTTTCATATTACTGGAATTATAAAAACGATAACATTTAATAATGTTTCTACAATTTGAATCATATAGATCCAAAAGAATATTTTTTTGTGATTTTTATCTTTTAATAGCAATAAAATGGTTAAGGAAATTAAACTGTTAAGGACCGGAACTGTTAAATCTAATAACCAAAAAGGAGCTTCAGGAAAAGGTTTAATTAATATTGATGATAATGCGAAACTCGGAATGATAATGAATAAAGAAAAAACAATTTGAAATATTGCGTATACACTCATCCATATCGGAAATTTGTCCCAAATTGATTTTCTTGTTAATTTTACTAATTCTTTTTTTCTTTTTCTTAGTTCCTTATATTCTTCACTTAAATGTTCTATTTCTTCTTCATTTAAAGTCTCTTCACCAGATGAGTACAAAATATCTTCATATCTTTCAAAAAGAACATCAATTTCTTGTATTCGAACATCAATTTTAAAGATTTCTTCTTTTGTGGTCAAAATCGGATCATTATCTGATTCGAATTGATCATCCAAATTAAAATCTAGGCTTTCATCAACTGCATTATTAATATCTTGTTTTTTATCTTTGTTCATGATTTTCTCCTTAATAATATATTTTAATATCATTATTATGATATTAAAATAATAACATATTTATAAAATAATATCTACAATAAAAAGAAAAAAGTGCTAAAATGCACTTTTATTCTTTTATTTAAAATATCTTAGTTATCTAGATGTTGTTCCGCCACCCATTTGAGATTGCGCTAATTTTACTAAACGTTTAGTAATTTCTCCACCTACAGAACCGTTTTGACGAGCTGTTGCGTCAGGACCTAAATTAACACCAAATTCACTAGCGATTTCGTATTTCATTTGATTAACCGCATTTTGTGCACCAGGAACCACCAATTTGTTTCTATTACTGTTGTTACTAGTATTGAAAGATGAACCGTTCATTCATTTCACCTCCTGTCGATATTATTATTCGCATTTTTTTGCATAACAACCAAAATTTAAATATGAAATTCTTTCCATTCATTAATCAATTTCGGTATTAATATTTTTAGGAGATTCGATAATTTTATACTTTAAATTTCAAATTTTTCTTTATTTTTTATTTCAAAAATTGAATACTTTGAAAAATAATTTAGATTGATTTCTTCGATGTTATCAACAGCTTCAAGAATTAAAGCATCTAAATTACACTTGTTTTCTTCGTGTTTTACACGATCAATTTTAGGTTTAATAATTGGATTGTCCGGAACAAAAACTGTACAACAATCTTCATACGGTCTTGTGGAAATATCTAATGTCTCAATCTTTCTTGCTATATGGATGATTTCTTCTTTATCATATGTAGCTAAAGGACGAATTATCGGAATATTAGTTACTTCATTTACAACTCTTATACTCTCAAGAGTTTGTGAAGCTACCTGACCAATGCTTTCACCATTAACAATGATATCTACATTTCTTCTTCGGCAGATTTCTTCTGCAATTTTATACATTTGCCGACGCATAATGGTAACTAAATAACTTGAATCTGCATTATGATAAATCGATTCTTGAATTTTTGTAAATGGGCAAACTAATAATTTTATTTTCCCGTCAACTGTATAATTAGCTAGTATTTCGGATAAATCGATTACTTTTTGAAGTGAAAGGTCACTCGTAAACGGAGGTGAAGCAAAATGTAACAATTCTAAATTGACACCTTTCCTCAAAGTAAGAAAACCGGCAACTGGGCTATCGATTCCTCCCGAGATCATTAGTAAGCCTTTACCTGCCATCCCGCTTGGAAATCCACCTAATCCAGGGATGGAATCAATAAAAATAAAAGTCCCTTCAGATCGTAAATCAATATTTAAAATTAGTTCAGGATTACGAACATCGACCAATAATCCATTTATATTAGGTAAGATTCTCTTTGCAACTTCTTGGGAAATTTCAATCGAAGTTGCAGGGAAGTCTTTATTCCCTCGATTTGTTTCTACTTTGAACTTTAAAAAATCCTGTTTTTTTACAGAATTAATTAATTGGATAGCTTCTTGCGCAATATCATCGTAATTCGGGTTAACCTTTCTACATAAACTATAAGAACTTAATCCGACGACTGTATTTAAAGCATTAATAACATCGATGTGATTTTCTCCATTCAAATGAATATAAAATCGATAACTAGTTTGTGAATATGTGAGATTGGGAAACTTTTTACACTTGTTTTTAATATTTTGATTTACTTTATCTTGAAATTGTTTATAATTTCTTTTCTTTAAAGTCATTTCACCATATCTAACTAAAATAATATCAAACATTATTAATTTTCTCCAATGCATTTATTAATTTATCAATATCTTGATATGTCGTTAAGTGCGATAAACTGATTCTAATTGTGGAAGTTGCTAAAGGAACACTATTAGTCATAGCATATACTGTTTTTTCGGGTTTTTTAAGTTTTGATGAACAAGCAGAACCTGTTGATACATAAATTTCATCTTCTTCTAAAATATGAACAATTGTTTCACCGTTATTATTTAAAATGGAAACATTTAGAATATAGGGACTTCCTTCTTCGCTACTGTTAATAATTATGTTTTTTAACGGTTTTATTTTTGATCGCAAATAATGATTCATTTTTTTTACATTCTGATAATGGTCTTCGGTTTTTGGATAATAAATTTTTAGTGTTTTTGTTGTACAAACAATTAATGCTAAATCAATCGTTCCCGGTTTGATTCCATATTGGCTTGATGATCCATATAATCTTTTAAAAAAATCAATATTTTTTCGATATCCCAAAACTCCGATTCCTTTAGGACCATAAATTTTATGGGTACTGAAAGTAAACATATCTATCTTATTTAAATCAAAATCCATCTTTATTTTACATATTCCTTGAACAATATCGACATGAAAAAAAACTTTTGGGTAATTTTTTATAATTTCAATTATTTCCTTAATCGGTTGAATCGAACCAACAATATTATTTACCCACATGATGGAGATAAGAATAGTATTATTATCAATTTCTTTTTTTAATTGGTCTAAAGAAATAATGCCTTTTTCATCAACATCTAAATATACAACATCAAAATTTTCATTTTCAAAACTTTTAAAAACTTCAAAAACTGATGGATGTTCTATTTTTGTTGTTATTATTTTGCCCTTAGAAAATTTATTTAATATTCCAAAGATTGCTAGATTATTAGCTTCTGTAGCATTTGATGTATAAACAATATTATGTTCTTTTAAATCTAGAATATCTAATGTTTCTTTTGTGGCTTTTTCAAACATATGATTACTTATTTGGCCAAGCTTATGAAGCGAAGTTGTATTAGCGAAAAAATCTTTTTGAATTTTCACATATGTGTTTAAAACATCTTCATCAACTGGTGTTGTTGCACTGTAATCCAAATATATCATTTTTCTACTCCTTTTTTTACAAATTTATTTAGTATTTTTATAATTTAGCTCTTCTTTTTAATTATTATACAACAATATTATCTTTAATAAAATATAAATTTTAAAAAGTAATTTTTTATGGTTGCATTATTGATTTAAATAAGTTAAAATAAGGTTTGAATAATTTTGAATAATATAAAATAAAAAGAAAGGTGAATCATGGCAAGTAAAAAAAATAAATATTTAATGATGAATGAAGATTTGGATAACTTATTAGAAGTTGATCACTTTGAAATTTCAATACTAGCAAATGCATCTGCATTAATGAAACAAAGAATTAATGATCTAAATTGGGTAGGTTTTTATATTTTAAAAGATGACAATCTGTACTTGGGCCCATTTCAAGGTAAAGTTGCCTGCAATGTTATTCGTGTAGGCTATGGGGTTTGTGGGAAAAGCGTTGAAACAAGGCAAACAATTCTTGTTGAGAATGTACATGAATTTCCTGGACATATTGCTTGCGATGAAGATACAAATTCTGAAATAGTAATACCAATCTTTATAGATGATGAAATATATGGTGTTTTAGATTTAGATAGTAAAAAATTTAAGAGATTTTCAAAAATTGACCAAAGATTTCTAGAACAAACCGCAGTTATTATTTCTAAACATTTAAAAAGAGAACTAAAAAAATAAAAAGTGCTTTAAAAGCACTTTTTTTATCTACTGTAAAACTCAACGATTAAGTTTTCTTTTATGTCAGGTAATATTTCTGATCGTTCTGGATAACGAATAAATTCACCTTCCATTTTAGATTCGTCAAATGATACATATTCTTTTCTTGATACAACAGCTGCTAATGCATCTTGAATAATTGATAATTTATGTGATGATTCTTTAACACCAATAATTGATTTAGGTTTCACTAAATATGAAGGAATATCAACTTTTTGTCCATTAACTGTGATATGTCCGTGATTTACTAATTGGCGTGCTTGACGGCGAGTATTTGCTAAACCTAATCTATAAACAAGATTGTCTAATCTTGATTCAAGAAGCATTAAGAAATTATCACCATGTTTTCCTTTTAATTTACCCGCAAAATCGAATAATTTTCTAAATTGTTTTTCACTCATTCCATATGTGAAACGAACCTTTTGCTTTTCTTGCAAATGTGTTCCGTATTCAGATATTTTTCCACGACGTTGCCCGTGTTGCCCTGGAGCATAAGGGCGTTTTTTTAATTCTTTTCCATTTTCTAGTACAGAATATTTCAAGCGTCTTGAAATTTTCCAACTTGGACCTGTATAACGTGCCATATTTTTCCTCCTTATATGTTATTAGTAAAGGACTTGAATCCAACAAAAGAATAGATTGAAATCGGTTTTCATCTAAAGCAGCTGATTACTAACCCCTCTACAGGTATCATCTATTTTATTTTGCTATTTCAAGTGCTGCTCTTACTGCACTCATAATATTATACTGTTTTTTATTTAAAAGTCAAGTATTTTATTATTTCATTGATTATTATTTCCATAATCATTAAATTATTACCATTTTATGTATTTTTATGTTATATGATACTCTAAATTTAAAAAATTAATAAGTTGAACAAAATTTTTATCTACATAAAAAAGCGTCAAATGACGCTTTTTTTATTTTAGTGCAGCTTTTACTAAGGTAACAAAATCAGCAGCTTTCAGGCTAGCTCCACCTATTAATGCTCCATCAATGTGTGGCATGCTCATAAGTTCATCAATATTGGATAATTTTACACTTCCTCCATATTGAATTCTCATTTTATCAGCAACTTCTTTACTGTACATCGAAGCAACCTTATTGCGAATGAATTCGCAAGTTTCATTAGCAACTTCACTAGTAGCTGTGCGACCAGTACCAATTGCCCAAATCGGTTCATAGGCAATTACTAAATCCTCTATTTGATTAGGAGTTAAGTTAGCTAAATCCAAATCCAATTGTTTTGATATTACTTCTTCAGTAAGATTAGATTCTCTTTGTTCTAAAGATTCACCAACACATAATATCGGTGTAATATCATATTCAAAAGCTTTTAATAATTTTTTATTAACCGCTTCATCAGTTTCATTGAACATCGCTCTTCTTTCGCTATGTCCAATTACTGTATAGGTTACTCCGATACTTTTCAACATTGGAGCAGAAATCTCTCCAGTAAAAGCACCTTCATCTTCAAAGTGCATATTTTGTGCACCGATTCTAAGGTTGTCACCTTGACGTTTAACTAAACAGCGCAAAACATAATAAGGTGCACATATTACGCTGTCAACTTCTTTAATACTTGGAACCTCATCTGACACTGCATAGATGAATTGCAATGCCTCATCACGATTTTTAAACATCTTCCAGTTCCCAGCAATGATTGGTTTTCTCATTAATTTACCCTCTTTATTATATTATTTACAGCCACAGCTACTACAACATTTATCATTAATTATAGATACACCTGGCAATTCTTTACCTTCAAGATATTCTAAACTTGCTCCGCCACCAGTAGAAATATGTGTAAATTTATTTTCAAATCCTAACTTTATAGCTGCAGCAGCACTATCTCCACCACCAATAACAGTAGTTGCATCTTCCAGATTTGCAATTATTTGACAGATTCCATTTGTCCCTTGAGCAAAAGCATTGAATTCAAATACACCGGCAGGGCCGTTCCAAACAACAGTTTTTGCTCCTTGTAGTTCTTGCTTAAATAGATCTAATGTTTTTGGTCCAATATCTAGACCCATTCTATCAGCAGGAGTTGACTTAATATCAGTTACAAAATAATCTGCGTTTTCTGAAAACTCTTTTGCAACTAAATGGTCAACAGGAAGAATAATCTTACCTTGTGCTTTATCCAATAATGATTTTGCAAAATCTACATAATCATTTTCACATTTTGATGCGCCGATTTCATACCCTAACGCTTTAAAGAAAGTATAGGCCATAGCGCCACAAATTAATATTTTATCAGCTTTAGTTAAAAGATTTTCAATAACAGAAATTTTATCACTTACTTTTGCACCGCCTAAAATCGCTACAAACGGACGGACAGGATTATCGACAGCTTCTCCAATAAATTTAATTTCTTTTTCCATTAAAAAACCGGCAACTGCTGTTTCAATATTGCTTGCAATTCCGCTATTTGAAGCATGAGCACGATGTGCAGTTCCAAAAGCATCATTAACAAATACATCACCAAGTGAAGCCCAATATTTTCCTAAATCAGGTTTATTTTTAGATTCCGCTTTTCCATTAAGATCTTCGAATCTTGTATTTTCAAACATAACGATATCTTGAGGTTTCATGTTTTTAATTGCATTTTCTAGTCTTTCGCCCCTAGTTTCATTTATAAATAAAACATCTTGATTTAAAAGTTCACCTAAACGTTTTGCTACAGGCGCTAATGAAGTTTTTGCTTTATCTTCCTCAGTTTCAACTCTTCCTAAATGAGAAAATAAAACAAGTTTTGCATTTTGTTCTAAAACATATTTGATTGTAGGTAAAGCTTGAACGATTCTGTTCTCGTCGGTGATAACACCATTCTTCATCGGAACGTTAAAATCCACTCTAATTAACACAGTTTTGTTTGTTAATTCAACATCTCTAATTGTCTTTTTAGCCATATTTTTGATTAATAATTTCCTTTCCGCAAATTTCCAAATTTGCTAATTCGTCTTATTTATTATAGCACAATCATTATAAATTGTATATATGGTCACTATAAAATAAAACCGTTTTTATAATCAATAATTTCTTTTGCCTTTAAGTATGATTTTCGAATATTACGATAGTTTTTATTAACTTCCAAACTATGACCATTTCTAAAAACAATTATAGTGTTATTTTCTTTTTTAAAAATATCAATAACATTGATTGCATTAATCCATATCATTCTATCATCATTTATTTTAAAGAAAATCATTTTATTATTCAGGTAAATCGGTATATTGTATGCAAAGGAAAATATTTTTTTTATGGCATCAATTCTTCCTTTAAGTGTTGTTATATCCTGATAACACATCTCTTGAAAAAAAACATCACAACTCATTTTATGAATTTTTTGATAATTAATGTTTGTTTCCTTAAGTTCATTATTCAAGTCAAAAAAATATAAAGTATTTTCATTCATAAAAAAAACCACCCTTTTTAGGTGGTTCAAAAATCAATCTTATTTTTCTAGTATTTTTTAATTCTTTGTTCAGTTTCAGGATCGAAGAAGTGACATTTTTCCATCGATAATGCTAATTCAATATCATCACCCATATGAATATCAACACGAGCTCCAACTCTTGCAACTAAATTTTGTCCATGCAATACAGCATTGATTAAAGTTTCAGCACCTAATAATTCTGCTACATCTACTTTTAATTTTACTTTTGAATCTGATAATTGTTCAATCTTTTGAGGAGTGTCATGAATATCTTCAGGTCTGATTCCTAGAATAATTGGTTTTTCTAAGAATTTTTGATCCTTCAACATTTCCATCATTCTTTCAGGAACTTTTAATCTAGATAAACCTAATTTATGATCTCCAATTTCAAAGAATCCTTTTTCAGTTACTTTTCCTTCTAAGAAGTTCATTGGAGGAGTTCCAATAAATCCACCAACGAAAATATTATTAGGAAAATCATAAATTTCTTTTGGTGACCCTACTTGTTGGATATATCCATCTTTCATTACAACAATTCTTGTTGCCATGGTCATCGCTTCGATTTGGTCATGAGTTACATAAATAGTAGTAATTCCTAATTTTTCAGTTAGTTTGATAATTTCTGCTCTCATTTGTACACGTAATTTTGCATCAAGGTTTGATAAAGGCTCATCCATTAAGAATACCTTTGCATCACGAACGATTGCTCGACCCAATGCAACACGTTGACGTTGTCCGCCCGATAAGGCTTTTGGTCTACGATCTAAATAAGGTTTTAATCCTAAAATATCAGCCGCATTTTGAACACGACGATCAATTTCATCGCGAGAAAATTTACGAAGTTTCAATCCAAACGCCATATTGTCATATACAGTCATGTGTGGATACAAAGCATAACTTTGGAATACCATCGCAATATTACGATCTTTTGGGGCTACATCATTTACTACTTCGTCATCAATTCTTAATTCACCAGAAGTAATGTCTTCAAGTCCAGCTACCATTCTAAGCGTAGTTGTCTTACCACATCCTGATGGTCCAACAAAAACGATAAATTCCTTATCTTTAATGTGTAAATTAAAGTCGGCTACAGCATGTACGTTGCCATCATAAACTTTATTTAAGTTTTTTAAAGTTACAGTTGCCATTTTTTTCTCCTTTTTTAACTTATACCTAATATTATAACTGTTTGTGTATTCATAAATCAATGTGCATATTGCACAATAATTATTTTGCTTTGATTAACCAATACATGCAAAGAGCATCGGTAAATGTTTGGATGTTTAATCCTGTTTCTGATTTAATATATTCTAATTTATTGATGACGGTATTGCGATGCATGAAAATATCTTTGCTCGTTTTGGTAACATTCAAATCATTTTCAAACATTGCTAGAATTAATTTTTCAAATTGTGAATCATCATATACTGCATTTAAAATTGCTCGTTTTAAATCAAATAGATCTCTTATATCATTTTTTATGATTTCTAAAATTAAATCGGTGGTATCAAAATATGAATAGGATTTGTTTGATAAATACTTTAAAAAATATGAATATACAATTTGAAAATTATTTGGATACTTCACATTAATTTTATTGCTTGTAAAAACCTTTAAACTGATTCCGAAATCATCGCTGATTCCAGAAAATAAGCCTTTAAAATCATGCTCTAAATGTTCAAAATAAAACATTAAAATATGTTTATCAATCCCAAGAAAAACCACATTTGGAATGATTTCTTCAATAAACTCAAGAATTTTCTTTTGATCATCGTTTCGATTAAAATCAATTACAGTAAACCAAAAGTGATTTGTTTTGAATGGAAAATCAATTCTTTTATATAAATAGTTATACATTCCTTCGGATTTTGAACCCGATAAATAATTAATCATTTTTATCACCTGAAACAATTATATCATTAATTATAGATTTTGTTAATGATGTTTGATGACAAATATAATCGTCATAAACATTATTTACAATTAATATCATTATATTAGGTGATAAAAATGGAAAAAAATGCAAATAGCATTAATATTGATCAATTATTTGATATATATTTAAGTAAATCTAACCCAATAGTTGATGTGAGAACACCCCTAGAACATGCAAGGTGTCATATACCTAACACAATAAATATTCCAATCGATATCCTCTTAAAAAGACATATTCTATATTTAAATAAGGAATTCACATATTACATGATTTGCAAAGACGGCTCACGAAGTTTACGAGCAACAAATGCATTGTTGAACCTAAATTATATGGTGGTTAATGTAGAAGGGGGAATGGAAAAATGGAAAGGTCCCATTGAGCGGGACCGTGGGTTTTAAAGATTACTCATAATTTTTAAAGCAATTACACTCATATCATCTATCGTTTTTGTTTTATGGCTTCGTGCATAATTCAAAATTTCGTAGGTGATTTTTTGAGGTGATAAATGGATTATTCCTTTAATAAATGCTTCAAGCTCTTTTTCATTAACGATATTTTCAAATATGCCATCACTTGCCATAATTATTAAATCACCATCTTGAATTTCAAATTTTTTTGCTTCAATTATTTCCTCGATTCCAAATGGAAGACTTTCATTCACAATTTTCTTATAAACCCCATTACTGTGAAATAGATATGATGAAGCAGCTCCCATTTTGTAAAATAACAATTCGCCCTTTGTGCGATCAATTTCTAAAAAGTCAAGCGTTGAATATTTTTCTAAATAATCTTGAATGTAATAAAAAGTATTTAAAATTTGCAAAGAAGTCTCTGTATTAATCGATGTATTAGTAATTTCATCAACTAGTTTCAATGTTGTTGCTGATTCTTGATTTGCAACATAGCCTTTTCCCATACCATCACTTATAGCAGCAATAAATTTTGCATTACTAAGGTTTTTAATCAAATAATTATCTCCACATACAGAATTCCCTTCTTGTGCAATTGAACCATATCCATATTCAATTTCAAAATTAATCTTTGGAACAATATTAATATACACTTTACCTTTTGATGCACTTTTGAATAAGACAGTCGTTTTGTTAGGAATATAATTATTACATATTTCCTCTACTATTACCTTTAAGGGATTAAATGTTTCCCCTTTGATTCCAACCTCGATTAAAAAATCGTTGTTGGTTATTTTTTTTGTTTCAAACAAACATATATTTAGACCATAGTCACATAGTGCCCGATGAATTTTAAAGAATGTTTCATAATCTATTTCTGTTTTCAAAGAATTGTCAACACTGTATTGTCTTAATACATTCGAGATTCCATTTAGTTGGGCAATGAGAGAATTAGTTTTTGTTGAAGTAGCTGCAATATTTAATTTATCATGAATAATCATGCTGCTTTTTCGCATCTCCACAATATATGGGCAATTTTTGAAAAATTGAGTGGCTTCTGCATCATTTAATTCTGATTCGCTTCTTTTTGAATAGAGGATCAAATTTTTAAAATATGTATAAAGTTTTCCTTTATTTTTTGTATAGCATTCATTTCGCACATAACAAGATTCGCAATAATAATGTGTTAAGTTATTGATACCTTCACTTAATTTTTGAGTGTATTCTTTTGGTGTAGAAAAATCTTTCGCAAACAAATCCAAGAAAGCCGCAAAAGCAATCACTTCTGCATTAACATTATCCATTGCCTGATGGTATACATCGTGAATTATATCGTTTTTTTCTTGATTATTGATAACAGAAAATTTAATTATTTCAAAAAATAAACTTAATCCAATCGTTATTTGTAAAGTAAGGACAGAAAATACTTCAACATCAGTTAACCAACCTAACATACAAAACGAAATTAATGTTACAGGTGCATATAAAGACGGAAAAATGTAAAAAGCACTTACAAATGGGATTAATAAACTCTCTTGAATATTAAATTGAAATCTTAAGAAAAACATAATCATCAGACTAAAAAAAACAGAATGAATTGGGTATTGATTTTTTGATAAATACATTGAAAAATACATCGCAACAAAAATACTGATATGGATATCAAATACAATGACTGTTGTGGCACCGATTACTGATGCAATCGCCATAATCACTTCAACATATGCAAAGTTTCGACTCCGATTTTGATTAATCAATGCCCCTTCCATGTTATAACCAAAATATCCGTATAAAACGACGCTGATTAGCGATAATAATCCGAATATTATTAAACTATCAAATGTAGTGTCATTTTTCTCAAAAATTAGCATCCCTATATTTAAAACAAAAATGAATAATAAATCTAAATAATAGTTTTTGTTACGACTGATTATGATATACAAAATAATAATTGCTAACGTAATGATTAAATACATTAAACCATCATAATTAAACCAAAGCATCGCCATAAGTGATGAAGGGATAATTAATAAAATGTTTTTACTATTTTTAAATGTAAGAAAACATATAATTGGAATAAATAAAGAAAAGCCAATGTCCAATGTAAATGTTAAAACTGAAAAGAAACTAACTAAAATTATATTAAAATATTTATTCATAAACTTGTCCTCATAAATATAATAAACTTTATATTTTGCAAAATTTGTAAAAATTAGAATAAATTAATTAAAATTTTAGATTTCTATTGATTACTTATATATTCAAATTAACGTATTTCGATTGTAATTCTTTGCTATATTTGTTATAATTTCTAAAAAAGCTTAATAAGGGTGAATATTATGATTTTAAAGGGAACACAAAACATTCAAACACCAAAAATGATTTTAAGAAAAATAACCTTAAACGATGCCGAACATATGTTTAATAATTGGGCTAGTGATGATGATGTTACCAAATATTTAAATTGGCATACCCACAAATCAATAATTAATACCCAAGATATTATTAAATCTTGGATTGAACAGTACAATTCACCAACTTTTTTTCAATGGGTAATAGAATTAATAGACAATCAAAAGGTTATTGGAACAATCAGCTTGTTTAATGTTGATACCGTTTATGGAACATGCGAAATTGGATACTGCATGTCGAAAGAATATTGGAATCAAGGGCTAATGACGGAAGCATGTCATCACATTTTACATTATGCTTTTTGCGATCTTAATTTTAAAATGGTTTTCGCAAAACATGATATTAATAATCCGGCTTCCGGTAAGGTTATGAGAAAAAATAATATGAAATATATAGAAACAAAAAGTGAATATTCAAAAAAAGCAAATGATATTATTTATTTAAAACACTATTACTTAAAGAAAGAGGATTTTATATGCGATTAGTTTCATGGAACGTAAATGGCCTAAGAGCTTGTATGAATAAGGGGTTTAAGGAATTTTTTGAGAAAACCAAGGCCGATATCTTTGCAATACAAGAAACAAAAATGCAAGATTTTCAAAAAGAATTTGACTTTAAAGATTATCATGAATATTGGAATTGTGCTGAAAAGCTTGGTTATTCTGGCACATTAATCTATACAAAACAAAAACCACTAAATGTAATTTATGGCATTGATGATAAATATAACGATGAGGGTCGACTAATCACGCTTGAATTTAATGATTTCTATTTTGTAACTGTATACGTTCCAAATTCGCAAAGAGAATTAACAAGACTATCATATCGAATGATATTTGAAGATCATTTTCGAAATTATTTGATGAAACTCGACAAAATCAAACCAGTTATTGTTTGTGGAGATTTAAATGTTGCTCATCGTGAGATTGATTTAAAAAATCCAAAATCAAATGAACGTAACGCTGGTTATACAATAGAGGAAAGAGCTAAGTTCCAATCCCTATTGGATAGCGGATTTACCGATACTTTCCGTTACTTATACCCCGATACAATCAAATACACTTGGTGGAGTTATATGTTTAACGCCAGAGTTAAAAACATCGGGTGGAGAATTGATTATTTTTTAGTTTCGGACCGATTACATAATAACCTACATGACGCATTAATCTTTGATGATGTCTTAGGAAGCGACCACTGTCCAATTGCAATCGATATCTTTTAATTTAATTTCAAGTAAAATATCAAAAACCTTAGTCTTAAAATACTAAGGTTTTTTAATTAATCTATATTAAGATCGTAGCATTATAAAGAGATGAATAATATCCGCCCATTTTAATTAACTGATGATGAGTTCCTCGTTCGATAATGCCTGTTTTCCCAAGAACTATTATTTCATCAGCATTTTGAATTGTTGAGAGACGATGAGCAATCATGATCGTAGTTTTTCCTTTTGATAATGTATCAAATGACTGCTGAATCATGTTTTCGGTAATATTATCTAAAGATGAGGTTGCTTCATCTAAAATCAATATCTTTGGATTTTTCAAGAATAATCTTGCTATCGAAATTCTTTGTTGTTGACCTCCAGATAGTCTTACACCTCTTTCTCCGGTAATTGTCTCATAACCAGATTCTAAAGACATAATGAAGTCATGAATTTGAGCCATTTTTGCAGCTTCTACAACATCCTCAAATGATGCATCAGGTTTACCATAAAGGATATTTTCTTTTATTGTTCCATAAAAAATAAACACATCTTGTTGAACATTTCCGATTGCATTGCGCAGATTATAAAGATTATATTTCTTAATGTTTATTCCATCAATCAAAATTTCTCCGTCGCTTACATCATAGAATCTAGGAACTAATTTTGAAATCGTTGTTTTTCCAACTCCCGTCTCTCCAACTAATGCGATCCTTTTTCCTGCAGAAATTTTTAAGCTGAAATTTGTTAGAATGAATTCATTTTCACTATCACTATAATTAAAAGAAACATTCTTGAATTCAATATTCCCAACAAACTCCTCTTTTTCTACAGCATTTTCTGGAGAGATGATTTTTGGTTCAATTTGCATTATATGATAGAATTTTTCAATACCTGAATAACCTTGTTGAATTTGTTCCATCGAATTAGTTAATCTTTGGATCGGTCTAATTAGAAAATTAATATATAAGAAATAAGTTGTTAGGTCAATATAATCTATCTGTTTGTCATAAACAAAAAATCCACCGATAATTAATAGTGCTAGGTTTGCTAAGTTAATAAAAAAGTCGTTGCCAGAACTATACAGGCCGATTTGTTTAAAGATATTTGCTCTTGCTTTTCTATAAGTCCGGTTTACCTTTTCAAACTTATTTTGCTCGTGTTTTTCGTTATTATAAGCTTTAGTCAGTCTTATTCCACTAATGCTGCTCTCAATTTCAGCATTAAGTTCAGCCTGAACATTTCTAGATATTCGAAAACTATTGAGCATTTTTTTCCTTCTTGAAATTGAATAGATAATTAACATTGTTAGAAAAACAAAGATAATAACCGTTAATAAAGGATTAATCAACAATAAGATTGTAAAGCTTCCAATTAGCATAATACTAGAAATAAATAAATCTTCTGGAGCATGGTGACTCATTTCCGCAACATCGTGCAGATGAGAAGTCAAATTTGTCATTAATTCTCCGGTTTTTTTGTTATCAAAATATTGATAGTCAAGGATTTGAAATTTTTTAAATAAATCACTCCTCATATCGGTTTCAATTCTAATCCCCATAACATGACCCCAATAACCGATGATGTATGAGAAAATCAGTCTAATTATATATAAAAGTAATAAAACACTTCCCGTAATTGCGATTAGGCGTAATTCTCCTTTAGGGATATATTCTTTTAAAACCAGATTTGTTACAACCGGAAATAACAAGTCAATAAGTGATATTGATAAAGCACAAAACATATCGATTAGAAACAATCTCATATGTGGTTTATAATACCCTATAAAATTTTTAAACATTTTTTACCTCTCTGTTTTTAAGGCATCAATTGGTCTTTTTCTAGATGCTATATATGATGGTATAAAACCGGCTATCAACGTTAATAACATACTTCCAAACAATAAAATCAAAATATACTTCAATTCGAATCTTGCAACAATAATTTTGGAAATTCCCGAAAAGGATACAGTGTACTCTTTAATCATTTTCTGGACAAATTCATTAACTGGTTTTAATAAAATAATAACGCCAAAAATTCCTAAAATTCCTGCAAAAAAGCCGATTACGATTGTTTCAACATTAAATAATCTAGATATATCTTTTTTTCTTGCCCCGATGCTACGTAATAATCCTATTTCTTTCGTTCTTTCTATTACTGAAACATACGTAATAACTCCAATCATGATTGATGAAACGATTAAAGATATCATTGAAAAAATAATCAAGACTGTGCTAAAAACTTTAACTAATGATGCAAATTCAGTTGTGACAGTGTTCATATAATCATAAAAATGAATATTTACTGTGGATTCTTCATTTTTGTATGAATCAATATATGATTTAATTTCTAAACGATCATGGAATGATGATGTATAAATATGAATTCTAGTAGTTTGAACTTCACTCGCGACCTCAATTAAGTTTTGTTTATATTGATATTCCTTTGAATATGTTACAGTCAAATAGTTTTGCTCTTTAAAAGGTAATCCGCTAAACACATTATAATCCAAATAATTTTCGATCTGCCTTTGAGTTATTTCGGAATTTCGAGAACTTTCGAGAACTAGATTACGTAACGTCGGAGTATATAAAAGTCCATTGGTATAAAGGTCAGTATTGGCATTCGGTTTTATTCTCATAATCGCAGTTATTTTTAGAGTCATGCCTGTAGTTTCATATAGTTGTTGATAGTAAGCTGATGAATAATAATATCTATTTTCGTCTTTTTTATAAAAATCATCATTAAAGATAAGTTTGAATTCCTTATTTAATAATTCATCAAAAGTATATGATTGACGATTGAGATAATCAATTCCTAAATATGATAACGTTAAAACATCTAACGAATTATATTTATCAATTAATAAAGCAACTTCATTTGCTTCTTGTGGCAATGAACCTCTTAAAAGGTCATATTGATTAAGGTTAAATGAATCATTTTCTGATAATTCATTCATCCGATATTGTGAAACCTTTTGATATGATGTTGATGTTTTAGAAAGTAGATTCATGTTTATTGTAGTATTATAATTGATAACACTGTATAGATGAGGAGGTAAAGCTTTTAAATAATTCAAAAAATCTTCATCAATCACATTATAGTAGTCATATGAGGATGGCTCATTTCTAATTAACATGTAATCAGTTTCAGGAAATTCTTTTTTCGGGTTAACTGAATCATTTGTCTCTTTATCTTTAAATCTTGCACTACTAGAAATGGTAATAGGATAGTTTCCCAATGCTGATTTTTGAACTTCTTCAATATAGATATTTACCCCTTTTGATATCGATAAAACTAATCCGACCCCAATAATCCCAATGCAACTAGCGATTATCGTTAAAATACTTCTCATTTTCGTTCTTAATAAATTTTTAACACTTAACTTAATAACACTTCCAAGTGAAATAGATGTTTTTATATTATTATATTTTTTTTCGATTTCCTTATTTTTTAATGGGCGAGTATCTTTAATAATCTCCCCATCAAATAACTCTACCACCCTTGTTGCATATTTTTGAGCCAACTCATAATTATGACTCACCATTACTACTAATCTTTCATTTGATATTTCTTTTAAAATTTTCATGATACTTTCAGCATTAACCGAATCCAATGCTCCTGTTGGTTCGTCTGCTAAAATAATATCAGGATTATTGATAATAGCTCTGGCAATTGCAACTCTTTGCATCTGGCCTCCAGACAGTTGTTTTGGGTACTTATATATTTCATCCCTTAATCCAACCCTTGTTAATGCTTCTATAACTCGTTTTTTTCGTTCGTTTTTCTTTATGTTAGTTAATGTGAGCGACAATTCAATATTTTCAAAAACAGTTAAGTGGGGTAGCAAATAATAGTTCTGAAAAACAAAACCGACAGATTGGTTTCGGTACGAATCCCAATTTGAATCATTGAAATTGATTGTGTTTTGATTTCTGATTATCAAGTTTCCAGAACTATATTTATCTAATCCTCCAATAATATTCAAAAGAGTTGTTTTTCCACACCCGCTTGGTCCGTGAATACAAACAAACTCCTGAGTTTTAAATTTAAGATTAATATTATTCAAAGCAATAACTTTAAAACTATTATTTTTATAAATTTTATTTACATTTATGAGTTCAATCATTTCCTTTTTCACTCACTTTCTTGATTATATACCATACTCATAGGTTAATAAAGAAAATCCCTATTCAAGGGATTGGCTGACTACTTTCTTTACCTTTTTGCTTAATTCAACTCGAGGAATAATTATAACTCTTTTACACGTTGTACATTCTAGTTTGCAATCTACTCCAGGTCGAATAATTTTCCAATTAGATCCCCCACACGGGTGCTTTTTTTTAAATTCCAAAATATCACCCATATTGTAATTTGTAACAATCTTATTCATTATGAATCACCATATGTTCATATGGAATTTTAATGTTGTTTTCTTCGAAAAGTTCTTTAACATATTTAAATATGCCTCTTTCAACTGAATAATGTTGTTCAGACATTGTTTTGACAGTTATTCTTATTGTAAAGCCCCGTGATGATAAGCGGATAACGCCTAAGACATTCGGGCCTTCAATAATTTGGGGGAACGCCTCACGAATCAATGGTAATTTTTCAGACAATAAATTGATGACTTCATCAATATTTTGATCCTGAGAGATTTCAACTTCAACAATTCCTAAAGAAGGATTTCTTGAAAAGTTTGTAACTTCAGTAATATCCCCGTTCGAAAATATTTTAACTTCACCTTTAAAATTAACTAATTTGGTCGCTCTAAGGCCGATTTCCATAACTCTTCCTTTAAACCCTTTAATTTCAACAACATCATCGATATCAAAGAAATTTTCAAAGACGATAGTCATTCCTGTAATTAAATCTCGAAATAAACTTTGAGCACCAAAACCAATAGCAAGTCCAATTATTCCTGCTCCAGCAAGAATTGGGCCAACATCAAATTCCCATACACTTAATATTAAGATAATAATAATCGTAACAAGTGTAAACTGAAAAACATTTTGAATCAATTTTGCTAAGGTATGAGCCCTTCTTCGTTTATTCTTATATTTTAAAATAATTCGATTTACAACAACTTTAATAATAAAAAATATAATGATGGTAGTAATAATAATTACTCCGGTTAATATTAATTTTTTTATGTTTTCTTCTGTATTAAAGTATTCAAAAATTTTATTTAATAGCATAATCAACCTCCTTAATTATTACTAATTACTTCATGTGCTAAATCACGATATTCTTTACTTGCTCGGGAATGAAATGCTGTTTTCAAAACACTTTTCCCTAACATTGGAGCCTCTTGCAAATGGCTTGAACGATTGATAATGGTTTTAAATGTTTTTGCAGGAAATAATTCTTTTACCTTGTCGATAATTTTATATCCGAAAACATTACGGTTATCTAGTTTTGTTAATAAAACTCCTTCAATTGTTAATGCCCGTTTTATCTTATTTTTTTGAGTTTGAACTTGATTAATTTTATTTACCATTTGTGTTAAGGCATCATAAGCAAAATATTCACATTCAACCGGGATTATAACTGAATCACTTGCAAAAAGGGCATTATCAATAACCACCCCCAAAGATGGAGGACAGTCGATTAAAATATAATCGTATCGGTTTCGAATAAATTCAACTTTTTTTAAGAGTATAAGTTGTTTGTCTTCTTTATCATATAAATCACTTTCAAGATTTGATAGTTTAATTGATGCAGGAATGATGTCTAGATTATTATCATTAGTTTGATAGATTGAATCTTCTATCATAATATTTAAAACAATCAAATCATAAGAAGTAATATCAACTAGCTCTCTTGAAAAACCAAGTCCAATTGTTGCATTAGCTTGCTCATCTAAATCAATTAACAATACTTTTTTACCCTCGTATGAAAGAGCAGCTCCTAAATTAATTGAAGTAGTGGTTTTTCCAACTCCTCCTTTTTGATTGGCTATCGCGATTATCTTTCCCATATTATTCCTACCCTTACCTTTTATAAATGATTTTTCTTAATTACTGCGTATTTTCTTGGATATATTTGGTTTGTTTCTTTTTCTTTAATAAACTTTAAAATTACTCTTGTCCCTAATCCAAAAGGCAGCTCATAAATGTATTTTTTTTCTATGATACAGTGTAATTTTTTCATTGCATTATACGAGAGACTAAGTTCTTCTTCAAAAGAAGAAGCTTTTAAACCCAAAAACCATCCATTAACCTTTACATAAGGCACAGATAATTCTAAAAGGGTTGGCAAATTAGCTACAGCTCTTGCCGTTACAACATCGTACTTTTCGCGACGATTCACAATCTCATCTTCGGCTCTTGCATTTATTAACTCCACATTTTGTAACCCTAAGATATTTATCACATTTTTTAGAAAGTTTATTCTTTTTTGAGTCGGTTCAAGTAACGATATCTTTAAATGAGGATATGCTATTTTTATCGGAATACCAGGAAAGCCTGCTCCACTTCCGATATCAAGAAAATTATTTATCTTAGAAAAATCAATTATATCTTTTATTTTTAGAGAATCATAAAAATGTTTAATATATACCTCATTTTCTTCTATTATGGAAGTTAAATTGAATTTTTCATTTTCCTCTATTAAAAATGCATAATATTTTTTAAATTGTTCTAATTGATAATCTGTTAAATTGAATTCATCTAATATCATCGTTTGCTTTCCAACCATACCAGCAAGATTGCAATATCGCTCGGGTTAACTCCACTTATACGCGAAGCTTGTGATATTGTTGCCGGTCTTACTTTCTTAAGTTTTTCCCGTGCTTCTTTTGCAATATTATGAATTTTATCATAATCAAAGTTTTCTGGGATTTTTCTTGTTTCCATGATTTCTAGTTTTTTGGCTTCCTTATAAGCTTTCTCAATATAACCAGAATATTTAATTTCAATTAAAGCCTGCTCTCTTATCTCGCTAGATAATTGAAAATTAACAGTTGCGACGGCTTCTAAATCTTCAAAATTATTATCAGGTCTTTTTAAAAATTCATAACCAGATATCTTTTCATTGATAATTGATTTGTTATTAGCAGACAGATATTGATTAGTTTCAATTTTTGGTGTAATTTTTATATGTTTTGTTTGATCAATCAAATCATCGATATGTTCACGTTTTTTTACGTATCGATTCATTCGTTCATCAGCCACTAGCCCAATTTTATACCCATACTTTAATAGGCGAGCTTCAGCATTATCATGTCTTAAAAGTAATCGGTATTCTGCTCTTGATGTTAGCAATCGGTATGGGTCCTTTACTCCTTTGGTAATAATATCGTCAATTAAAACGCCAATATATGCTTCATCTCTTCTTAAAATAAACGGTTCAAGATTTTTAATATTTAAATTTGCATTAATTCCTGCCATCAAACCTTGACAAGCAGCTTCTTCATAACCGCTTGTACCATTTACTTGACCAGCAAAAAATAAGTTTTTTACATGTTTTGATTCTAAATTTGCTTTTAATTGGGTTGGATCAATTGCGTCATATTCAATAGCATAAGCATATTTCGCAATGACAGCATTTTCCAAACCTGGCAAACTACGAACAATTTGTTCTTGGATATGATGAGGAAGACTTGTTGAAAAACCTTGAACATATATTTCATTAATATATTCACTTTCAGGTTCAAGAAATATTTGATGTCTTTCCTTATCAGCAAATCGAACAATTTTATCTTCGATAGAAGGACAATATCTCGGACCAACACCCTCAACTAAACCCGAAAACATACTCGATAAATGTAAGTTATCTTGAATTAATTTATGAGTTAAAGGAGTTGTATAGGTTAGGTAACAATCCCATTGTTTTTCAAAAGGTAAGACAACTTTTGTTTCTTCACTAAATTTCCAAGGATAACGATCTCCCCCTTGAGGAGTTGTTTTCGAAAAATCAATGGTATCTCTTTTTATGCGAGGGGGAGTTCCAGTTTTTAATCTAATTAATTTAAATCCTAATCCAACTAAAGATTCTGATAATTTTGTTGTTGTTTTTTCATCATCAGGTCCAGAAGGTCTAAAAGTATTCCCAACCAAAATACGTGATGATAAATATGTTCCACTTGCAATGATAACAGCTTTTGCAAAAAGGTTTTGATCGCCTTCAATTTTTATACCTATTACTTGTCCGTTTTGGACAATCACTTCTTCAACATAGGCTTCCATTGTGTTAAGATGAGGGGTTTCTTTTACTACCTTTTGCATATATTCAGGATATTTTACTTTGTCTGATTGGGCACGTAAAGCACGAACTGCAGGGCCTTTAGACAAATTCAACATTTTTATTTGTAATAATGTTTTATCAGTGGTTATCGCCATTTGACCACCTAAAGCATCAATTTCACGAACAATTATCCCTTTAGCTGGTCCACCGATTGAGGGATTACATGGCATACTTGCAATCCGATTAAAGTTTCCCATAACCATTAACGTTTCATTTCCAAGTCGCGCACTGGCTAATGCAGCTTCTACACCGGCATGACCACCGCCAATAACAATAATATCAAACATAATTTCTAATCTCCTATTATCATTTTATCATAAGTTTTTTCAATTTTGTAGTTAAATTTGGTTTTTATTATATTTTTAAAAATTTGTATGTTATAATATCTTTTAGATTTAAGGATGTGATACTTTGAAAAAAACCATGATTTATAAAGAACAATACCGCCTTGTAACTGGGAACTTTGATTCATATGATCGAATCAGGCCTGATTCAATCTTTGATTATTTTCAAGTTGGTGCTGGTGCACATGCAGTTAATCTACAACTTGGATATGACGATTTGCTTCAACAAAATAAGATATGGGTTTTGTTGCGTTCTAAATTTATTATTATTAAATATCCAAAAGTTAATGATCTAATTAAAGTAATCACTTGGCCATTACCGAAACAAAGAATTGAATACGAAAGACAATACCAAATCGTTGATGAAAATGATGAAATATTAATAAAAGGAACTAGTATTTGGTGCTTAGTCGATACAAATACAAGGATGATTTCAAGATTTCCGCTTCTATATCCAGGTGATTTTTATAATGAGGATAATTTTTCAGAACCTTATGATAAACTTCCAACTTTTGATCTATCAGAATTTGTTTTTTCCTATCAACATCAGGTTCGGTTTAGCGACTTAGATCACAATCGACATATGAATAATGCTCGTTATAGTGAATTAATTATCAATAGTTTAGATCTATCTGATGAGAAAGTTATTTCTGAAGTTGATATAAACTTTATCAACGAAACTAAACAAGGAGATATGATAAGGGTTTATAAAAAGAAAAATAATAATCATTATTTTTTGATCGGTTTCAAAGATGATTTAATCACATTTAAAGCTTTTGTTAGGATAAACCATCAGCCGAAATAGATAGATAATTCCTTAAAAAATTTTAATATTCTTCACATAACAGTAGATATTGTCTATTGTTATTTTTATTTTTATGCTATAATTGAGTATAATTTTTTTCTTGGAGGTAAATAATGAAAAGATTTTTAAGATTATCTTTGTTTATTCTATTATTAGTGATTACATTTAATCTCAAGGTCGTTGCTTCAACACCAGATGCTATAATGATCGTCACTAATCCTGGCGAAGATATGTCAAGTCAAATAAATATATCTTGGCATACTGATACCGCGGGAACTTATGTTCAATACACTAAGGCAAATGATAATGACTTTGAAAATGCACTAACAAAATCTGGCGTTTGTACTCCAGTTCCATTCGATGGAAAGACTTCAACTTTGCAATGTAGGGTTTCCTTAACAAACTTGGACTCAGATACTAATTATATCTATCGAGTTGGGGCATTCAATTTTTCTGACACTTATCGTTTTAGAACAGCGGGAAATAGCCCTTTCAGTTTTATTCATGTTACTGATATTCATGCATATAATCCGATTCAATCTCGTGTTGATAAAGCAAATGCACTCATTAATAAACTTACCCAAGTTGGTGAAAACGTAAGATTCACACTAATATCTGGTGATGCAACTGCATATGGAACCGTTTATGAGCAATGGGATTCACTTTTAAAGATGGATACTGTTAAAGAAATGATGTATACGGTTACTCCTGGAAATCATGATTATTATAATACTTCAGCAAAACCAACAGAAATAAAATATTTTAATTCAATTTTTAATAATCCTAATAATGGTGCTACAGGAGTCGCAGGATCTTTTTACTTTAAGTATAATAATGCTTTATTCATTTCAGTCGACTCAGAAGCCTCAGCATCTTCTCCAACCTTACTTGCAAATCAACAAAATTGGTTTAGAAATGTCGTTGAAAATAATCCTGCTGACTTTATTATTGTTTATACCCATCGTCCTTTTTATACTGGAGATGGATTAAATGCTGGTCAAGCGAGTGATTCTAGATCATGGTGGCAAAGTATTTTTGACGAATATGGTGTTGATTTGGTTTTAGCTGGACACAATCATGTGTATGCAAGAACTCACCCTGTCTATAATAACCAAGTTCTAACAAACACCAATACTGATGGTACGATCTATGTTACCGGCTTTCAAATCGGGGACCGTTATATTAAAGATACTGGTACACCAATGCCACAAGTAGCATTTTCTCAAATTGGTGTCACTTCTTCTGGTAGCACTTTTGATGCTGGTGTCTTATTTACAGTAAGTAATAATGCTATCAATCTTCAATTCATTACCTCTACTGGTACAGTTTTAGATAGCTATCAAATTAATTCGAAATCATCAACATTAAATAAAACACAATTTTATAACTCCGTAAAGTTAACCAGTGATTCTAACGATTTTTCAAAAGCGACTTTAGAACATATCGATCCCGGTATCGGAAGAATTAATAAAATTGAAGTCGTTGGTCAAAACAATGTTATCTTAAAGACAATTAAAAATCCTGCCAATGTTACTTCAACAGAGATCACTAATATTCCAATTGATGTCGCTCAATATGGAGTTGATGTGAAAATGACATTTCGAAGCGGCGAAACTATGACGAAAAAATATAATTTATCAAACCCTAAACTTGATTATGGGGAAATCAATAATTTTTCTTTTGAAAATATTAATAATGAAATTTATTTATTATGGAGCAGTAAAATTATTTCTGGTCGCCTATCAAAACTACAACTTTTTAATAATAATGAACTATATAAAGAGGCCCAACCAAATGATATCTACTTCATTCTTGATGACATTAAACCATATCTAGTGAATGAATTGGAATTTAGGGCTTTAAATATGGATGGTGATGTTGTCTTTGCTAAAGAGTTGACGTATGGAGAAAATGTCTACATTGCCTATGATTATACTAATTTAACTTTAACTGCAGGCAACAAAATTACTCCAAATTATATTGTTCTTCCATCTTATCAATTAGCCTTTACATTTCATTCTGATAATCCTGAAATTGCTATCGTAAATGATGTAGGAGAAATTACAGCCATCAGCCCGGGGACAGCAACCATAACGATGAGTCTCTCAGATAACCCTGAAATAAATTGTACAATTGAAATTAATGTCAATCCAAGCGATGATCCACAAGATCCCCCAATTCCAAACGATCCGCCAACACCTAATGATCCAAAAGATGAACCTAAAAAAGGTTGTCTAAAAGCATCTACAATCTTTTATTTAGGGCTGTTTGGAATCATTATATTATTTAAAAAACGCAGAATATTTTAAAAATTATAAGCCCTCAAAATTTAAAATTTGAGGGCTCTTTGTATTATTCATCTGCTTCATCAGGAGGTGTTACTGGAGGGTTTACAATCGTAATTGTTATCGTTGTAGACTTATTATCAAGGCTTCTGACTGTTATTATAACATCACCAACATTTGTACTGTTTGCTGGAGTAGACACTAATCCAGTAGAACTAACTGTGGCAAAGGTTGGGCGGTTACTTTGATAGGTAACAACTGGGCAAGCAATGGCGGGATTTATTGTTACATTTAATTGCAATGTTTCTCCAAGAACGAGTTCATTAGTTGGAGCAGCAACACTAACTGAAGTTGTTGCAGGATATTTAACTCTAATGTCTTTTTTTGCTGACATCGTCGGATCATAAACTGAAGTCGCAATCACAGTCACTTTAGCTCCACCATCATTAAATTCACTAGCGTTTTTCTCGCCAATCAGTCCTTTTAATGTTGCATTATTGCCAACTTGAACTAATTGTGCTGAATTACTATTAGGACTTGTTTCGATTGACCAAATTACTTCATTTGATAGATGTGAAGGCAAGACAGATACTGTAAAGTTAATTGTCTGACCAACAATAACTGTATCAGGCGAATTAATTTTCATTGATGCGATTGGTTCAGGAATAACATTTACAATCATTTTCGCAAACTTTTTATTATCAATTGTGGCAGCTATTTCTACTCGTCCAACCATTAAAGCTGTGACCAGATTATCATTAAGTTCGATGATACCTTCTTCCGAAAAAGTATATATTACTTCTGAATCTTTTTTATATTCTCCATATACTAAGTCTATGGCTTCTTGTTTACCAACATATATGTTAATTTCATGATTTACAAACCTGAAAACTTCTAAATTTTTTCTACTACATCCGGCTAAAATTATGGTTAAAGCCACCAACAATAGTATCTGTAATTTTTTCATATCCTTCATTCTCCTAAGTTTTATATTTTTACAAGTATACAATTATTATATCATATATATATTTAGATGTTAAGTATTGTTTTACTTTTTTTCTTTGCAACTATTTTTCTTGTGAAATAACAACAAAATAGTCCCAATACAATTCCAATTCCATCAATCAAAACATCAAAAATTGAGCCGAATCGTCCACTACTAAATAACTGAATTATTTCATCAATAATTGCAATAAATATCGCAACTGTAAATGTATAAAAATAAATATGCTTCTTAAAGTAGATTATTAACGAGTTAAAAAGAAAAATTCCCAATACAAAATACTCAAATACATGTGCTAATTTTCGTATTATTTTTGATAATATATCATATCTAATTTTTATATTGAAAAATTGGATTAATTCATTAAAAAAATTTGTGAATTTACTACTAACTTCAGATGAAGATTGTGCATCTTGCATTGAGTTATAAAAAATAAAAAAAATCCACAAAACTGTTAGGGAAAGAATAATTATTTTTCTCATGATTTCACCTTTTTTAAATTCTAACACTTTCATCAATGTTAGTCAATTTCTATTATTATATAATAATAACAAATTTTAGTTTTTATGAAGAAAATGTTTTTATTTCAAAAGTTATTTATTATATTATTTTTGGTTATTAATTAAAAAAATGCGGAAACCGCATTTCTCATTTTATGCATAGCAATTATTTAAATGTTCTTCTAGCGCAGCGTTAACGTTTTGTGAGCCTTGCGCTACGTATCTAGCAACTTTTTCACCAGCTGTGTTTGTGGAAATAGAAATCAAAGAGGAGGTCGAAGCTATATATAACTCTTCCCAATTTTTAACTCCAGTAACATGGTATTTTCCTTCTGTTCCTTCTCCATCAGTCCCTGTATATTCTCGATATATATAGGTTGATAGTCCTGGTTTTTCTGATTCAGTATATAAAAGAACCGCATAAATTTTTCTCTTATCACCGCAATTATTATTGTTTTTGATAATATTAGCATACTGAATTACATATGGAGCAGATTGTTCACAATCTGGACATTCGATTCGATGAAAATAAATGAAATATTTGTCTTCTTTTTGATTAAATATATCCTCAACAGAAATATTTTTTACTCCTTCTAATTTTCCTTTTTCACCACAACCAGATAATACCATAACTGTAAATAAAACTAAAACTAAAAAAACTAACTTTCTCATATTTTTTACTCCTTCACTTTAATTGTATAGCCAATTAATTGTCTATTTGTACCTTTAATCAACATCGTTGTATCATGTTTAGGATCTCTTTTAAATCCTGCTTTTTCCATTACTTTACCAGAGCTTATATTTTCATCGATATGGGTTGCAATTATCAACTCTTTTTTTTCAACTTCAATTAAATATTTAACGAACAATTTTAGCGCCCGTACCATTATCCCCTTATGCCAATACATTTCATTTAAAGCATATACTACCTGACATGTTGTTCTACTTAAATCATATTTAGAAAGTCCAATATATCCTATCAGTTTGGACTCAATCTTTATTCCCAACATAAATGTCTCTTTATTTAAATACTGTTCTTTCGTTCTTTTAATCATATCAATAATTGTCTGTTTATCTTTTACAGGGAAAAAACCCATATATTTGCATACATTAAAGTTCGAGAAAAGTTCAAAAAGATCTTCGATGTCATTTTCATTTATTTCTTCAATTGCAAGCTCATTCTCAATTATTTTTTTAAAATATATCTCATTCATTTATTTCTCCAAGATGATGATTAAATATCGAAATTATATCTAGATATTTATGATAACTAATCAATTCATATTTGGTTTTATAGTTTATGATTATAGCATAACATTTTTTCTTATCCAATAAGATAATTTTTAGATAAATAAAAATAAATAATAGAAACCAAAATAACAAGAAATATAAACAGATAATAATGTTATCTAAACTGACATCAATAACTAAATTTGCGATATAATCGAGCCAAATCGCTAATAGTAAAATGATAACAGATATTACAAAAAATGTAATACAAGGCAATATAAGCCGCAAAAATGTGTATCTTTGAACGTTTTTCAAAAAGATATTCTTCAAATGTTTAACACTAATATTGTCTGATATATTTTTCAATTTAATCGTTCTTTTTGTGAATTCTTGATATGTTGAAAGTTTTTTCAAAGCTTCTATTTTAGAGACTGCTTGTCCATTTAAGATATATTTTTTATTTTTCGTAAGTCGATTATGTAAATTTTTAAAATCATTCTGTTTACATTGTTTAAAACTAAACATAAAGTTATCACCATTTGCCTTAAATTATTATACACCTTATTTTAAAAATTTCCAACATTTTAATATCTTTTATTATTAATTAAAACAGAACAAAACCATAGAGCAACAACAATTAAATATAGTTTTAATCCTATAAACGGAAAAAATAACAGACATAAAAAAGATGTAAATAAAAACACTCCGATAATAATTGCCTCAAAGTAAAAGAATGTAACCCGATAAAAAGTCCTCAATCCAAAGAAAACTCCAATTACAAATAAAATAGATAAGAAAAATATTATATCACCAAATATCCAAAATAATAGGAATGCTAGATTAAATTCTACAAACCAATAATAACTGCGTACGAATCTCATTATTAATCACCTTACTAAAAAATATTACATCTTTCAAACATTTATGAGTGATTTAAAAAAATAAAAGATGCACGATAATTCGCACATCATTTTTCTTTATTTTACAGCTTTTCCAACTGAGCCAAATACATTCATTTTTTCTTTAACTGCAGCAGCTATACCTTTCGAAGCAGGGCCTAAGAATTTTCTTGGGTCATAAACTTTTTCATCAGCGGCTAAAACTTTTCTTAATTCTCGCGCAAATGCTAATTGACATTCGGTATTTACATTAATTTTAGAAGTTCCACAGCTAATTGCTCTTTTAATTTTATCATCTGGAATTCCTGTTCCACCATGTAAAACAAGAGGTTTATTGGTTGCAATTTTTATTTCTTCCATTTCTTTAAAGCCAAGAACAGGTTCTCCCTTATAAGGGCCATGAACACTTCCTAATGCCGGAGCTAGGCAATCCAAATCAGCTTCCTGAACTAATTTTACACATTCGTTCACATCTGCATATTTAATGCCTTCACCGATAATGTCATCTTCTTGACCGCCAACAGTTCCTAATTCAGCTTCCACTGAAACACCTCTTGCATGAGCGTAATCAACAACTTGCTTTGTTAATTCAATGTTTTCATCTAAAGGGTGATGAGAAGCATCAATCATTACAGATGTAAAGCCAGCATCTATTGCTTTTTTACAACTTTCAAAACTAGTTCCATGATCTAAATGAATAGCGACATCAACAGTTATATTAAGATCAGAAATCATCCCTGTTACCATACCAACCACTGTTTTATATCCACCCATATATTTAGCTGCACCTTCAGAAACTCCTAAGATGACTGGAGATGACATTTCTTCAGCAACACTAAGGATCGTTTTGGTCCATTCCAAATTATTAATATTGAATTGACCAACTGCGTATTTTTCTTTTTTTGCTTTTTCAAGCATATTTTTCATATTCACTAAAGCCATAAAATTTATTTCCTCCTGTTTACTTCTCTAGAATAAAATATCCAAAGCCAATGATTCCACAACCGATGTGGGCACCAACTGCTGGTGTCACCATATGGACCTCAATATCGGTTGCATTTTGACATGTTTTTTTCAAACGTTTTGCAATTTCTTTTGCATCATTTTCTCTAACTGTATGCAAAACTAAAATTTTAACTTTTTTTGCATCTTGAATTTCGTTCAAGAATAATTCCAAAGCTCTTTCAACAGCTTTGCTGTGGGTTCTAACTTTTTCAAAACTTACAATCTTACCATCTTTAGTTAATTCTAAAACTGGTTTAACCTTTAATAAACTACCGACAAAACCAGCAGCTCCACTCAATCTTCCGTTTTTAACAAGATATGTTAAATCATCAACAACAAAAAAAGCATGTTTATTTTCAACAAGATAATTGCTGTAATCTAAAATCTCTTGCAGAGATTTACCTTGATCAACCATTTTTTTAGCGCATACTGCAATATATCCTTGCATATATGTTGCAGCTTTGGTGTTAATAACATGGATATTGATTTTGCCTGCATATTCATCTTTTAGGGTTTCTACCATTTGACCAATTGAGCTAAGATGATAAGAAATGGAATACATGATCACATCTGTATATCCTTCGCCAATAAGCTTTTCTAGTAACTCCATCGCTTCTCCAACTGTCGGTGCAGAAGTAGAAGGGATAACGTCAGAGGTTTGCAGTTTTTTATAGAATTCATCAGCTTTTATATCAATTCCATCAACAAAGTGTTTATCTCCAAAGTTAATAATGGATCTTAATACGGGGATCTGCGGGTCGTACCCTAAATAATCTAAGCCAGCATTAACATCTGAGATGATTGCTATTTTGCTCATAAGTGTCCTCCTCTTATAATTTCATAAACATTATATCACTAATGTAATTATTCCACAATATTGAATTAATATAAAATAAGAATAAACCTTCTTATTAAAGAAGGTTTTATTTTTTTGATATTCTAAGATTCTAAATACTTTCCAATAAAAATGCTTGTCATTTCTGCTAAATTTCTCTCAATATCACCAACAGCATTTTCACCTATGACGATAACAGCCCCAATTAAATCACCGTAGACTGAAATAGGTTTTAGAACTGCTGAAGATGATATAACTAAGTTGTCGCTTACTTCCAGACCAGAGCCTTTTTCAAAAGTTTGTAAAGTTCTTTTCTGAATTTTATCATCTAAGCGAATATCAATTTTTTTACCTACCAAATCTTTTCGGAAATTCCCAGCCGCAGCTATTATTCTTTCGTTATCGGTTACAATAATTTCTTTTTTACTCGATGTGTAAACAGCCTCAACATATTGAATAATAAAGTTGTTAATACTTTCAACATGGGAATATTTTTTTAAAATTATAGAATCACTGCCATCAGTATATATTTCAAGAGAATCTCCTTCTCTAATTCTTAGACTTCTTCTTATTTCTTTAGGGATAACAATTCTACCTAAATCATCAATTCGTCTAACAACACCTGTTGCTTTCATTTCGTCACCTCACTAGTAATATTATGGTAATGTTTATTGAATAATATACCAAATTATATTCCATATTTTTATAGTTGTGAATCCAATAATTCACTCATCATAAAAATCCATCTTTTATCTTTTGGCATTTTTCTTATTTTTATAATAATTTGTTCGTTTTTATATTCAAAATTAATATCCTTGCTGATTTTTGTTGCTTTCATAAATAACTTTTCCGGATTTAGTTCCAAAGTTTTTTTCTTTGAGATTACAGCCATTACCAAATGCTGATTTTCAAGGATATTACCAACTTCAAATTTCTTTAATAAAGTTTGTAAGTGTCTTTCTTCGATATAAGTTAATATTTCATCATTTAACTTTCCAAAGCGGTCAGTAAAATCATTAATAACTTGTATTTTTTCTTCTTTTGAACTTATTTTGTATATTTCTTTATGAATTAATATTTTGATATCATCATCTTTCACATAGCTTTCATCAACATGCTTTGAAACTTCAATATTATATTTTTTATCTTCCTTGGCATCATCAATGCCTTTTACTTTGTTTATCGCTTCGTTTAACATCTTCATATACATATCTAATCCGATTGCATCAATAAATCCTGATTGTTCTTTCCCCAATATATCTCCGGCACCACGAATAGCCAGATCACGAACAGCAATTTTATAGCCACTACCTAGATTAGTGAATTCTTTTATCGCATTAAGGCGTTTGCTAGAATCTTCTGTCAAAACCTTATCCTCTTCATACATTAAGTATGCATATGCGATACGATCGCTTCTTCCGACACGACCACGAATTTGATACATTTGTGATAACCCTAAATAAGCTGCGTTATCAATTATTAAGGTATTAGTATTGGGAATATCAATCCCTGTTTCAATTATTGTTGTACATAATAAAACATCATATTCCTTATCAATAAATGATTGGATTGTATTCTCAAGGTCAGTTTTATTCATTTGTCCATGGGCAACTGTTATTTTTGCCTCAGGCACTAATCTTCGTAATTTACGATATAACCTGTCTAAATCCATAATTCGATTATGCAAATAAAATACTTGGCCGCCTCGAGCTAATTCTCGATATATTGCCTCCTTGATGATAATGTCATTCTCCTCAACGACATATGTTTGAATAGGATATCGGTCTTTTGGCGGTGTTTCAATTAAACTCAGTTGTCTGACTCCCATTATTGACATTTGAAGGGTTCTTGGGATTGGTGTTGCCGTTAATGTCAGAACATTTACATTTTCTTTTATTCTTTTAATTTTTTCTTTATGAATAACGCCAAAACGTTGTTCTTCATCAACAATAAGCAATCCTAAGTCACGAAAGCTAATATCTTCGCTAAGCAGGCGGTGAGTACCGATCACAATGTCAACTAAGCCTTTCTTTAAATCTTCAATAATTAGCTTTTGTTTTTTTATAGGAACCATTCGGTTCATTAGTTCAACTCTAACTCCATATTTTTCAAAACGGTTCTTGAAATTTAAGTAATGTTGGCGAGAGAGAATAGTAGTTGGAGCTAGATATGCAACCTGCTTATTTGAATAGACAGTTTTAAACGCAATCCTCATTGCAATTTCGGTCTTCCCGTAGCCAACATCTCCACAAATAAGTCGATCGATAACTCGTCCTGCTTCCATGTCATTTTTTATTTCTTCAATTGTTTTAAGTTGATCTTTCGTTTCTTCAAACTCAAAGTCTTCCTCAAACAACTTTTGAAACTCACTGTCTTTTGGAAATTTAAATCCTGAATTTTTTTCTCGTTTTGCTTGAAGACTGATTAAATCCAAGGCAATTGTTTCTAATTTTTCTTTAATTTTTTGTTTTTTCTTTTCCCATTCGCCTTTTCCAATTGTGGTAAGTTTTGGAACAGCACCTTCACTACCTAAATATTTTTCCAGTAAACTGATTTTTTCAACTGGAATATATAATTCCATATTTTCATATTGCAATGTAATATAGTCATTGCGAATATCCTTTAATTGGATTGTTTTTATTCCTTTATATTTTCCAATTCCGTAATCATAGTGAACAACATAATCCCCAATTCTTAAATCTTCTTTTGATGAAATTGGTTTCACATTTTGAAGGATACTGCGATATTTTGTTTTAGGAACTTTTATCTGTTTAAAGATTTCTTTTTCCGTTAAGACTTCTAATCCTGATTCTAAAAACCCGAAACCGATCGCATTTTCTGATTTAATGAGATTAATTTCATTCGCTTTTAGTTCACTAAATTTTGTTATTAGATGAACAGATAAATTACTTTCAGATAAAATTTCTTTCACCAAACTCAATCTTTCATCAGTTGATAAGGCAAAAACAAATGTTTTTTTTGGATTTGCTCTTAAATCGTTAATTAGGTTCTTTATATCATTTTGATAGTCGATAACACCATAACCGTTTAACGTGAAAATCTGATTCAATTTAAAATCATTAAGACTTTTCTTATATTCACTTAAAAATATTTTTCGCTCAATTTTATAAAATATATTATGAAAATCAAAGAAAAAGAATAGATCCAACTTTGGAGGTTTATTCAAATGATCCAAATATGTCGACAAATCCAAAACAATTTGATTATATGCATCCTCAAGTCGTTGATAATCTTCATAAAATATTATCTTTGAATCCACATAATCTAAAAGTGTTACTACTTCGTCAGTTAAATAACGAATATATTTATTGACCCGTTCTATATTATTATAATTTTCCAAATCATCAAAATCATTTTCCAAAAAGTGAGGAATCACTTGGCAATCATGTTTAATCTTTGAGATTGCCTTCTTCATTTCTTCTTGGGAATATATAAGTTCGTTCAAAGGGTATATTATATAATTTTCAACCTTTTTTATGCTTTTTTGATTTTCATCATCAAAGATTCTCAAGTCTTCAATTTCAATATCAAATAAATTAATCCTAATCGGATTATCCTGATAAATGGAATAGATATCAATAACCTCTCCTCTTACACTAAAATCCCCAACTGTAGAAGTTGTGGGGGTTTTTTTATATCCCATCGTAATCAATTTCTTTATTAATTCTTTAGGATTTATCGTTTTATTAATCTTTAAATTAATAATATTATCTTTAAACTTTTGTTTCTTGATTAAGGGTTTAAGCAAAGCTTGTGGGTGAGTTACAATGATTTTCTTTTCATTCTCAATAATACTTTTAAGCGTATTTATTCGCTCATACTTAAAATCATTACTAACAGCAATTAATTCTGATGATACGAGCTCATCAACAACATATAAATTTACATTGTTGAAACCGACAAGGTTACAAAAAACTTCGTAAGCATGGTTAGCTCGGTATAAATTACTTGCAACGTATATAATAAAATCATCATTTTTTAAATAAGATAAATATGAAAGCAAGTACCCATGATTGAAAGACATATTATTTACCAAGTAATTAAAATTTGGTTTTTTTATCTCATCAATAAATGATTTGACTTGCTTGTCTTTAGAAAACAATTCGATAATATCGTTCATAAAAACTCCTAATTATATCGTTGCATAAAATCATCAAAAGATTGTGTAAGGTAACTATTAATTATTTCTTTTGCCTGATAAATGGTATCATTAATTTTTTCTTGTTCAAGTTTTGAAAATTTTCCCAAGACATAATCAACTGTTTCAATATTATTATTATAATCAATCCCAATTCTAATTCTATTTATTTGATTGCTGTCGAAAACTTGAATAATATTTGCCATTCCTTTGTGTCCGCCAGAAGAGCCACTTTTTCGAATACGGATCTTTCCTACAGGTAAATCTAAATCATCATATATCACTAAAATATCTTCTAAATCAATTTTATAAAAATTGCTTACTAGAAGCACAGATTCTCCAGATAGATTCATATATGTTTGTGGTTTAATAACGATGATTTTTTCGTTACCCATTAAAAACTGGACAATCTCACATTTTAAATTTTTATGATATGAAAATTTTAATTTAAAATCTTTAATTAATTGATCAACAAACATAAAACCGACATTATGTCTTGTCTTTTTATACAATAATCCGGGATTACCCAATCCTACTATTAATTTCATATGTGACTCCTTATTATATTATTCTAAAATATCAAAATTCCATAAAAATAAAATTTTTATGGAATGGCAAAAACTATTCTTTTGTTTCTAGATTTTTTTCTCTTTCTAATAATCTATAACAATCGAGGATGTTTTCTAAAAGTGATGCAATCGTCATCGGGCCAACCCCCTTAGGTACGGGTGTTATATATGATGCAATATCTTTAACTTCATTAAAGTCAACATCACCGACAACTTTACCTTCAACTTTACTTATACCAATATCAACAACAACAGCATCTTTTTTGACCATATCAGCCGTAACAAATTTCGGCCTTCCAATTGCGACCATTAAGATATCTGCTTTACGTGTAATTTCTTTTAAATTTGTTGTTTTAGAGTGAGCAATTGTCACAGTAGCATTTTTATCTAACATTAAAAGGGCTAAAGGTTTTCCTACTAACTTGCTGCGACCGATCACTACCACACTCTTCCCAGGTATTTCTATGAAATATTTTTGCAAAAGGGTCATAACTCCTTTCGGAGTAGCTGGAACAATGCAATCTAATCCGCTCATCAGACGCCCTTGATTCGTCACCGTTAATCCATCAACATCTTTTTTGGGATCAATAGCATTAATTACAGTAGATGAATCAATGTGAGAAGGCAATGGCATTTGGACTAAAACACCATGAACGTTCTTGTCTTTGTTGCAATCTTCAATAATCTTAAGAACTTCTTTTTGAGGAATGTTTTCATCAAGAAAATAACTGTTTACATTAATTCCGGCTTCCAAACATGTTTTTTGTTTATTAGTAACATAAACTAAACTTGCTGGGTCTTTCCCGACCAAAATCAAGGCTAAGGTAATTGTATCCTCAATTAAGGCCACTTCCTCACTTACTTTTTTAATAATCGATTCGGCAGTTTTTTTGCCATCCAAAATCATAAGTTCACCTCTTTAAATGTATATTGTCTTATGCAATTCTTATTATACACCATGGCAAACTAAATATCTATGCTTTTTTTGATAATTTTTCCATCAACCGACTATTTAATTACAAACTGTTTATTTAATACGTCAACCATAAATTCTTGATTGGGAACTAACTCTTCTTTAATGATTGCTTTTGCAATCATGGTTTCAATTTCTCTTTGAATAAAACGTTTTATTGGCCTTGCACCATATTCATGAGAGTAACTTGAATCAATGATTAATTGTTTGGCGTTGTCTGAAAAGTGAACATGTATATTATTTTGAGATAGTTTTTGAGTTAGATTACCCAATAATTTATCGACAATTTTAAATTGAACAGCTTTAGATAATGGTTTGAAGATAATCATTTCATCAATTCTATTTAAAAATTCTGGTCTGAATGTTGATTTTAAGATAATGTCTATTTTACTTAGGTCATCGTTATTAAGTAAAAACTCACTACCAAGATTCGAAGTCATAATAATAATTGTATTTTTGAAATCTACTAAACGACCTTGAGAATCTGTTAACCTTCCGTCATCGAGAATTTGTAGAAGGATATTAAATACATCGCTATGTGCTTTTTCAATTTCATCAAACAAGACAATTGAATATGGGTTTCTTCTTACTTTTTCCGTTAATTGCCCACCTTCTTCATAGCCAATATAACCAGGAGGAGCTCCAATTAATCTTGTTACGGCAAACTTCTCCATATATTCACTCATATCCAAGCGAATGATATGATTTTCACTGTCAAATAAAGCTTCAGCAAGACTTCTAGCAACTTCAGTTTTTCCAACTCCTGTCGGACCTAAAAACAAGAAGGAACCAATAGGACGATTTTGATCTTTAATTCCTGCCCGTTGGCGGATAATGGCGTCACTAACTAAATCAACAGCCTCATCCTGCCCAATAACACGCTTCATTAATGTCGCTCTTAAGTTTAGAACTTTTTCACGGTCACCTTTCATAATTTTTGAAATTGGTATATTTGTGTTTTTAGAAATTATTTTTGCAACTGTATCTTCACTCACAACTTCTGAGAGAATATTATTTTCTGTTTTTGTTTGTAAAGTTTCTAAACGTTTTTCTAAATCAGGAATATCACCGTATTTTAATTCTGATGCCCGCTTATAATCACCTGTATTGAAATATTTTTCTAAATCAAACTTCGCTATTTCCAACTTTCGTTTGATTTCTTTTGCTTGATTAATTTTTTCTTTTTCTGATTGCCATTTTTTTGTTAACAATTCTTTTTCTTTTAATAGTTTATCTAATTCATCGTTAAGTCGTTTTAAGCGCTCCTTACTTGCTGCATCTTTTTCTTTTTCTAAAGCAACGCGCTCTATTTCAAGTTGAACTATTTTTCTTGACACTTCATCTAGTTCTGCTGGCATAGAATCAATTTCTACACGAATTGATGAACAAGCTTCATCAATTAAATCAATCGCTTTATCGGGTAAAAACCTATCAGTTATATATCGGTTCGCAAGTGTTGCGGCACTGACAATCGCAGTATCCGTTATTCTAACTCCATGATGTGATTCAAATCGCTCTTTTAGTCCTCTCAAAATACTAATTGTATCTTCAACATTAGGTTCTTTAACTAAAACTTGTTGAAAACGTCGTTCAAGAGCACGATCTTTTTCAATATACATTCGGTATTCATTTAAAGTTGTCGCACCAATACAATCGATTTCTCCGCGTGCCAACATTGGTTTTAACATATTTCCAGCATCCAAAGCACCATCTGCTTTCCCTGCACCAACGATAAGATGAATTTCATCAATAAAAAGAATTATTTTGCCTTCACTTTCTTTTATTTTATTTAAAACAGCTTTTAATCTTTCTTCAAATTCACCTCGGAATTTTGCACCAGCAACAAGAGCACCCATATCTAATTCGTAAATGGTTTTTCCTTTTAAATTTATTGGAACATCATCTTTCACAATCCGATTTGCAAGTCCTTCAATAATTGCGGTTTTTCCAACTCCGGCTTCTCCGATTAAAATAACATTATTTTTAGTTTTGCGTGCTAATATTTGAATTATTCTACGGATTTCATCATCACGTCCGATTACAGGATCAATTTTTCCCTTCTTGACTTCTTCAACAATATCGCGACCAAACTTTTTTAGAATATCTTTATCATTACTATAATCATCCATTTGCATTTGCATGTAAATTTCACCCCTTTATTAATTAGCACTTATGTGTTAAGAGTGCTAATATTATTATACTCAAATAATAGTTATTGTCAACACAAAAACGCTTATATTTTATCTTTTGTTGCAGAATGTTATTGCTTTTATATATATATTATGTATAATATATTTGCAAATATTATATTTTCCTTCCGATAATATCAGTTCTAATATTTATTTATGCACTAATTCATTTTAATATAGAGATTTGATATTATCTTTTTTTATAGCTTATTTTCTTCAATTATTAATATTTCTTAAAGGAGACAAACAAAATGAAAAAATCAGTCCTAATAATTCTTTTTACTTTTTTATTTATAACTCTCTTTGGTTGTAGGGAAAACAATAATCCTCCTCCTCCAAATAATAATGACCAACCACCAAAGAATCAAGAATACGATTTAAAAATGCTTACTTATGAGACAACAGGGCCAGACGCCTTTTTAGCGAAGATTGAGAATATCATAATTAACCCTCTTTTCAGTAAAGTTGAATATAAACTATCCATTAATGATCCTAATTATAAAAATTATTATTATTATATTGTCGTTTACGATAAAATCAAAAACTACAATAAGGAAATAACCAAATTTAGATTGGTGAATCATTTATATACCAAGCAAATAACTCATTCTAATATTGAAAGTTCAAATAATTATGAAATCTATATCGCGAAATCAGAATCATCATTTTTGGGGCCAGACATTACTGTAAAACCATCGGCTGGTTTTGAGTTTAGGATTTTTGATTATGAACAAACAAAGCACTTAGGAAGTAGTTTGATTTTTATTAAAGATATTGATTCTCTCGACTCCCTTAGTGGTAGAACCGATTTTAAATTTAATTTAACTATTGAAGACAAAGATAACGCTTTGTCAACTGTCCATATAGCAGTTAAACCTGTTGGCCTAGAACGGATTGCTTTTGAGACAACTTATAATCCAAATAGTTATCGACTTGACGGAAAAGTTATTATTAATAACATCGAAATTAGTAACCTCTATCCAGGCATTGAATATGAAATTATTGTTGAAGGGTCAGGAAATGACGGAGTAAAAGATTTTGAAAATGTTTTTTTATGTAGTAAATCTCATAAAACTTTAACATATTTATCTAGTGATAATTCTTATTATGGGCTATATGCAAAAATAAATTATACAAACGCCAACGATGATAATTATGAAGTTAATTTAACATTAGTAAGTACAGAAGATTATCCGAAAGATGATTTGAATTTCAATTTAAATATTTATAATGAAAATAATGAATTTGTAAATTCATATCCGATTGAAAACGGAACCAAATCATACTTTATCAATTTTAGTGATATCAAGAAAAACTATGCTATTAAAATTGAAGAGACTACTAACAACTTAAAATTAGCAAGTAAAACAATAGCCTATCGACGACCTGAATTAAATGCTTGTATACTAAGTAAAACAACCTATACTTATACAATTAATTTTTCGATTACACCTCGTGATGTAACCGTTATCCATCATACTGCCTCAATAAGTAAAAGTCAGGGCGGAGAACCTTTTTTAACATTGTCTAACGAAGAATTGCATACCGGATCTAACCACATCGTCGTTAATAAAGATGATATCTTTGATTCGTATAATTATGTTAAATACAGCTTTAAATATGAAGTAACATATCTAGTCTTCGGAAGAGAAGAGACTGAAACATTGGTTTTTTCAGTTTATGAATTTGTACATTAATAATGACAAACAAAAAGACCAATTACTCGGTCTTTTTGTTTTTATTTATGATATTTCTTGCTATCCAAACACCACTTGCCCCCGCTTGAGCTAATCCTCTTGTAATACCAGCGCCATCTCCTCCAACATATAGGCCTTTAATTTTTGTTTCAAATGTTTTTTCTACTTCAGGACGGGCACTATAGAATTTCGCTTCAACACCATAGAATAACGTATGATCACTAGCTATTCCAGGAGTGACATAGTTTAAAGCTTGCATCATTTCGATTAAAGATTTCATCGTGTTGTATGGCAAGACTAATCCTAAATCTCCAGGAATAGCTTCTTTCAAGGTTGGAGTGACAAAACACTCTTTAATCCGTTTTTCTGTTGAGCGGCGTCCACGGATAATGTCTCCGTATCTTTGAACGATAACCGTTCCCCCGCTTAACTGATTAGCTAGTTTAGCAACTTCTATGGCAAATTCATTTGGGTTATCAAAAGGTTCATCAAACTCATGAGATACAAGTAATGCAAAATTAGTATTATCTGTTCCTAAGCGCAAGTCTCTAAAGGCATGACCGTTACAAAGAATGGTTCCATTCTGGTTTTCAACAACCACATGCCCACTTGGATTAGAACAAAACGTTCTTACCGTTGTCCCAACTGATGTATTAAACTTAAATTTCCCTTCATATAGGTATTTGTTTATTTCTTCCATAACAATATTATTAGTTTCAACCCGGACACCAATATCAACTTGATTATTTTTAAAGTTAATGCCGTGTGATTCTAGGATTTTTTGTAACCATGTCGACCCTTCACGCCCAACACCTAAAACAACATGATCAGCATAGATTTTTTCGTCGTTATCAAGTTCTATTCCGATGACACGTGAATTTTCTAAAAGCAAATCGGTAACTTTAGTACGAAAAATAAAACTAATATTATTTTTCATATGTTCATATAAGTTTTTCAAAATGCTCAAGTTTTCTTCTGTACCCAAATGACGGACCTTTGCACGTAGCAACTTCAATCCGGCTGCAATTGCCTTCTTTTCAATGTTACGTACTTCCTCAGTGTCAGGATTAGTTATTTCAAGATTAGCGCCGTGATCAATATTTACTTTATCAACATATTTAATCAAATCTAAAACGATGTCGCTGTCTAAATAATCAAGCATCCACCCGCCAAATTCATTAGTAATATTATATTTACCATCAGAATAAGCTCCAGCCCCACCAAAACCAGTTGTAATCGAACAGCCAGGATGACAACCGATTTCACCACTCCGATTAGTTGGGCATTTTTCAATTCTTTTTTGTAAGATTGGACAATTACGGTGATAGATATCATTCCCTTTGTCTATTAATAGAACTTTCATCTCAGGATTTTTAACCATTAATTCATATGCACAAAATATACCCGTCGGACCAGCACCTACAATAATACAATCAAACTTTTTCATTTCATTTCTTCTTTCTGTCTTTAAACGAGACAAATATCTCTTTTGTTATTTTATCAATTTCTTTTCTCAATTCTTCACTTGGTGGAAAAACACTAATATTGTCACCGTCAATTTCAACAACCATATCTATTGATATATCTTGTCTAAATTGTCTGCGGTTCAAAAGAATGATTGTTTCATCTTCTAACATTACATAGACATTATCGTCTTCAATTCGTTCAATAAAACCTTTTTGCATTTATTTCTCCGTTGCTATTGTAATATTTGTACCATCACTAATAATCGTAATAGTACCGTGATCTTTTGTTTGATAAATAACTGCGCCAACAGCTGTGATTCTGTTGATGGCATCTTGCGTTGGAAGCCCGTCTGATGAATTAACTGCAGTAGTCATAATTGCATATTTGGGCTTTACAGCATTTAAAAACTCATTTCCACTAGAATATTTACTGCCGTGATGACCAACCTTTAAAACATCAGCAGATAATTCCAGTTTGCTATTTATTGCAATATATTCTGCATCTTTGCTATTTTTGAATCCACCATCACCCGTAAACATAAATGCTGTTTGTTTATAAGATAAGCGGATCATTACGCTTGAAATATTTGGATCACTGTCATTTTCTAACCTTTGAGTAGCAACAACTTGCATTTTGAAAAATTCTTCATCAAAGATTAAGTCGCCAACTTCTAAAACGTAATATTCTAAACCTGCGTTTTTGATGCTTTGCATAATGTTTAAATATTGTGTGTTTGTTCGTTTACTTCCAGATCCATAAATATTATCAATGCCGTAATAATTAATGATATCAGGAACAAATGCATAGTGGTCGGCATGGTTATGTGTAATTAGAAAATGATTTATTCGACCAACACCCAAACCATCCAAAGTTGAAGTAATATTCGCCCAAGCTTTGTCTTTGTATCCTGTCCCATACCCAGCATCAATCATCATATTCTCACCATTAGGGAGTTGGATAAATATTGCATCTCCTTGCCCAACATCGATTATATAGACTGACAAGTTTTGAAATAATCCTTCGCTGACAATTAAATCAATTTCTTTTGTAGTATTTTTATAAGTTGCAACAATAGTAGTATTGCCTTTTTTCAAAGCAATTATTTTACCTTCATTATCAATTGAAGCAATTTCTTGATCTTTAATTGAATAATCAATGCCAACGAGGGGGTTAATCGGCTTTAACTCATAAGTTTCTTCTTCAGTTAAATATATTTTATCTTCCGCAAATGCTAGTTCTTTTTTTTCTACACATCCAGAAAAGACAAATAAAAAACCTAAAAATATATATATTAAAATCTTTTTCATTTCATCACCTTAATAATTTTATCACAAACAGCCCCCTTAGTAAAGAAAATAAAAAGATATAGCAATAAAAGAACTTCTCTTAAAAGAGAAGTTGCATTTTATTTATTGATGGCTGCTTTAATAAAGGCTTTAAAGAGAGGATGCGCTTGATTAGGGCGTGATAAAAACTCCGGATGAAATTGGCATGCGATAAACCAACGATGGTTTTTTAGCTCAATCATTTCAACAATATCATCTTCTTTGTTGATTCCTGAAAATACTAAATCAGTATTTGCGAAATAACTTAGATATTTATTATTTACTTCATAACGATGACGGTGACGCTCTTTAATAAAATCTGTGCCATATATTTCTCTTGCTTTTGTCATTGGTTCTAGGGAGCAAGGATATAACCCTAAGCGCATTGGATTACCTATTCCTTTTCGAAATTCTTTTAAATCGATAATTGGCATCGATGTGTTTTCATCTAATTCCTTTGATGTTGCTTCTTGATATCCTAAAACATTGCGAGCATACTCAATTAAGGCAAGTTGCATTCCGAAACAAATTCCAAAATAAGGTTTGTTATTTTCTCGAGAATATTTTATTGCAAGCATGATTCCACTTATGTCGCGCCCTCCAAAACCACCCGGGCATATAATCGCTTCATAATCCTTTAAAACTTCGCGAACATTTTCTTCAGTAAGTGCTCCTGAATCAATCGGTTCTGTTTTTACATCAACTCCATTGCAATATCCTGCGTGTTTCAAACTCTCATACACTGATAAATATGAATCTTTTAAACCAACATATTTTCCAACTAAAGCGATTTTTACAGATCCCTTTAGATGTTTGATATTATGAATCATATTATTCCACCCAGTTAAATCCAATGGTTGTGTTTCGAGATTAAAGTGACGACAAATAAATGTATCAACGCTTTGATTTGCTAGCATAATTGGAACTTCATATAATATTTTACAATCGATAGCCTCAATAACTGCATCGACAGAGACATCGCAAAATAATGCGATTTTTTCTTTTTGATGTTGTGGAATTTCGCGGTCACTTCTTAAAATTATCATATCAGGATTGATTCCAAGTGATCTTAACTCTTTAACACTATGCTGAGTCGGTTTGGTTTTCAGTTCTTGAGAGGCTTCAATATATGGTACCAAAGTATTATGAATATATAAAGTATTGTTATAGCCGACATCGCGGCGAAATTGTCTAATTGCTTCTAAGTACGGAAGTGATTCAATGTCCCCAACAGTCCCTCCTATTTCTGTAATTAACACATCAGCATCGCTTGATAGAGCAGCATTATAAATCGCTTCTTTAATTTCATTCGTAACGTGAGGAATAACTTGAACTGTTCCACCATCATATTTTCCTGTGCGTTCTTTTTCAATAACTCTTAAATAAATCTTGCCCGTTGTAACACTTGCATATTTATTTAAATTTTCATCAATAAAGCGTTCATAATGACCTAAGTCTAAATCTGTTTCGGCTCCATCATCAGTGACAAAAACTTCACCATGTTGAAGGGGCGACATATTGCCCGGATCAACATTTATATAAGGATCAAACTTTTGCATAAATACTTTTAAGCCCCGACATTTTAATAATCTTCCGATAGATGATGCATTAATTCCCTTTCCTAAGCTGGAGGTAACTCCACCTGTAACAAAAATAAATTTAGTTTTCATATTTCCTCCTAAAAAAATAAAAAAGCCCTCATTTTTCCTGAGAACTTATTTTGGCTCTTTTTTATTATACCAAATATTTTTATTTTTACAACGAAATTTTCGAAATTTTAATAGAAGGTTTTGGGACGTTCATCATCTTCTTCTTCAAGATCGTCGTCTTCATCTTCCATATCTTCGTCTTCTATCTCGAATTCTTCCTCTTCGTCTTCAGTTTCATCTTCTTCTAAAGACATTAATTCTTCTTCAATTTCATCTGTTTCCTCTGTGACTTCATCTTCATCGTCTTCATCATAAAAATCATCATCAAAATCTTTATCTAAAGCTTGACTATAAACAGCATCATCATTGAGCTCATTCTTAATTACTTCTTCATCATCACTATATAAATCTTCTAGATAACTTCCATCTTTATCTAATAAACTAGACGGTTGACGACTCTTTAAATCCCACAGTTTAATTCCGTACTTATCCTCACCACAACAAATAAAATGCCCACTTAACATGAAATCTATTTGAAATTGGGCTAAGGCTTTTTCAGCTTCTTGGGCCTTTATTCCTTTGACCTCAAAAACATCTTTCGCAATTTTTGCTAAGGTTCGAGGTTTTCTTTTTGATTTCATTTCTCGTAAAGCAATTTCTATTAATGAATCATTCATATTTTATCCTCCAGTTTATAATATTCTATATTATAAACCCATTTTTTTCAAGTATTTTTTATATTAATTATGTGTAAAAAAAAACAATTTTATAACAAAAAGAAAATTATTAAAATGATAGCACCCGGAAGTCTCAGTAATGTGATAAAAATTAAAGTCCATATATTTAACGGAATATTAACATTAATAAATGAACCTAATAAATTAATTGCAAAAATAATCACCAGTGCTATTAATACCGATTTAACTAACCATTTTAAAAATTTCATTATTCTCACCCACTGTATTATATGGGACAATGGTTCCTGATATGACTATTTCTTAAGTTTTTGAAATAAATCTAAATCAGTCCGTTCATAAACTAAAGGGCTAATTGAGATATAATTGTTCTCGACTGCCCAAACATCAGTTTCAGTATCTTTATCCAAATGAAATCTTGGGTTCCCTCTTTGATAATATAATGCTTCAACAAGCTCAAATCTTGTATCAAAAAATGTATTACCCTGTTTTGTAATTTTAATTCCTTGCTGTTGTTTTGGAATATTAACATTATATAAATTACCGTATTTCAGTAACTGATTTTTCAAGAAATATTCCATTATCGAATCAATAGCATCAACTGAAAACTCAAAACCGTGGGGGATAACTGAAAAAGCGATGGCTTTCTTTCCTTCCAATACGCCTTCGGTTGCAGCAGCAACAGTCCCCGAATAGAAAATATCTTGTCCCACATTCAATCCGTTATTAATTCCTGAAAAAACAATATCAAAATCTTTATTTAATCCATAAACCGCAGACCGCACACAATCTGCAGGTGTAGAATCACATGTATACGCTTCTATTCCAATCCCTAATTCATATGGTTCAATTGCAAATCCATGACGCACATTAATCGCATGGCTTTTAGCGCTTTGTTCGTACTTTGGAGCAACAACAAAAACTTCTCCGTATTTCTTTGCAGCTTTTGCTAATATAAGTAATCCTTCAGATGTAATAGAGTCATCGTTAGTAACTAAAATCTTCATATAAAACCTCTAAAAAACTTCTTTATTCTTTTCTTTAAATTCTTTTAAAACCAAATCGGCTTCTTTCAGTAAGTGCTTTATTTCCTTTTTATGATAAAGGGTAGCACCAGCAGCCTGTTTATGGCCGCCTCCGCGATAATTATTTGCAATATGGTCAACTGCAACAAACCGTGAACGTAAACGTACTCTTATTCCTTTTTCTAATTCGATAAAGAAGATCCAAATAAGATTCCCTCGAATACTATCTAAGACATTTACTAAACTCGATGCATCTTCTGGTGTAATTTTAAATTTCTTTTGGATTTTCTTTGTAACAAAGAAATAAGACACTCCATTTTCTGTTGTTTTAAAATTATTTAGAATATATCCTTGCAATTTAAAAGATGCTGCTGACTTAATATAAAGATGAGCATAAATATCTTCTAAATCGAGTTCAGCATCAAGCATGTCTGCTCCTAAACGCATCACATGGGAGTTGACTCCTCGGTATTTAAATCTCCCCGTATCAGTAACTAAGCCGACATACAAGTATTTTGCTGCTTGTTTAGTTAATTTCAGTTCATCTTTAAACTCAGAATAAAAGTCCATAATAATCGATGCGGTTGCTGGAAAATCCTCACGGATGTAGTTGATTGTGCCATAATTTTCAACTGCAATATGATGATCGATTTTTATTAATTCATTAGCAAGATGATATTTATCATTGTCAATCCGATCCCTCGTTGCCGTATCTAAAACTAGCACTAATGCTCTTTGATATACTTCCTCATCAACATCATCATCTTCTGAACCCAAAAAGTTTAAGAACATGCTATTATCGCGGCCGATACTGTATATATTCTTATCAGGGAAAGAGGTCTTTAATATTTCTCTTAACCCTAATGAACTTCCCATGCAATCTCCATCAGGGCGACTATGCCTAAGAATAATAATATCTTTATAAGCCTTAATTTTATTAAATATTTCTAACTTTGTATTCATATAATCCATAAAATCAATCCTCAATCAAATTTTCCAAATCATTTAACATTAAATCTGCTTCCTCAAAAGATTTAAGAGTTGCTCCACTCGCCATTTGATGACCGCCTCCACCGTATTTTACCGCAATTTCATTAATATTATATTTGCTAGAACGAATCTCGGCAATCACTGTATTATTAATTTCATCCTCTGTAAAATTAACCCAAATATCAATCCCTTTTATTCCGGACATTGTATTTACCATTCCCCGTGAGATAGTAAATAAATCTGTATCAAATTCTTTTAAATCACGTGCAGTTGTTTTCGTATAGGCTACATTCTTTTTTGTTATTTTAAAATTTAGGGTAAATTGGGCACGAAGTTTGACCATTTTCAATTCTTCCGAATATAAATTATTATAAATTTCATTCATTGAAAAATCATATTGCAATAATTTTGATGCTAAATCAAAAGTTCTTGAATTAACTGAATCATATCTAAATCGTCCGCTATCTGTTACAATCCCAGTGAATATGGCTTTTGCTCCAATATTAGTTAATTTCATATTTGTCGAGAAAATGATATGGGCGATTAAGCCAGCACAACTTTCGAAGCTTGTATCAATAATTTGCATATGACCAAAATCTTTTTTTAAAATATGATGATCAATTTTAATAATAAATTTTCCAAGATTATAGCGGTCATCACTTATCATAAATTCATCTGATGTATCGAGAATAAAAACTAAAGCTTCTTGATAATCTTCATCAACAACTACATCCATCCCACCAATAAAACTGTATCGTTCATTAACATCTCCAACTGCTAGTACTTTTTTTTCAGGGAATGTTGCCTGGATTGCTTCTTTTAAACCAATTTGACTACCCATTGCATCTCCATCAGGCCGGGAATGACGATGAATAATAATCGTTCGGTATTCTTTTATTTTTTCTAAAATTTCAGTATACATGCTATATTTCTCCGTTTCTTATCATCAATTATAACATATTGACTATTTTTTGGATATTATTTTTTTTCCGTATTCGATGGCGTTTAAGAAGAGGGTTGTACATTCTTCCCCAGTAGGAAACTCCAGTAAGCAATTTTTAGGATCGTTTTCTTTGCCCAATACTCTTACTACTTTTTCGATTGTTATTTCACCATCGATCTTCTCAATTGCTTCAACAATATCATTTAATGTTATCTGTCGACAATAACAGATGATAAATTTATTACTATTTTCTTTAAACCATATTGGATGCTTAATTTCACTTGTTAGAATTGTTCTGGTGTCACTAAAATAAGCAACATCACATTTTTTATTTGTACATAAATAATAATGTGCATAATTTATGGTGGTTTTTATAAAATCATTACATAGTGATAAAACCGTATCAAAAGTTACTCTCATTCCTTTTTTGTTGCACTTCAAACACGAAAGTTCATTTCCATTATCATTTATCATATCATAATAATCGTCTTCTTTTGCCATATTTACACCTCAAATTAGTATCTTTCCCATAAATACAAGTTTTTAAAACAAAATAGAATAATTTGATTTTTGATTACATAATATTCTATAGGGGTGGTTTAGTGGCAGTTATAAAATATAATGAACAAGAGGTAAAACTTCTAGCACGCTTGATAAGGGCTGAGGCTGAAGGTGAAGGGAAGCTCGGGATGCTAATGGTTGGTAATGTAGGTGTTAATCGTGTGCGGGCGAATTGTCTTGATTTTAAGAATATAACTACAATTACAAAAATGGTTTATCAGCGTCCAGGAGGATTTGAAGCAACCATGTATAGTTATTTCAATCAAGCTGCTAGGCAAATCGAAATTGATTTGGCAAGAAGAACTATAAAAGGAGAACAATTTTCTCCCGCATCACGTGCATTATGGTTTTATAATGCTTTTGAAGAGGGTTGCCGTGCTCAGTGGTGGGGACAATGGAATACCGGACGTTATAAAGCTCATTGCTTCTACGCCCCTACAGAAAATGAAAATTGTTATTAGGAGGAGACTATGAATTTGTATCAACAACCTTATGCAGGTTTACAACAACCTGTCGGCTATGTAGGTCAGCCAGTAATTGGCCAACCGTTTTATGTACCATCTCAACCAGTACTAGGACCAGGTGTCAGCCCTGAGCAATTCGGACCACAACCATTTTTTGGCCCAAGACTTCCGGAAGAACAATCTTATATTGAAAACATTTTAAGATTGAATACCGGAAAAGTTGCAACAGTTTATATGAGTTTTGAAAACAGTCAATGGGGTTCAAAAATTTTCAGAGGTTATGTGCTTGCAGCAGGAAAGGATCATATAGTTTTAAAAGACTTGCAAACTGAAACTCGTTATATTTTATTGATGGTTTATTTGTCTTATATTACTTTTGAGGAATCGATAAGTTATGACTATCCAATCCGGGAAAAGAAAGAAAAAAGCTCTTAATTTGAAGAGCTTTCTTTTTGTTTTAGGAATTGGAGGACCCTTAAACTAATGAACCCGATAATGATGCTTGTTATTAGTGAAACAAAAATTAAAATAGTACCATAATATGCAACTGCTTCGCCAAGTCTATATACCAATGCTACAACAAGTAACTGACCAACGATATGTAAAAAACCACCGATGACACTTATCGAGATTGCTGAACCCAAATGACTAATTGTCTTATATGCTACATACATTCCTAAAAAACTGATGATCGAAGCAATAATACTGATGGTGAAACTAATCGGATTCCCATAAATCAACCCAACTAAAAAACTTTTCATTATTACCATCAAAAATGTTTCTTTAAACTTAAAATTATAGACACCTAAAACAATTACAATATTAGCTAACCCTATTTTAGCATTCGGCAAAAAAGCAAACGCCGCCGATGAAATCATTCTATCAAACAACGAAAAGATTACACCAACTGAGACTAAGATTGAGATTAAAACTATTTGCTTAATATTAATTTGGTTTCGTAAATGATCCATATATTTTACACCTATATGCTTTATATTATATCATAAAACGTTGATTTTAAAAGATATTTTTATTATAATACTTGTGAATGGAGGCGTTTTTATGTGTGTATTTTGTAAAATAGTCAGTGGGGACATTCCATCATATAAAATATATGAAGATGAGTCTTACATAGCAATCCTTGATATTTCTCAAGCAACGATAGGACATACATTGGTAATTCCTAAAAAACATTATGAAAATATATTTGACCTAGACGAAATAGTAACAAAACAAATTTTTGATGTCGTAGTAAGGGTCGCAAATAAATTAAAAGAAAAATTAAATATTGATGATTTAAATATCATAAATAATAACGGGCTATTAGCCGGTCAAACAATCAATCATTTTCATATTCACCTTCTTCCTAGATATCAAAACGATCAATTGGTTATCGAGTTTTCAAAAAATAATCTATCTAAAGACGAATTTACATCGTTATTAAATCAAATAAAAAATTGAAAAAATCATCTTTATTGATGATTTTTTTGATATACGATTATTTAATTAATAACTGATAAAAAGCATACCAACTAGATTGAAGAATAATCGATGTCGCCGATAAAATGATCACAATTGTACTAACTCGGTTTTGTTTTGTTATCAACTTTTTAGTAACAGCAACAATCAATGAAATTAAAGCGATCGTTAAACCTATATAAACAATAATAATTTTAAAAGGAATGACGACAAACAACAAAGAAAGTGCACATAATGCCATCATTATATAGTCAATTCTCGTTTTTGGCATTTTTTCTTGTTTAAAGTACATTTCATCTTCTTGTTTTCTTTGTTGGTTTAAATAGTAAGGTCTAACACCATTAGGGTTTAAACTTATTATGGCACTTCCACAATCTGGGCAAAATTGATAATTTTCTTTTAATTCTTTCCCACAAATTCTACAATACATATCTTATCTCCTTATATAAGTATTTAATATTTCTTCAAAAAATCTAATTCCATAGATAATCGATTTAATTGGAACATGTTCATTCCCTGCCATTGCATCCTTATAGGCCTGATGAGGGTAATAAAGTGGCGAAAATCTAATAACACAATCACTAACTTTATCAAAATATCTTTTTTCTGATATTTGGGTAATTATAATCGGTGCAGTATAAAGATTTTTAAAAACTTTTTTAACGGCTTTATTTATAACTTTATACCCCACATCATCTACCCTAGTAACTTTTGATGATTCTTTATTACTAATAATTTCATACTCAACAGCATATTTTTCCATATTATTAGCTAGAGCTAAAATAATATCTGCAGTATCAGTGTGTGTCGATAATTCAAATGTCAAATCTACATAACATTCATCATGATTTTCAGTTATTTCACCATAAATGATTTGTGTTTTTAACAATTTAGAAAGTTTAAGGTATTCTTCATTAATCTTCTTTTTGGCATACGACCTGAATAAAAACAAATTATTGAAATACAACCGTTCGCAAAATGACATATCCTTAGCTATTTCTTTCAAAGGTTTATATGATTTCCGATCAATCTTTGCTTTGAAGACACCATTATCCTCAATACTTTTAACAAATTCTTTTAATCTTGCTTCACCTTTGCTTACTTTGTTGGTTTTGAAGCGAACTATTGCTTCTCCGGTTACCCCGATGCCAATTAATGCATAATAACTCTTTAATCCCAAAAAGATTGGATCCACTATTCCTGATCCTTCTTCAAGTACTAAATCAAAAAACTTTCCTTTTTTTAAAAAGTGCCGAACAATACTTGAAGCTCCATCTTTTGTAGTTGTATCATCGGTAGTCATCACAATTGTTAGGTTTACTTTTAATTTGCCAATAGATAAAGACCTTTCAACCGCTTCAAAAATGGTAAACAATAAACTCTTACCATCAAATGTACAATTTCCGAATAATTCTTCATCTTCGTACCTTGTTTCTTGAAATTTACTTTTATAGTCTACATGGGTTGCAAGTAAGATGTTAGGGGCTCCTTCTATTTTTTCTTTATATGTAAAAATGGCATTTCCTTTTATTTTCTCTTTTTGAAAATAATTATGGACATTAGGGAATTGTTCTTTTAGTTTTTCGCGAAAAACATGATATGCCTCGTCATCTTCAAAGCTTGAGGTTTTAATTTCGATAAGTTCAAAAAGTTTTTTCAAGTAATAATCTATTTCATTTTGATCAGAACTATCAAATTTGATTATTTTTATTTCTTTATTGCGAATCAAGATTGCTCTAAACAGGCTAAAAACAAGGATTAAAACCACTAAAAAAAGCGCGATAATTACAAATATTTGAATTATAGAACCGATTGATAGAAACATATAATGAATCACCTGCTCCACCCTTAAATTAAGTTATATTATACTCTGCAAACGTTTTTATGTCAATATATTTTGATTAGCCCTCTTCCTATGAAGAGGGCTATAAATTAAACTATTTTCATTTTTAAATATTGATATAAGGTTTTTACCATTGTTCCGCTTGCACCATAGAATTCCTTATAGCTTGGGCTGGTATGAAAAGCTGTTCCGGCAATATCAAGATGCATCCATTTAACATCATTTGCGACAAATGCTTCAATAAAAGCTGCAGCCCCGCTTGCACCCATTGCTCTACCTGTAGAATTTAACAAGTCAGCTACTTTGCTTCCACGAACCTGCTTCCGAATATGATCGGTAATTGGGAGATTCCATATACTTTCATTTACATTTTGGCTAGCTTCCGACATTTTATTTATTAAATAATAGTTGTTTCCGAATAAACCGGTTGTATAGTCTCCTAAAGCAATTACCACTGACCCTGTTAGCGTTGCAACATCAATTATTTCTCGACATCCTTCTTTTTGAGCAAAGCATACAGCGTCTGCTAATGTTAGACGGCCTTCAGCATCAGTCGAAATAATTTCAATTGTTTTTTTATTCATGGCTGTTAGCACATCGTCTGGGACTAAAGCTTCTCCATTGATACGGTTATCAGTAGCACATATAATAACCTGCAAATTAATTTTCAAATCGCTTTTTACTGCTAGTTCCAATGCCCCAAGGACTGTAGCAGCTCCAGCCATATCGTTTTTCATATTATTCATTGTTTGTTTTAAACTGTATCCACCAGTATCAAACATCAACCCTTTTCCAATTAGTGCAAGAGGTTCTAAGTCAGCATTCTCAAATTTTATGTGAATCAATCTTGGTTCTGAAGTTGATCCTTTATTTACTCCTAAAAAGGCGTTCATCTCTAATTTTTCAATTTCTTTTTTATCATAAATTTTAATTTTTAGATTATTATGATTTAAACTTTCTGCCAAATTTTCAGCATAATTTGCAAGATCAATAGCAGATAAATAATTATAAGGTTTATTTACTAAATCTCTCGTATTATCAATGGCAACAACTATATTAAATGCTTCTTCAATTTCTTTTGAGATATCATGATTTGTAACAATATTCAGTAAAAGATCATTATTAATTTTATCTGATAAACATTCATCATACTTATAATTGTAATAACCGATCGTTTGAACGACTCTCTTAGCAACTTCACGATAATCTAAATCCCCCGTAAATGATGCAAGGTCCAATATCAATTCATTATCCATTTTATAATTAACTTCCCGAAGACTTTCCTCTAATTTTTCATATGAAAAGTCCTCTCTTTTTCCTAGACCTATAATGTAGATTACTTGATGTTTAATTTTATTAAAAGTATAGATTTTATTAACTTTTCCGACTGTTAAAATGATTTGTTTTTCTTCAATTAATTGTTCAATTTCTTGATCAATTAATTGATTTATTTTGATTTGCTTTTCAATTTCAAAAACCCCGATTACGAGTGGCTTTTTGCTTTCTTGTTTCGCAAAACTTTTTGATATTTGAAACATTTTATTTTCTCCTCTTTAAATTATTTTATCTGTACCCATATAAGGGATTAAAACCTCTGGAATCTTAATTGATCCATCTTCTTGTTGATAGTTCTCAATAATCGCAATCCACGTTCTGCCGACTGCTAAACCTGATCCGTTTAATGTGTGAACAAACTCCAACTTTGCATCCTTGCTCCTTCGCATTCTAATATTTCCTCTTCGTGCTTGGTAGTCTTCGGCATTGCTGATACTACCAATTTCTCGATATGTGTTTTGGCCCGGCAGCCATACTTCAATATCATAGGTTTTAGCCATTCCAAAGCCCATATCGCCGCTACATAATGAAACAACACGATACGGAATGTTTAATAATTGAAGTACTTTTTCAGAATTTTTCAACATTAATTCAAGTTCCTCATATGAATTATCCGGAGCTGTAATTTTTATAAGTTCAACTTTATTAAACTGATGGGTTCTAAATAATCCTCTTGTATCCCTTCCTGCACTTCCTGCTTCTGATCTAAATGCCATTGTATAACCGCAAAAGCGAAGTGGCAATTTAGCATAATCAATTATTTCATTCCTATACATATTTATGGTCGGAACTTCAGCAGTTGGATTTAAAAACCAGTCACCATTGCCATTAGTTAATTTAAATGCATCTTCTTCAAATTTTGGTAATTGTCCTGTTGCTGTCATTGACTCACGATTTACAATATATGGAGGTATCACTTCCGTATACCCATGTTCTTTGCTATGTAAATCCATCATAAACTGAATTAATGCTCGCTCAAGACGAGCTCCTAACCCTTTATAGACAACAAAACGACTTCCTGCTATTTTTGATGCTCTTTCAAAATCAATAATGTCCAATTTTTCACCTAATTCATAATGAGGTTTGATCTCAAAGTTAAATTGAGTGGGTTCTAAAAATTTCTTAATAACTGTGTTTTCATTTTCATCTTTTCCGATTGGAACAGATTCATGGAGTAAGTTAGGAGTTATTAGTAAATTATACTCAATTTCTCGGTCCAATTCAGCGATTTTAACATCATACTTTTGGATATCTTCTCCAATATGGGCGACACTTGCTAAAACTTCCGTTGCATCTTGATTATTCCGTTTTAGTTGACCAACAAGTTTGCTCTTTTCGTTTCGTTCTTTTTTTAATTGCTCAACTTGTGTAATTAAACTTCTTCTTTCGTCATCTAAAGATAATACATTTCTTAAATAACTGAAGTCTTTGTTTCTTGTAGATAATCTTTTGATTACCTCTTCAACATCATCTCTTAATAATTTAATATCAATCATTTTTTTTGCCTCCTTATAAAAAATAAAAAATCCCTTGTGTAAGGGACGAATTTTCCGCGGTGCCACCCTAGTAAGATAATATATTATCTCAACTCTAAAAATTTATTAACGACTTTTTTGCCGAAGTTGTTTACAACTTATCTCCAAGATAGATTCAGAAGTTTTTTATCTTAGTTTGCACCACCCACTAAGTCTCTGAAATAAAAAATTCTTCTTACTAGTTCTTTTCACCGAATTATCCATTTTTTGTCTATATTATATTATTGTATAATATAATTGTCAACTTAAAACAAACAATTATACATAAAATGTTGTTTTTCATATGTTTTTTAATTTATCGGATTTTTAACATGACAAAAAAGGAGCAAAACTGCTCCTTCTTATTTATCTTCTTCATCAAGAAATTGATAATCCAAATCTAATTCATAATCATCTTTATATTCATCATCAATCAAATCTTCATCATCACTTCTTGGTACAATTGCGATTGTTGCAGCACTATGGCCATCATTAAGTTTAATAATGCATACACCTTGTGTATCGCGTCCGATTGTTAGAATTTGATCCAAATGGGTCCGTATGATCATACCTTTATCGGTGATAACCATCAAATCTTCATCTCCACGAACTGTTGAGAGAGAGATCATTTGCCCATTTTTATCAGTAATGTTAATAGCTTTAACACCTTTGCCACCACGCACTTGAACTCTAAAGGCATCGACATTAGTTCGTTTTCCATAACCTTTTTCGGTTACAATGACTATTTCATCACCGTCAGTGTTAACAATAGCCATTCCAATTGCACATTCGCCTTTTTCAACCTTGATTCCTCTTACACCAGCAGAAATTCTACCCATTGGACGGATATCACTTTCGCTGAAACGAATTGCTTTACCGTTAGAAGCTCCTAAGATAATATCTTTTTCACCATCGGTGACACAAACTTTAAACAATTCATCACCATCATTTAACAAAATCGCTTTTATTCCGTTTGTTCTTATATTATTGAAAGCAGATATTTCTGTCTTTTTTACAATACCTTCTCTGGTTGCGAAAACCAAGTATCCTTCTTTGTCACTGTCACCATTAATATTTACAACAGCAGCTAACTTTTCGTTTTCTTCAAAATTTAATAGGTTTACAATTGGAAGACCTTTAGCAGTCCTGCTTGCATAAGGAACTTGGAATGCTCTAAGGCGATACACTTTTCCGAAGTTGCTAAAAAATAGAAGGGTGTCATGGCTTGATGTGAAGAGAATTCGTTCCACAAAGTCTTCATCCGACATTTTGGTTCCCGTAATCCCTTTACCGCCACGATTTTGGGCACGATAAGTATCAATAGTCATTCTTTTTACATAACCACGGTTAGTTACTGTGATAATAACATCTTCAACAGGAATTAAATCTTCATCTTCGATATCTAAATCATCACTTAGGGTAATTTGACTCTTACGGTCATCTCCGTATTTATCTTTGATATCATTTAATTCTTCAACAATAATCTGAAGCTTACGTTCATGACTCTTTAAGATATCCTTACATTCATTAATGAATTTCTTTAATTCCATTAATTCAGATTTTAGTTTATCGATTTCAAGACCGGTCAATCGTTGAAGTCTCATATCAAGGATAGCTTTAGCTTGAATGTCAGTTAAATTGAAAACACTCATCAAGCCGTTCATGGCATCTTCAGTGGTTTTTGACTTTTTAATTAATTGTACAACTAAATCAATATTCCCCAAAGCAACCAGCAAGCCTTCAAGAATATGTGCTCTTGCTTCAGCTTTATCTAAGTCATACTGTGTTCTTCTAGTAATAATCTCAATTTGATGTTCAAGATATACCTCTAGGACTTCTTTTAAATTTAGAATTTTTGGTTGCCCTTTTACAAGTGCTAAAATATTAATTCCAAATGTTGATTGAAGCTGAGTATGTTTGTAAAGGTTATTTAAAATAACATTGGGGTTGGCATCTCGACGTAATTCAATAACAATTCGCATTCCGACGCGATTTGATTCGTCTTGTAAACCAGTAATTCCTTCAATTATTTTTTCTTTTACAGTTTCTGCTATTCTTTCGATCAGTCTTGTTTTATTAACTTGATATGGAATTTCGGTAATTATTAATGCAGTTTTCCCGTTTGCTAATTCATGAGTTTCAACTTTAGCTCGAACAGTAATGGCTCCGTTGCCGGTCATATAGGCTTTTCGGACTTGGCTTATACCCATAATGCATCCGCCAGTTGGAAAATCCGGCCCCTTAATAAAGGTCATCAACCCTTCTATGGATATATCAGGGTTTTTAATTAACGCTAAGATTCCGTCGATAACTTCATTTAAGTTATGTGGAGGAATGTTAGTTGCCATTCCAACGGCAATTCCCGTAGCGCCATTTACAATTAAATTTGGAAAACGCGATGGCAAAACGCTTGGTTCTTTTTCAGATCCGTCATAATTATCGATAAAATCAATTGTATCTTTGTTGGAGTCACGAAGAACTTCCATCGCTATTTTACTCATTCTAGCTTCGGTATAACGCATTGCAGCGGCGCCGTCACCATCAATTGATCCGAAATTACCGTGTCCATCAACTAATGGATAGCGGTAACTGAAGTCCTGGGCCATACGTACCATCGAATCATAAATTGCGCTGTCTCCATGAGGATGGTATTTACCCATAACCTCACCGACGATTCTTGCTGACTTTTTATATTGTTTATCAGCATGCATTCCTAGGTCATTCATTGCATAAAGAATTCTGCGGTGAACTGGTTTCATTCCATCCCTTGCATCAGGAAGAGCACGTGATACAATTACACTCATTGCATAACTTAAGAATGAGGTCTTCATTTCTTTTGCTAAATCAATTTCTTTAATTCCACCAATATGATTTTCTTCTTGATCGATTTGATTATCTTCTACTATTTCTGATTCAGTAGTCAGTTTTAAGTTATCATTTTCCACCAGTTGCACCTCCTTAGATGTCTAGATTTTCTACATACACAGCATTTTCTTCAATAAATTCACGACGGGGATTAACGTCATCGCCCATTAGCATACTGAATATAGAGTCTGCTTCAATGGCATCATCCAAACTAACTTGTAAGAGTGTACGTGCCGCTGGATTCATTGTTGTTTCCCATAATTGTTCAGGATTCATCTCTCCTAATCCTTTATATCTTTGCAGTGTAGGCTTTGAAGACTTAGGAAAGGTTTCCAATATTTTTTGTAATTCATCATCACTATAAGCATATTCTAATCGTTTGTTATAAACAACCTTATATAGTGGTGGTTGAGCAATATAAATATATCCTTTTTCGACTAAAGGTCTCATGAAGCGATAAAAGAAAGTTAGTAAAAGGGTCCGAATATGTGCACCATCGACATCGGCATCGGTCATAATAATAATTTTATGATAACGAGTGCTGTCAATTGTAAATTCATCACCAATTCCGGTTCCAAGAGCTTGAATCATCGAGATAATTTCTTTATTACCCAACACTTTATCAAGGCGGGCTTTTTCCACATTCAATACTTTTCCTCGTAACGGCAGGATTGCTTGGAATTCGCTGTCGCGACCCTGTTTTGCGCTTCCTCCCGCAGAATCACCCTCAACGATGTAAATTTCACTACGAGTCGGATCCTTAGTTCTACAATCTGCAAGTTTTGATGCAAACCCTAAAGTTTCAAGCGGGTTTTTTCTTCTTGTTGCTTCACGCGCTTTCTTAGCAGCTATTCTCGCTCGAGATGCTAAAACAGCTTTTTCGATAATATTTTTTGCTGTTGAAGGATTTTCTTTTAAAAAGGCATCCATTCCGTCAAGCAAAATCTGTGATGTGATTCTTCGAACTTCGGTATTTCCTAATTTAGCTTTAGTTTGTCCTTCAAATTGTGGGTCAGGATGGCGACAACTGATAATTGCCGTTAATCCCTCACGCACATCTTCACCGCTAAAAGATTCATCTTTTCGAAACAAGTTATTACTTTTTCCATAATTATTCAACACTCTTGTTAATGAAGTCCGGAAACCCTCTTCATGTGTTCCACCTTCAGGAGTATAAATATTGTTGATAAATGAGTAAATATTGCTATTGTAATCTTCTGTATACTGCAAAGCCATTTCAACTTCAATGTTTTCATCGATTCCATTAATATAAATAATATTGTTATGAATTGAAGTTTTTGATTTATTTAAATATGTAACATATTCCTTGATTCCGCCTTCATAACAATAATGTACTTCCTTAATATTATCAGGATTACGTGAATCAGTTAAGGTTATTTTAATCCCTTTATTTAAAAAAGCACATTGTTGAAGACGAACTCTTAAGGTTTCATAATCATAAACTGTTGTTTCTTTAAATATTTCAGCATCTGGTTTGAATGTAACTCTTGTTCCGCTTTCTTCGGTTTCACCAACCTCCCGAAGTGGAAATTGACGATGGCCTTTTTGGTAGCGTTGTTCATAAACTTTTCCATGTTGCTTAATGATTACCTCGAGCCACTCGCTTAAGGCATTTACAACAGATGCACCAACTCCATGCAGCCCTCCTGAAACTTTATATGATGATCCATCAAACTTACCACCTGCATGTAAAATGGTAAAAACAGCTTCTGCGGCTGATTGACCAGTTTTTTCATGAATTCCAACCGGAATACCACGGCCATTATCGGTAACTTGAATAATATTTTCAGGCATGATTTCAACTTCGATGTGTGAACAATATCCAGCTAAGGCTTCATCGATGGCATTATCAACAATCTCCCAAACTAAATGGTGAAGACCACGAGGCCCCGTTGAACCAATATACATACCAGGACGTTTTCTAACTGCTTCTAATCCTTCTAATATTTGAATATTTGAACTTCCATAATTTGATTCTTTATTATTCATCTTCTACTTTCTCCTTTAAAATTTTTATCATCTTACTTTGATTCAAAATATCAGTTGATAAATTTTCAATCGTGGTTGTTGTAATAAAAATTTGATTTGATCGATCTAACAATTTTAGTATCTGGTTTTGTCTGTTTATATCTAGTTCGCTAAAAACATCATCAAGAATAATGACTAAATTTTTACTTTTTATTTTAATTATCTCTGCCAAGGCTAATTTTATAGATAAAGAAAGGGTTCGTTGTTGTCCTTGTGATGCAAAGACAGATGCATTTTCATTATTAATAGAAATAAGAAAATCGTCACGATGAGGCCCTACTGTAGTTGTTTTTAATAAGATGTCTGTTTTAATCCTATCAAAATATTCTTTTTCTAGATAAAGCCAATTCGTATTTGGTAAATATTTAATGGTTCCGATTTCACCCTTATCGCTAATTTTTTGGTTGATTGAATTAAAGAACGGACTAATATCTTCAATAAACGTAGCACGATCCTTAACAATCACTTTCGCTTCTTTAATTAGATTTTCAGTTACAACTTCAAGCAAAGTATAATCAAACTTGTGATTCTCTGCATAATTCTTTAATATTTCATTTCTTTGTTTTAACAATTTTCGGTACTTTATCAAACTCTCAAGATAAGTAGGTTTGATTTGACTAATATTTATATCTAAAAATTTTCTTCTCTCTAAAGGCGTTCCTTTAATGAGATCCATATCCTCAGGAGAAAAAATGACAATATTGAAGTACCCTATATAGTCTGATAACTGATTAATAACTTTTTGATTTTTTTGTATTTTCTTTTTTTTGTCCATATAAGATATAAGAACATCATCATTAATGGTGTTATTTAATATCTGAGCTTTTATTCTTGCAAAGCTCTCCTTCTTTTTGATTAGGTCGATATCATTAACAGATTTATGTGATTTGCATAATCCTAAACAATGGACTGCCTCGACTAAGCTTGTTTTTCCAACAGCATTGTCACCATATATAATATTTATATTAGGGGCAAATTCTACAAAATATTGTTCATAACAACGAAAATTCGTTAAAGCAAGGTTTTTTATATGAAACATATTATCTTGTAATGATATATTTGGTGTTACCAACAGCAATTTCAAACCCTGGATACAATTTACGTCCCCTTCGCTGTTCTTGTTCATTATTTACTAAGACGTAATTATCCTCTAAGAAAGCCTTTGCCATTGCCCCACTATCAATAATATTAGTAAATTTTAAAAACTGCCCTAAAGTAATAAATTCTGTGGTTATTGTGACCTTTTGCATATTTTTTGCCCTCTTCAAAATTATTATTATTATATCATATTTAGTCCGTTTTTTCTAGTGTTTTTTTACACTTTTTAACTATTTTGTAAACATGTTTTATTTTCTTTAATTTGCCTTGTATTTTCGCTTTTTTTAGGTTTTTTCTAACCAAATAGACATATCTGTAAAAAGAGGTTATTTTTATAAAAGAGGAGAAAATTCAATTAAAAAAATCGGAATTATTACATTTCTTTACATATTTACATAAATATGTATAAAAATCTCACCCGATTCTTTAAATATTAATTGTTTTGAAGTTGTTATTGTTTCTTAATTACACTTTATATTATACGCAATTCATATATTTTTTATTCATTGGGTATATATATTATATGTAATTATGTACATCTGTATTTCTATACTCTGATGAATAATCTAATTTAAATTATATATAGATCTATTATATATAGGGGTATAAGCTTATCGATATTGGATTTTCTTTTTATATATTTTCAAAATCATACTTATTTAAACATTTACATATATATGTGTAGGATCCTTTTGTGCATCCACTTGCTTTTTGATTTATTTAAACTAAGCAAAAAAATATAGTTATTTAAGTATTTACATATATACGTACAAATATTAACCTTAAAGTCTCAAACATTGAAAATCGCTTCTAAGTTTATTGATTTACTTAATTATGTAAATATGTATTGATTCAAACGAAGATGTATTGTATAATAGTGGTAATTGTAGGAAATAACTTTTTTTGTTTTTTATTAAACGATAACAACCAACAAAAAGAATTCCCACAAAAAAAGTTAAACCAAAACACAAACAATAAAAATCGTTTTTATGTATTTAAGTGTTTATGTATTAACATACTTACACATATACATAAATACATATTATGGTGTTTCGCAAAAAATCTTTAATGATTTATCTAAGCCAATGAAAAACTACAAAATGCGCTGAAAATAACGTTTTTCGAGTTATTTTTTACTCTTTTAAAAAATCGTTTATTTTGTTTTCAACCCCCTAGGGGATACGAAATTACCCGAAAATACCCTAAATGGATTTAAACAAAAAATTTCGACCATTTTGAGGGGGGTTTGAAGCACTTTTAAAAGGACAAGCATTTTTAAAACTGTTTTTTAAAGAAAAGATATAAATTACTATTTTTTAACAATGTTGAATTTTGAGCGTTTTGTTTAAAATTTTGGTCTGAAGACTGATTTCCAGTCTTATCCAACTTACGTATTTATGTATGTATTGATATATGTGTGTGTGGTTGTGTTTATATATGTATTTACTTATATATGGTTTTAGCTTTACTTAATAATTAGGAGGAGAAAAAAATGAATTCAAAAATGATGCCTTTCAAAAAGCGAGAACATCCGCTTTCTAGTCCACAACAATACGTATCAAATCCGTCTGTCTCAAAACGTGACAAGTATACTGCAACTATGGATCACGATTTACGGAAACGTGTTAAGATTGCTGCAGTCGAAAAAGGTGTGGATTTTTCACAATTTATCGAAGAAGCGTTAATAGAGAAACTCGAAAGAGGTGATTTATAATGGCAGTCATTTCAACATTCTGTAAAAAGGGCGGAGTGGGGAAAACAACCTTTATTGGATACTTTGGCCACTACTATGCAACTTTAGGGAAAAAGGTTTTGATCGTTAGTGTTGATGACCAAAACAGTATTTTTAGAGTTTTTGGTTCTGATGAGAAAATTTTCGAAGCAAACGACAATTATTTAGAATTCTTGTTAGCTGGCCATGCTGAGATGGGAGATATCTTAATTGAGGTTAGAGAGAATTTGTTTCTAGTAAAAACTTTAAATACTGATAAATTATCGATGAAACTAACTCTCGAAAGAAGCCAAGAAAAGATTATAAAAAGAATAATAAAGGATTATGATGATTATTTTGACTATATTTTAATTGACTTCCCACCATCAAGTAGTCGTTTAACTGAGATTTTACTTGAATTGAGTGATTCTATCCTAATCGTAGTCGGATTAGATAGTTTAGGTTTAGGAGGGTTTGTTAATACAATTCAATATTTTATTGATAATGATATTCCTATTGAAGGAATTAAATATATTGTCCCTAATGGATACAGTAAAAACCGAAGAGCACCTAAGATATCTTTAGAGAAACTTCAAGAGCAAGGTTTGGCTTTTACCCCAGATGCAACAGTGCTCCCACCTTTACAGGAGAAATCAATTATTAAGAATCTTCAGTCAGAAGGAATCAGTCCTTTTGATCAAGTTAAGTTAGATCGGTATGATCAAAACGCAAAAGAGGGATTGGAAATAGAATTAGTTGATTTATTTACCAAAATAAATGTTTAAATTAAAAAAGCATCACGATGATGCTTTTTTTTATGTATATATTTAAATATGTATTTATTTATTAAGATACGCGGACAGGTAATATCAATTGGGTTAGATTCACATCGTATTCACCGGTAATGATAAATGGTTTGATTTCACCAGTAAAATGAATTGTAACTTCAGTTGAATCAAATGATTTAATAGCTTCCAAAAAGTATTTTGAACTAAAGGCAATTTGGAAGTTTAATAAGTTTGAACAATCCAACGGAATTATTTCTTCTTTGACCGCTCCAATTTCATTAGTTGTGGAAGCAATTTCAACTGTTTTATCATTATTTAAAGTCAATTTAATAATACTATTTGAATCTAGATTAGTAAAAAGCGATGCGCGTTCGATTGCAGAGATCAACTCATTCTTATTAAATTTAATACTTGTTAAGAAATCTGTTGGAATTAAGTTGCTAGTATTAGGGAATGTCCCGTCAATCAATCTAGATTGGTATAAAATGTTTTTATATTTAAATAAAACTTTTGATTGAGAAAAATGAATCTCAACAGGTGCTTCATTTTCATCAATAATCCGATTTAATTCTTCCAAACTCTTAGATGGAATTACTGCGAGAATTCTTGGATAATCCACATCAAAAATCATAAATTTCTTTGCAAGTCTGAAACTGTCAGTCGCAATAACTTCTAATTTTCGTCCTTCAGCAACAAACGAAACTCCCGTTAAAATTACTCTGGACTCATTTAGTGATGTTGCAAAGGTTGTTTTTCTAACTATTTGTTTCAAATTTCCAACATCAAGTGTAATTGTTGTATCAGAATCGTTGAATGAGATAATCGGATAATTATCTTTTTCTAAAGCATTAAGAGTGAAATTGCTTCGATCGGCTAAGATTTTTACAATGTTTTCTTCAAATGTTGAAAAGTCAATATCTTTTGACTCTATTTTACGAACCATTTCAATAAAATATTTACCAGGAACAACAACCAAGCCGTCTTCTTCAATCTTTAGCAGTCTTTTATCTCTGATTAAAGTTTGAATTGATATCTCATTGTTTGAAGCAGTAAGGTATATTGTGTTATTTCTCGCTTCAATTTTAATTCCGGTCAAAACTGGCATCGGCGCTTTAGTAGATAAGGCACGACTTGCGTGAGTTAAATTAAGTAATAACAAATCTCTATTAATGATGAACTTCATGTTTGACTCCTCTTTATATTAATTTTTAAAAGTTTTTATTATTATTAGGGATGTGGAAATGTGGAAAACTTATGATTTATTGATTTTTTTTATTAAAATATCATAATCACATTTCACTAACGGGTTGTTTTTGATTAAATTATTGATCTTATCATATGCATGAGATACAGTTGCATGGTCACGATTTCCGAACTTTTCACCAATTTGTTTCAAAGGTGGATTATATAAAGTTTTGATAAGATAAATAGCCATCTGTCGGGCATAAGTTATTTGTTGTTTTCGGCTTGACGATTCTAAATCTTGAATTGGAATTTGAAAATATAAGGATACTTCCTTTTTAATGTTTTCAAAATAACTGTGGTTTTGATGCTTATCATCTTCTTTTTCAGGTAATAACCGGTCTAAAGCAACGTAAACATTATCAGTTGAAAATGGAATGTTTAAAGATACACAATATGTGATATATCTTCTTAAAGCTCCTTCTAAATCACGAATGTTTGAGGTAAAGGTGTCCGCGATCAATTCCAAGACATCATTCGGCACTCCTTTTGGATTTTCGATTAAAAAACCAAGCTTTCTTTTTAAGATATTCATCCGAAGATTTTTATCTGGTACCTTAATATCAACAGAAAGACCCCAATTGAATCTAGATTTTAATCTCGTCATCATATTCTTTAATTCGTTTGCGGAACGGTCTGAAGTAATTACGATTTGTTTATTGATTCCATGTAAATACTCAAAAACTTTGAAAAACTCCTCTTGAGTTGAATGTTTACCTTCTAAAAATTGAATATCATCAACAAGCAAAATGTCAGCATCACGATATTTGCGATAGAAACTTTCGATATTTTCTTTTCCTTTTTTAGTTGAAGTAGCTAAGAAGTAATCCTCAGTAAATTCCTGAGCACTCGTATAAACAACATTGGTATCAATTTTATTGTCTAATATATAATGTCCAATCGCCATCATTAAATGAGTTTTCCCTAAGCCAACATCTCCGAATATGTATAACGGATTATATAATGAATCAGGTGTCTCTGCAACTTTCATAGCCGATAAGAATGCAAAGCGGTTGCTTTCACCAGTTTCAAAATTATTAAATGTGTATTCTGCTTTTAAAGGGCGCTTATTAACTTCATCTTTAGTAGTTATTGGAGGCTTTTCAATTTCTATTGCATCTTCTTTAAGAATAAATTTAAACTTTATTAAAGATCTACTGATTTTGCCGACAATATCGTTCAGACGGTTAATGTAAAACTTTTCGATTCTGAATTTTGTTAAAGCGTTTGGTACAATTATATAGATATAACTATTTTCGGTTTTAAACACTTCGTTTATTTCTGAGAACAAAACAGTAAAATCTGCTTCATCTAATTCTTCTTTTAAGACATTTAAGGTTTGTTCCCAAAGCTTTAAACTCTCATTCATATTTTTACTCCTCACGATTTACCTTTAAATAATACCATAAATTTGTAAAATAATAAATAGAAAAGTTAAAAAAAGTGAAAAATAAAGTTATCCACTTTTCCACATTTGATAAGTGTTGGATAAATTGTCGATAATTAGATAATTTTATAAACATTTTATTATGTTGATAATATGTGAATAAAATTAATGACTAAAAAATGCTTATATTATACATTATATATATAGAAAGTAAATAATTGATTAATTTCCAATTTTAAAAAAATATTGCAAAAAATAAATAATATGGTAAAATTAAATATGGTAATTTTGAAATTGGAGGATGAACTGATTGTTGTTCAAAGAGTATTATGAATAAAAGTAAAAAATACATAAATAAAAATAAATCATCTCAATTTTACAGAGTTGTTTATTTCCCAAATCAAATTAATGCTATCGCAATTATGCTAATCGTTTTAATTTATGGTTTTATTTTATTTGGGTTAGGAAAAATAACTTTTCCTAAATATGATTATATCTCAAAATTGGATTATCAACAAGGTGGATATCATACTGAAATTAATCCTTACGTTTTTATCCGTGGTGTAGTGACAGATCGAAGCGAAGTTGAGAACAAACAAGATTTAAGAGTTCAATATCGTGTCTTCTCTTATATAAATGCCATTGGAACCAATAAACCAACGAATGTTAGATATGCATATAGTGGGATCGATGTTCAAGGGAATATGCATTATTTCTATGAGACTTCAAGAAAAGGAACAACCCTACCAGTTTCCCATTACGTGGCTGCAAGTGCCATATATGTTAGTGGCGATCGTTTTGATAGATATTTTATGAAGGTTAAATACAATATCACTTCAGGAGACACTGTTCTTGATAAAGAAGTTGAAATTTCTGAAAAAGTCATTAAACTCACAAACAACGAATTATTTTTTGATAAGTTTACAAAGAAATTTAAAACATCTAATGAATTAGACGAGAAATTAAAAGTAATTTTTACTGCAAAACAATCAACATCAGCAACCGATCAATACGACACAAATGTAAAAATTGAAATAAACGACCGCACTGTTCCATATTATATCAATATGCAGTCGTGGATAGTTACTGAAAGCAAGGACATCTACCCGTTTTTAGGATTATATAATTTTTGCAGTCCAATTAATTTTAATCCTTGGTACAACACAACCGTATACAAGTACATTGAGCCCGCATACATTTATATGAAACTTTATTATACAGATCAAGAAAATGAAATAAGTTCTTTGTATTATAAGGTTAGTTTTACTGAATTATTAAATAATAACTAGAAATCGAGGAGTTTAAGAAATATTAAGCTCCTTTAATTTTAAAGGTGATCTAATGAATAAAAAAAATATATCTATTTTTATTTTAATTCTTTGCGTTCTTCTTCTAATAAGTTGTAAACCCAAAGATTCAATTAAAAGAGAGCATGAGCTTTTCAATAATGAGCTTTATCCTTATTTAATTATCAAAGCAACTCCCCAATTTATTTTAAATTATGAAGGGGAAAAACAATTGATTAACAATTATGATGTTTACATTCATATAAAAGGCACTGAAGGGGTTAAAAAAGTAACATATACACTAGGTTCTGTAAATTATATTAATGAACCACATCTGCTCGGTACTAATGAAGATATAAATCTCTTTACAACAAAACAAATTCTTTATAATGAAACAATTGGTGGCGGAGGTTTTAAAGAAGTATATGGAACATTTTTGTATGAATATCAAAATAAGATTAAAGATTTATATTTTTACGAAGAAGTTATTAAACTAGAAGATGATGACATTAACTCTGATGATTATACAGATTTAACTAGGAATGATTTTGTGAAATTAAACTTTGAGATTTTTGAAATGTATGATAAATATGAGATTAATTACGATTTTGAGATCTTTTCAGATCAAAAATTTCATTTTGATTTTCAAAGTTGGTTTTTAACAACAACTAAACAAATATATCCATTTGTTGGTATATATAATTATAACTTACATCATAATAATATAAAAATCACAAACAATTTCTTATATAAAGATGTTGCCTTTGATTATTTGTATATCAGAATTCACTTTTATGACAGTCTGAAACAGTTACACTATTTCACATGGAAAATTGAAGTAGAGCAATTATTACAAAGTTAAAAATAAAATAAAAACAACTTGACTTGCGTTGGTAATTATAATATAATAAACAAGCATGGTTTGTATAGGAGGTGCTCTAATATGAAAAGAACATTCCAACCGAATAAACGTAAACACATTAAAACACATGGGTTTCGTGCTCGTATGAAAACTGCCGGTGGAAGATTAGTCTTATCACGAAGACGAAGAAGAGGCAGAGTAAAATTAACAGTATCAGCATAACAATAAAATCCTGGACCACTTGTAAGTCAATTAAAAAATACTACCAGTGGTCTTTTTTGTTATCAAAATAATTGAGGTTACCTATGAATCGTAAATATAGTTTAAAAAAAAGCCATGACATCGACAAACTAGTAAAAAATAAACGTAGTGTTGGAAATAAGTACTACGCCATTTATTATGTAAGTTCATTAGAAAAATTACCTCAAATAGCGATATCTGCCTCTAAAAAATTTAAAACAGCTGTAAAAAAGAATTACGAAAAAAGAGTTGTAAAAGAAATTTTGAGACCTAACTTGGATTTAATGGAATATCTAAAAGTACTTATTATAATTAAGAATACAGTAGAAGGTTTGGATTTTAATCAAAAGCAGGATCAATTATTATATTTAGTCAAAAAAATAAACAAGGAGAAATAATGAAAAAACGAAATTATATTTTGATGGCCGCAGTAATTTTAGGCCTATTCATGTTATCAGGTTGTAAAGGCGGACCTGTTGAATATAAACCAATTCAAGGTGTTCATGGATTTATTGATTTAATTGTTTGGCCTATGGCTGGGTTAATGTATGTTATCGGAAAGAGCATTGCTTTTGCTAACTATGGGATTGTTATTATCTTAACAACCATTGTCGTTCGAACTCTAGCTTGGCCGATTTATGCAAAAACTAATGATATGACTTTAAAAATGCAATTAATGGGCCCAGAACAAGCAAAGATTGAACAAAAATATGCTGGTAAGGATGATCCTGAAAGTAAACAAAGAAAACAAATGGAAGTAATGCAGCTATATAAAAAATATGGTGTTGGTGTTGGAGGCTGTTTGATTCAAATTGTTCAATTACCAATCTTCATTGCCTTCTATCAGACTTTACAAAGAGTTCCAAAAACATTAGGATCTGAATATACATTTAATTTTGATTTTTTAAACAGTACAATCTTTGGAATTGACCTTTTTGCCTCAAGAGATAAGAGTGAATACCAATTATGGGGAATAATTACATTAGCCTTATTAGTTGGAATTACACAAGTAATTAGTCAAATCCTTATTTCAAAAAGACAAAAGAAAGCAAAAGCAGAAACACAAGCAAGCGTTCCAGAGTATCGTCAACCTCCAAAAACAGAAATGCAAAGACAAACAGAAATGTCAATGAAAATAATGCTATATGGAATGACGGTTATGATGATGGTTTTTGTATATAACAGTACAGCTGCTTTAGGTTTATACTGGTTAGTTGGTAATATCTATTCAACATTACAAGGTTATGTTGGCCACAAAATGAGCCAAAAACGTATGGAAAAATTAAAAAAGAGATTTTAAGGAGTGAACATGAGAAGAAAATTATATGAGGTTAAAACTTTAGATGAAGCAAAACAATTAGCTGTTGCTGATTTTGGAGTTAAAGAATCTGAATTGACTTTCACAATTGTGAACGAAAAAAAGGGATTTTTAGGTATTGGCAGTAAAATCGAAGTTGAAGCTGTTATTGATGCAGACGGAATCACTAGAGGAAAAGAATATATTCAAATGATTTTGGATAACAACAAAATCCAAGGCTTTATTGAGAAAAAAGTACGTGGAAATAATGTTGAATTCAATGTTGACGCAGGAGAGTTCAATGGATATTTAATTGGTAAAAACTCTCGAAACTTAGTTGCGTTACAATTATTGGTTTCAACAGTTGTTAATAATTACTATGAAGGAGAAGACTTGAAAATTGTCTTTGTTGATGTTGGTGGATATAAAAAGCGTCGTGAAAAAAATTTAGAAAATATGGCTGTTGAATTTGCGAAGCAAGTATCAAGAACAAAACAAAAAATCCAATTGGATTACCTAAACGCATATGAAAGAAAAATTGTTCATAATAAATTATCAACTTGGAAGGATGTTAAAACATATTCACAAGGCGAAGAACCGAATCGTTTTCTTATTATCGAACCTAAGCAATATATAAAACAGTAAAAAAAAAGAATCTCGAAATGAGATTCTTTTTTAATCAACATCATAATTTATTTTTTCTAGATTTTGTTCTAAGGCGGACGGGTTTTCTAAAATTCTTTTTAAGAGCCTTAAACTCATTGCATAATAAAAACCATCACAAAACCTTTCATCAGTTACAACACCTAAATTCATAATTTTACCAACAACAATATTACCGTTATTATCAACAACAGGTTGCAATTGTTCTTTCCCCATACTTATAAAGATACCAGTAGTTCCAAAGTTATATAAATGATGATAAATAAAATCAATTTTTATCGATTTTAAATTTGTAAGAAAGCATGTTGTATGAAAAGGACTGACTTCAATAAGTTTTTTAGGTAACATACCATGTTTATCAAGCCACTTCAACATATTTAATGCAAATCTAATTAAAAAATTGGGAACCGAGGTAATAATTTTTGCAGTGCGGTCAGTATCATTTTTGGTTTTTAACGTATTGTTTTTTTGAATGCTCTCATCGATCATTTGTTTTATTTCATAAATATTTTCAGTGCCTTTGAATTCTAATTTAACAGTTGTTTCAGCAGCACTGTCACGAAGAGCTTTCTTCATTACAAAAGAAACATATATTTTTTTCCTCTTATAATGTTTCCCATTCATGACAAAACGATTTAATTGCGGCCTTAGGGCGATTAATCTAACAATACTTGCTATCACAATATGCATATAGTTAAAATGAATATTTTCTTCTTTTTTTTCTTTAATAAATATATCTAATGGTTCACATTTTGCAGGATGGACATAAAGGTTTTGTGAATCATTTCTTTCTTTCATTATGTGCGGAATCGCCTTAAAAACAGGATCAATATTTTTTATTCTTTTGCCATCACTTCTTCTTCCAAACATTATTTTACCGATAAATAAAAGTAATTTCTTCTATTTTTTTCCTTTCTTCTTCTTTTTACATTCCCCTAGATCATAGTAATTTAAAAATTAAGAAAAAAGACCATAAGGGTCTTTAAGCTGCAAGAAATTTAATCTGTAGGTCTTTTAGATAGTTAATAAAAGGGACAATATTTTTTTCAACCTTAAACTCTTCTAAAAGTTCAAAATATTTTTTCTTATCTAGATGAGGAATTATAATTGGAGCAAGACCATTTTTTAATAAGTAATAATTTAATACTAATCTTGAACAACGACCATTTCCATCTAGAAAAGGGTGTATCTTTGCAAGTTGTAAATGACTGTAGGCAATTAGTTCGAATAAATCGCCATCAAAATTTTTAATTGTTTCAAAGTACTTTTTCATTCGGTCATATACTTTGATGTGGCTTGGTGGGGTGTGGTTAGAACCTTTAATCGAAATATCTACATTTCGATACAAACCACCTAAGCTTAAGCCGTCCATTAAAATCTCATGAATGTCTTTTAACGTGTTTTCTTCAAGCTCTTGATCGTTCTTAACTAAATCAATCACAAATAGAAGCGCATTTTTGTGATTCAAAACGGTTGTAATGAGTTTGTTATCATAATTGTTGACTTCACCTGTTATGATTTTTTTTACATCATTAGCGGTAATGGAGTCAGTTTCAAATGATAACGAATTATGAATAAATGTAACTAAAAAATCAGTGCTAATTTTATTCATGTCAAATTTTTCAGATGCTAGACTTTGCATCTTTACAAGCGGGCAATCACTCATATAATACCTCCTTGAAATGAAAATGAATGTTTATATGTATTATAACATATACAAATATAATAATAAAGATATAATCAAATCTTTATTGAAATTAATATACAAATTATATATAATTATATATATATAGAAAAAGGTGAACCCCATATGTATAGAACTTTAAAGTTATTAAAAAGATCATTGATTATTCTCATTTCCATCCTTATAGTTTTTTTAATAAATGGAGGAGTAGAGTTTTTTATTGTTCAAAACAAAATCGAAAACTTCAAAGAGCGAGCTGAATTTGTTGGACAAGATCAGTTCCGATACAATACATTTTATTATAGAGTGCCTGTAAAATATGATTATGAAGATACTTCAAGAAATATATTTAATCAAGATCCAAATAAGCGATGGGTTGGTTCAACCGGAGATATTATCCTAACTAATCGAAATCCGATGCGTGCAGCTGAATCTAAAACATTAGCTCTGTCGGTTGGTTTTTTAGCCCAAAATTTTTTTGTTGGTCATGCAACCCTAAATATTAATGATTCTGGTAGCAGATTAATTGAGGTATTAGGTAATAGCTCTGACCCTGAAGATAATGTTGTTATTGAAACATATAATAATTGGATTACTATTGAAGAAGCGCTAAGAGATGAAGGGGAATCACCAATAATAATTGGTTTAAGAATAAAAAACACTACCGAAGAGCAGCGCACACGAATGGTTGATTATGCGAAATCGCAAATTGGACGCCCCTACAATTATAGTTTCCTATTTAATCGTAGTAATACATATTATTGCACAGATTTAGTTAGTAGATCAATAAAATCTGCAGGCATAAATATTAATTATGACTACTTAGCAACAACTGGCAATGATATGATTGTTAGTAAAAATGTTTATATTATTTTTATACGCGAACAAATTATTGTAGACGGAGAAATCAGGTTCAATTATTATTATTTAGAATAACGGAGAAAAACATGAATGATACAATAGTAGCAATCTCAACTGCCTTAGGGAAAGGCGCATTATCGATTGTGCGGTTAAGTGGAGATGAAGCGGTTCAAATTGCAAATAAAATATTCAAAGGGAAAGATTTAACAAAAGTGCCATCTCATACTGTCACATATGGGCATATAATTGATGATAATCACACCATCGATGAAGTGTTAGTAACAGTCTTCTTAGCCCCTAAAACATTTACTAGAGAAAATGTTGTTGAAATAAGCTGCCATGGCGGGATATTTGTTACAAATCAAATTTTAGAACTATTATTGGTTAATGGTTGTAGATTGGCAGAACCTGGTGAGTTTACAAAAAGAGCATTTATGAATGGCAGAATTGACTTAACTCAAGCCGAATCTGTAATGGATGTCATTGAATCAAAAACCTCAAGCAGCTTAAAAATGGCTAATTTTGGGTTGCGTGGTGATGTGCGAAAGTTGATTGAAGAATTTCGAAGTGAAATCCTTTTTTGTATTGCAAAAATTGAAGTTAATATTGATTATCCAGAATATGAAGATGAAGAGCAAATAACTATCAACACTTTAAAACCAACTGTTATTGATTTAATAAATAAAATCGAAAACATCTTAAAAAAGAGTCAAACATCGATGATTCTAAAAGAAGGAATTTCGACGGCAATTATTGGAAAACCGAATGTCGGTAAATCGAGCTTACTAAATGCGATGTTAAGAGAAGAAAAAGCAATTGTAACCGAAATTGCCGGGACAACAAGAGATATTGTAGAAGGTATAATAAATATTGGTGGGCTTATCCTTAATTTGATTGATACTGCAGGGATTAGAGAAACTGAAGATATAGTTGAGAAAATAGGTGTAGAGAAATCCAAAAAAGTGATAGATCAAGTTGGACTAATCATTTTAGTTTTTGATTATAACAGTCCTCTTGATGAGGTTGATTTAAAATTACTGGAATTAACAATGAATAAAACACGAGTCATCGTTGTCAATAAAAATGATTTGGTCAAAAAAATTGATTTAAGTTTATTGGAAGATTATCTATTATTATCTTCATTCAACGCGACAGATATAGAAAAGCTAGAAAAGAAGATTAAAGACGTTTGCCACATTTCTGATCTTTCAGAAATTGATTACACGTATATTGGAAATGCAAGACAAATAGCAAAATTAAAGTTAGCAAAAATAGCTTTAGAAGATGCATACGAGAGTATTTTAATTAACCAACCGGTTGATATTATCAATCTTGATTTATCATTAGCTTGGAAATATTTAAGTGAAATCTTAGGAGAAGTTGCTGATGATGAATTAATAAATGAATTATTTTCAAAGTTTTGTCTTGGAAAATAAAAAGCCTTTATATAAAATAAAGGCTGATACTGTTGATTTGTTAGATCAACAGTTATTTTTTTATTTATTTAAGTTAATTACTTCGACTTCAACTTCAGTCTTTCCGAATAGCCAGTTTCTAGCAAGAATTGGATAAATTCCTAAACCGACAAACGATAACAAGAAATATCTAAGCATATCATATAATACATTATCGTTAGGTAATATATTCTTAAGACCCATTTGTAATGCTAAGACAATAATTAAGGCTACTACTGAACGAATAATTCTAATTTTTCGAGGATTTTTACAATCAAAATCAACATATCTGTATTCTAAAGCAACAGCAATCATATAACCAATAAAAAAGGCATATCCAGTATAAAAATCTTTATATAAACGGTAGAAATGTTCAGTATTACGATATTGCCAAAAGACAAATAACAATGGGAAGAAAAGGACAGCAACTGTACTGTATAAAGTAATTTGCTTTTTGAAATTATCTTCAACTCTTTTGTGTAAGATGTTGCCAATAATGGCAATTGTAATTCCGATTAACACCCCTGTAATGGCATCTGACGGATAATGAACTCCAAGGAAAATTCTAGATCCGGCAATTAATAAGATAAGAATTGAAATAATAATCCAAACTTTCTTTTTATTGATTAATATTCCTAAAGAAGTGTAAGTGGCAGCTGATCCTTGAGCGTGTCCACTTGGGAAAGAATAACCAGTTGCAGTTTCAACTCTTGCAGGAATAATTCTATCTGGATATAAATCAAACGGCCTTGGTCGTTTTACTAGTGCTTTAATACCGTTATTAACTAATAATGAAGTAAAAACAGAGAAAGCAATTCTTTGACCCGCTTTCTTATTAAATAAAAAGTAAATAAATACCATAATAACAATTAAAATTTCTTGCTCTCCAACCATTGTAATAGCTTCAAATATCTTATCGGTAAATGAAGTAGAAATATTTCGAAGATATTCAAGAATTCTAATTTCAAATTCTGTCATAATTGACCTCCATAATAAGATAAATATATTTTAATATGAAATAACAATAATGTAAAGAAAAAAGTCTAGGATATTTGGCCCCTAGACTTAATTTTTACTTCTCTTTTACGATTTCACTTAAAGACGTAGCTAATCCAGCTAAACCTTGAAGATTTGAAGGAACAACAATTTTTGTTGCTTGGCCTTTAGACATTTCGACTAAAGCTTCATAGGCCTTAATAGTTAATACGGAATTGTCAGCTTCTGCTAAGCGAATTAATTCAATTCCTTTTGCCTTCGCTGTTTGAACTTCAAGAATTGCTTGTGCTTCACCTTCAGCTTCAAGAACTTGAGCTTGTTTTTTACCTTCAGCTTCATTAATTAAAGCTTGACGTTTTGCTTCGGCTTGAAGAATTTGTGATTCTTTGTAACCTTCAGCTTGTAGGATCGCTGCACGTTTTTCACCTTCAGCTCTTAGAATTGATTCACGGCGTTCACGTTCTGCACGCATTTGTTTTTCCATTGCATCACGAATGTCTTTTGGAGGAAGAATATTTTTAAGTTCAACTCGATTAACTTTAATTCCCCAAGGGTCAGTCGCTTCATCAAGAATATTTCTCATTTTTGCATTAATTAAGTCGCGGCTAGTTAGAGTTGCATCTAATTCAATTTCACCAATAATATTACGCAATGTTGTCGCAGTTAGTTTTTCAATGGCAAGTAGTGGATCTTCAACACCATATGTATATGATTTTGGATCTGTTATCGTAAAGAATACTACGGTGTCAATTTGCATTGTAACATTATCTTTTGTAATTACTGGTTGAGGATCAAAGTCAATAACTTGTTCTTTTAAAGATACTTTTCTTGCAATTCTCTTAATAAAAGGAGTTAACCAGTGAATTCCTGTTCCCCATGTTTTATCATAACTACCTAATCTTTCTACTACATATGCATTTGCTTGCGAAACAATTCGAAAGCGAGATGCAAGGAAGAAGACAATAAAAATAATAATAAATATTAAAATTATTAAGCCAGCTTCACTACCAGCCTCTAAGAATAAAAAATTTTTAAACATTTATAAACCTCCTGTTTTAAATTTTTTTATTTAAGAAATTTTTGAATATCTTTCAACTTGATATATTTTATCAAATCACCAAATAGTTCGGTTATTGCACTAACTGAACCGATTAACATTTTTCCAATATGTGCTTTGCTAGAAAGGATGTTTTCATAATCATATTCAGCTATTATTTTTTTATAATAAAGTTTAAATCCTTATTAATAGATGACATAGGATTTTTTAAGCCATATGTAAACTTTTGAGCGTCAATAATTTTAAATGTGATTGTTAAGACAATATAAAGTTTATCATTATCTATTGAATTAATCAAGTCAGATGTAAAAGTATTTATTTGTTCTTCGATAAAGACCTTATTAACAACTTCCGATGAGAAAGGTATAAGAAAGTGAATTCCGAGTTCCCATATTGAGCTATAGACACCATTTTTTCAACAATATAAGCATATGATTGAGGCACAATTCTAATGCTAGGATTAAAAAATTTAATATTATTATAAATAATATTGCTAAAGTATTTGGATATATATCAAAATTATCTTCAGTTAAAAATATTCTTCAAGAAAAACCAATTAAATCACTTCAATATTTGTGCTTCCTAGTTTTGAAACAACAAGTTTAATTCCTTCGATAGCATCGATTGATACTTTTTCACCAACATTAAAAGTCAAACCGTCTTTGTTAATTGCTCTCCAAAGTTCATTTTCAACTTTGATTTCACCGATCTCATAAGGCATGATTTCTTTTGTTACTAACCCTATTTTCCCTATTAAGCGATCAGTATTAGTTGGGATGATATCTCGTTGCATCATTTTTTTTGTTAATGGACGTGTAGCTAAGAGTAAAACAACTGATAGGACAACGAAGATTATAATCTGCCAAATCGGAGAAGCAAATAATATTCCACAAACTAATGTCACAACTGAACTTATACAAAACCAAATAGTTACTAAATCCATTGTTTCAAGTTCAATAATTAGGGTTATAATAAAGATAAGCGCCCAGGCGATAATCATAAACCAATCAATAAATTGAAAATCTGTAAACATTATTATAGAACCTCCTTCTCCAAATAAATTTTTAAGTATTTTTGTGATGCGTCCCAATCACAAGGAAATTTGTATAGATTTTTATGAGAAAAATCCAACGGGAAAAACTTTGTAATATTTTTGATGATGCTTTTACCATTTATTCGACCATAACTAGGTTTAATCGAGATTGGATGTAAATCATCTTCATTATATTTTGCTAAAGAAGCCTCTTCTTTATTCAAAGCTTTAATCAGTAAAATATTATTTGCACGATCAAAACCTATTAAGGTTGAATAAGCGTTTTTAAAGTAATTCGCAGCAACTGTGTTTAATGTAATATTAGTTTCATAAATCGAAACCACACCTTGTAAACTTTTTGAAAACCATTGAATATCCATAAAAGTCCTCCTTTCGCTAATATTATATTATAAAATTCAAAAAAATTCAACAGATTTTAAATAAATTTAAAAAAATATATAAAAATTATATACAAGTGTCATATTAATTTTTTTCCAAAAATAATTGAATTATGTTTGTTAATATGTTATAATACAATGCATGAATAAAAGGAGTATATTATGAATAACGTACTAAAAAAATCGCTAATCCTATTTTTCGTTATATTGATCCCATTATCAGTCGCATATCTGATAGGACATTACGGATATACAAATAATAAATTTGGACAAGGGACTTGGAAAACAGAGTTTAGAAATGAATATTTAACATTTGCAGATAAAGGAACGACAGAAGAAAAATTATCTAAATGGATTCAATTTGGGTTAAATAATCAATATTTTTCTTATGACCCAACTCCAATATATAACGAAACTATTAAAAATGAACAAAATGAAAATTTATTTAAATTTGAAATATATCGCGCCTTATATAAAACTACCGTTAGTGGCGAAAAAGTCGATCGAATTCAATATTTATACTTTATCTATGATGTTCAGTATTTGAAACTCCGAAATGAATTCACTGGAGATCAAGCACTATTAAAAGAAATCGAAAAAGCTGATGTACCAAAGATAAGAATTAATTTATATGAAGTTTTAGAAAATGATCAAATCGGTGATAAAGATTTCGTGCAAATGACTGCAACTAAACTAATTTACGATATAGGTGCCGATGTTGATTACCTTGATGGCACAGTTTTAGAAGAGGGCGAGTCAAGTGATAAAATTCCAGATGTGTACATTATCTCTGGTTTTGACCCGATTCCTGAAATTAATTGGTCAACAAAAACCAAAATTGAAGTAGTTGCTCATGTAAGTGGTGTTACAGATGCTAGCGGTGAGGATATCTCAAAAACTATCTTTGAACACACCTTAACAAATTTTGAAACTGATCCTTCTAAACTTGATTTGGATGATTATCTAACAGCATATCAACAAAATGTTGATAATGTCGGATATTTCAAATGGGTCTTTTGGCAATATTTATGGTGGATTTGTTTAATCGCATTCGTCTCAATCGGATTCATTACTGGTTCATTCTATTTAGTATGGTTAGCTGAAGAACAAAAAGCGGCACAAACAAAACGATATAAGAAAGTAAAGAAATAAGATTGCGTATGCAGTCTTATTTTTGAGGTATAATATGAATATTAAGGAAATTGAGCGCGCTTTGATAACAAGGTACAGAACAAAACTGTTTAGTCCTTTTGTTAAAGCGATTCAAGAATATCAATTATTGAAAGATAATGATGTGATAGGGGTATGCCTTTCTGGAGGAAAAGACAGTTTTGTGATGGCAAAACTTTTTCAAGAACTAGTAAGACATCATAAACAGAATATCGAAGTTAAATTTTTAGTGATGAATCCTGGTTTTACAGAGGAAAACTTGAGTAAGCTTCAGGAAAATGCAAAAAAACTCGATGTCCCCATTATTATCAAAGAGTCTAATGTCTTTCATGTTGCTGAACATCACGGAGGCGAGCATCCATGTTATTTGTGTGCTCGGATGCGTAGGGGCTTTTTATATGAATTTGCTCGAAGTGAAGGCTGTAATAAAATTGCCTTAGGACATCATTTTAATGATGTAATCGAAACAACCTTATTAAATGTTCTATATGCAGGTAATTTTAAAACGATGATGCCTAAACTAAAGTCTACAAACTTTAAAGGAATGGAGCTAATTCGTCCATTGGTTTATGTTTATGAGAAAGATATTATAAATTATGCGAAATACATTGAACTTGATGCAATGAATTGTGGTTGTACTGTTACAAAGGTTTGCCATACATCTAAGCGTCGAGAAATCAAACAGTTAATTGCATCTCTTAAAACAAACTTTAAGGATGTTGAAAAAAGTATTTATCGTAGTAGCGAAAATGTTAATCTTAATTGTATTTTAGGATGGCAAAAAAACGGTGAGGATTTTTCCTTTTTAGACCATTATGACGAAGAAGATAATGAAAACGTTTAACTTATTTATTTTACCGAATTATTTGTATTTAAAATTACATATGCTATAATTATTAAGGAAATTATTAGGAGGTTAATATGGCAGAGAAAAAATTTGTCTATATGTTTACAGAAGCAGATGACACAATGAAAAATCTTGTCGGAGGTAAAGGAGCCGGTCTAAGTGGCATGACTAAATTAGGTTTACCAATCCCTCAAGGATTTACTGTGACAACTGAAGCATGTACATATTATTACAAAAATAACGAAAAATTATCAGAAGGAATTATTCAAGAAATTGATTCTGCTATGATTAAGTTAGAAGGTATTACCGGTAAAAAATTTGGCAATCCTAGCAATCCGCTACTTGTTTCAGTGCGAAGTGGCGCTAGAGTATCAATGCCTGGTATGATGGATACCATCTTAAACTTAGGATTAAATGATGAAGTTGTTGCTGGTCTTGCAGAAACAACAGGAAACCCTCGTTTCGCTTACGATTCATACCGTCGTTTTATTCAAATGTTCTCAGATGTTGTTATGGGTCTTGCAAAAAGTCGTTTTGAAGAAATTATTGATGAAATGAAAGAAGAACGACATATTGAACAAGACATTGACTTTACAGCAGAAGATTTTCGTGAAATGATAGTTAGATTTAAAGAGTTTTATAAGAAAGAATTAAAACAAGAATTCCCAACTGATCCAAAAGAGCAATTATTCGGAGCAATTAATGCCGTTTTTAGATCTTGGGAAAATCCAAGAGCAAACTACTATCGTAAAATCAACAATATTCCAGCCGAATGGGGCACAGCTGTAAATGTTCAATCAATGGTTTATGGAAATATGGGAAATACTTCAGGGACTGGCGTTGCTTTTACAAGAAATCCTGCAACTGGAGAGAAAAAATTATACGGTGAATATTTAATTAATGCTCAAGGTGAAGATGTAGTTGCTGGTATAAGAACTCCATCTGAAATATCTGAATTAGAAAAAGTGATGCCTGAAGCCTATCGTCAATTTGTCGATGTTGCAAATAAACTTGAAAGTCATTTCAAAAATATGCAAGATATCGAATTTACAATTGAAAATGGTAAATTATATCTATTACAAACAAGAAACGGAAAACGTACAGCTCATGCTGCTTTAAGAATTGCTGTAGAAATGTTTGAAGAAGGTATGGTAACTAAAGAACAAGCATTAATGTTAGTTCAACCAGAACAATTAGATAATTTATTACATCCTCAATTCGACCCTGCAGCAATAAAAGCCGCAAAAATTATCGGTGAAGGTTTACCTGCATCTCCAGGCGCTGCTACAGGTCAGGTTGTATTTAATGTTGAAGAAGCACTTTCTTTGGTTGGAAAAGGCAAAAAAGTTGTCCTTGTTAGACTTGAAACTTCTCCTGAGGACATTGAAGGAATGCATGTATCTGAAGGTTTCCTAACAGCGCGAGGAGGAATGACATCACATGCAGCTGTTGTTGCACGTGGTATGGGTAAATGCTGTGTATCAGGTTGTAAAGGCGTTAAAATTGATGAAGCAAAAGGCTACTTTGAATTAGGTGGTCAAACATTCCATGCTGGAGATTGGATTTCTTTAGATGGTTCAACTGGTGCCGTGTATGGAGAAAAAATCCCAACAATTCCTGCAAGCATTTCCGGTAATTTTGAAAAATTCATGTCATGGGCAGATGAGTATCGCAAATTAAAGGTTAGAGCAAACGCAGATACTCCAAAAGATGCAAAACAAGCAAGAGATTTTGGAGCAGAAGGGATTGGCCTATGCCGTACAGAACATATGTTCTTTGAAGCTGACAGAATTAAAGCGATGCGAGAAATGATAGTTGCTGAAACAAAGGAGCAAAGAGAAGCTGCATTAGCAAAACTTTTACCGATGCAACGAAGCGACTTTGAACAATTATTTACAGCAATGGGAGACTTCCCGGTTACTATCCGTTACTTGGATCCTCCACTACATGAATTCTTGCCAACAAGTGCAGAAGATATTAAGGAAATTGCAGATGAACTTGGAATTTCAGTAGAAAAATTAAATGGCATTATTGCAGATTTACATGAATTCAACCCGATGATGGGACATCGTGGATGCCGTTTAGCTGTTTCATATCCTGAATTAGCAGTTATGCAAACAAGAGCAGTAATCGAAGCATATATCAATGTTAAGAAAAATAACCCTAAATATCAAGCAGCTCCTGAAATTATGATTCCACTAATTTGTGATGAAAAAGAATTAAAATTTGTAAAAGATATTGTTATTAAAACTGCTGATCAAATTCTTGCAGAAAATAACGTTGAAGCAAACTATTTAGTCGGAACAATGATTGAGATTCCACGTGCTGCAGTTAGAGCTAACTATATTGCCCAAGATGCAGATTTCTTCAGTTTCGGTACAAACGACTTAACCCAAATGACTTATGGATTTAGCCGTGATGACGCTGGAGCATTCTTGTCTCATTATTATGAAAAAAGAATTTTTGAATCTGACCCGTTTGCTAGATTAGATCAAGATGGTGTTGGTTCATTAGTTAAGTTGGCATGTGATTTAGGAAGATCAGTTAAACCTAATTTGAAACTTGGAGTATGCGGTGAACATGGTGGTGAACCATCTTCAATCGAATTCTTCAATAAAGTTGGTTTAGACTATGTATCTTGCTCTCCATTTAGAGTCCCAATTGCAAGATTGGCTGCTGCCCAAGCTGCAATTAGATCTCAAAAAAAATAAATAAATAAAAGTCTATGTGTAAAGCCATAGACTTTTTTGGTTGTAAAAAATCACACTAAATATTGTTCTAGCATAAACTATATTGAAAAGAAAATTCAGGAGGGATTTTTATAAACAATAATCGTGATTTAAGAGAAATGGCAATGTTTGGGTTATTACCAAAAATGAATGATCAATATTGTCAGAATAATCATCAAGAAGATTTTTGCCATCATGAGCAAAGACATGAATGTCATGATGATAATGATCAAGAATTTTGTAGACATGAATGTTATAGGCCATTTAGACCATGCCCTCTAATTCCTAATGTATGTTGTTTTGAAGGCCCAAGAGGGCCGAAAGGTTCTGTTGGACCACAAGGCCCAGTTGGACCACAAGGTCCAAGAGGATTTAAAGGTCAACAGGGTGTTCCAGGTGAACAAGGACCTCCAGGTGAACAAGGACCTCCGGGTGAACAAGGACCTCCGGGTGAACAAGGGCCTCCGGGTGAACAAGGACCTCCAGGTGAACAAGGACCAGGAGCAATAATACCATTTGCATCAGGTGATAAGAAACTTACTATTAATACTAATAGTGATGGAACACCGAGATTTCCTGCTTTTGTTGGATTTGGAGATGGAATTGTATATAATCAAGATTTAGATACATTGATAGATCTTAGTGGAGGACATAGTAATTTTGCTTTTATGATGCCTCGAAACGGCGTTATTACATCATTAAGTGCATTATTCAGTACAACTAGACAACATGTCCTTGGAGAACAAACAGCAACAATCTATGCTCAAGTATTTCTTGCTGATGTAAATAGTAATATTTTTAATCCAATTCCAGCAACTCTCCTTGCTCTCCAACCGATCTTAACTGGAACAACTCCGGAAGGAACGATATTATCTGGAAATTTAAGTGGCTTAAATGTTAATGTATCAACAAACCAACGCCTATTGTTAGTATTTTTCGTTGTTTCACAAGGGACAGTAAACATTGAAGGACAAATTAGTGCGGGGTTAACAATTAATTAAATTAAAAAGCATAAAATACATTTAACGTAGATTATGCTTTTTTCTTTTAAAATTCACAATTTTTTGGAGTTCTTGGGTAAGGAATTACATCTCTGATATTTTCAACGCCGGTTACATACATAATTAATCTTTCAAAACCTAATCCAAAGCCAGCATGTTTTGTTCCGCCGTATTTACGTAAATCTAGATACCACTGCATTTCTGTAACGGGTATATTCATTTGTTGCATTCTTTCAATCAATACATCAAGGCGTTCTTCACGTTGACTTCCACCAACCAATTCACCCGATCCAGGAACAAGTAAATCCATTGCAGCTACAGTTTTTTGATCATCATTTAATCGCATATAGAAAGCTTTGATTTCTTTTGGCCAGTTAATAACGAAAACAGGAGATTTAAAGTGAATGTCAGTTAAATACTTTTCATGTTCGGTCGCTAAATCATCACCATTTTTAATTTTATTTTCAAACTTCTCATTTTCTTTTTCCAAGATTTTAATAGCTTCATTATATTCACATACAGTTATTTTGGAATTGACTAAATCGAGAAGTTGTTTAATTTTGCCTGGATAAACAAATTGATCAAAAAAACTCAATTCTTCTTGCGCATTTTCTAAAATATAACTTATGACATATTTTATCATTTCTTCTACAAGTTGCATATTATCATTGAGATCAGCAAACGCAACTTCAGGTTCAATCATCCAAAATTCAGATGCATGGCGGGTTGTGTTTGAGTTTTCCGCTCTAAAGGTTGGTCCAAATGTATAAACATTTTTAAATGCTAATGCAAAGGTTTCAGCTTCTAATTGACCTGAAACAGTAAGGTTAGTAGCTTTTCCGAAGAAATCTTTTGTAAAATCGATTGACCCGTCTTCTTTTTTAGGAATTTTATTCAAATTTAATGTTGTTACTTGAAACATCTCCCCAGCTCCCTCTGCATCAGAAGCAGTTACAATTGGAGTATGAACATAAATGAATTCTTTTTTACGGAAAAATTCATGAATCGCATATGCAAGTAAACTTCTAACACGGAAAACGGCATTAAACAAATTAGTTCGAGGTCTTAAGTGGGCTTGTTCTCTTAGGAATTCTTTTGAATGTCGTTTGGGTTGAATTGGATAATCTTCTGAAGAATCACCTTCTAAAATAACTTTTGAGGCTTTAATTTCATAAGGTTGTTTAAGGTTTGGAGTAACAACAACAATTCCTGTAATAGTTAGACTGCAACCGACACGAAATTTTGAAACCTCATCAAAATTATAAAGGGATTTATCATATACTATTTGTAGTGTAGAAAGTGTGGACCCATCATTAAAATTAATAAATCCAAATTCTTTTTGATTCCTATTTGTTCTTATCCAACCCTGTAAAGTAACTTCGTGATTAGATAGTTCTTGATAACGTTGATTTAATTGACTAACATTTATTTTCATAAAATCCTCCTTTTATAATAAAAAAGCCCTTAAGAAAAACTTAAGGACGAAATATTCCGCGGTACCACCTTTATTTCAACATTTCTGTTGCTCTTTATAAACTTGATAACGTTAGTTAAACGGTTAGTTCTACTTAATTCTTCTAACTGCTCCAAGTGTTCGTTCATTAAATATTATTAATAGGTTTCCACTAGCCCCATCTCACTGTAAATAAGGGATTTAATTACTTTTCTCTTCATCGCTTTTTTATTATGACGCTATTTTATCATAACTATACATTGTTGTCAAATGGTTTTTGTTTGTATAATTGATAATTAAGTCGATAAAAAAGTAGATAATAACGGTTGAGATGATATTAAAAATAAAATGACTATATGCAACTGTAATTTTAGGATTAGATATAAAGAAGGCTTTTTCCATATAAAGCATTAAATTACTAAACGGTATTAGTATAATTAAAAAGAAAACTGCTCCGATAATGTTAAATAATATATTTATATATACCGTTTGCTTCGCATCTTTAGATGAACCAATGGCAGGAATCAAACTAGCAATAGTCGTCCCCACATTTGCACCTAGCATAATGCTGATTGCCGACTTTAACTCTATAGCTTTTAGTGCATAGAGGTTTTGAACAATGTTAATAGTAGCACTCGATGATTGTATTAAGGCGCTGACAATAGTTCCCCCAACGACACCTGTAAAACCATTTTTAGAAATCATCATCGTTATGTATAGAAATTCATTTGAGTTAGAAAAATACGTAAAGGCTTGATTCATAAGAAATATTCCGAAGAATAATATTCCGAATCCAATTATTGTATTTCCGGTTATTTTAATTTTTTTATTATTGAAATAGGTGAGAAAAAAACCGATAAAAATTATTAGCAAACTATATCTTTCAATATCTAAAGTAAAGATAAATGCTGTTGTTGTTGTTCCGACATTAGCTCCAATCATAATCATAATCCCTTGTGAGAAAGACATTAAATTTGCAGATATTAAAGCAATCACAATCGCCGTTACTCCCGATGAGGATTGAATCATGGAACTGGCTATAAATCCGGTAAATATCGCCTTAATTTTGCTTTGTGTTGCTTTTTCAATTAATGTCTTAAGACGTTTACTGTTGATTTTTATGAGTGATTCCCGCATTAAATTTAGTCCAAACAAAAATAACGAAAGACCGCCAACAATCATAAAAATTAAATTAATGTGAAATCACTCCCTCTCATATATTAAATTAATATGAGATGAATTTAAAATAATAACTAAAAAAAAAGGCTCATCTGTAATTGATGAACCCTAAAGATAATTTATTTATAATGATGAGGGTCGATAACATTTTCTGCAATATTGCTGCAGTGGTCACTGATTCTTTCAAGATTTGAAAGGATATCAACTAAATGCAAGTCTTCAAACAACATTGTCGATTGATTTGAAATTCGGTTTAATTGAGCTCGTCGGTATTTCTTTTCAAGAGTGTCAATCTCTTCTTCAAGTTTTAAAACGCTATGGGCTAACTTTTTATTTGAAGTTTTAAAACATTCTAAAGTGTTACTGACCTGAATATCAATTTTATCAAAGAAATAATTTAAATCTTCCATCATTTCATTATCTTTTGTAACATTTAATTCATAGCGGTTATAAAAGAATTCAACTAAGTTAACACTATGGTCAGCAATTCTTTCAAAGTCTCTAATCGTATCCAAATAAACTACTTGGGCGGTTGCTGAATCTTCACTTAAATTTAATGTTTGCATTTTCATTAAATATTCATGAATTTTATGGTCGTAATAATCCACATCATTTTCGATTTTTAAACATGCTTCATAAAAAGAATTATTATTTTCGTTAGAGTAGTTTTTTGCGAGTTTAATCATTTGGTAGGATTTTTCTCCCATTTCATGAAGACAATATTTCACATTTGCTAATGCTAAAACAGGTGAAGTCTCAAGTAGTTCTAAATTTAGTTTATCAACCAAAGTAACATAACGATCTTTTCTTGCTGGAATAATTTTTTTGATAAAAAGAATAAAGTATCTTATGAGGAAGAAAACGATTAATGTCGATATAACATTAAATGTAATATGAGCAAAGGCGATCGTTAACCTATTATACGGACCTAAAAAGGTTTCATAATAGAGAGAGAGTTGAGTATAAGGTGCTAGGAAGATCATAAAGACGATCGTTCCGAAAGTGTTGAATAAAAGGTTGAATACAGCTGATTGTTTTGATTCGGTATTTCCCCCTAATGATGCTAGTAGAGCGGTTATTGTAGTACCGATATTACACCCCAAAAGCACTGTTAAGGCTTGACTCAGTTCAATTGACTGATTATAAAAGAGCGTTTGTAAGACCCCGATTGAAGCGCTTGAAGATTGGGTTATAAAGGTTAAACCTGTTCCTGCTAAAACTCCTAAAACAGGATATGCGGAAAAAGATGTTATAGTATCTTTAAACCACTGTGCTTTTGATAAATCCTTTAATCCCGAACCCATAATCTCTAAACCCAAGAATAATAGTCCAAAACCCAAGATTGCCGAGCCGGTTAGATTAATTTTACGTTTTGCGAAAAACAATGCGAAAACGGCTCCAGCACCAATAATTAAAAACGAATAATCAGAAACTTTTAATCCGATTAAAAAGGCAGTAACGGTTGTACCGATATTTGCTCCCATCATCACTCCGATTGATTGAGGAAGTGACATGAGCCCTGCAGAAATAAGTCCAATGACAATCACAGTTGTTGCTGATGATGACTGAAGCAAAACGGTAACAAGTGCGCCGGTAATGATTCCTTTTAAAGGTGTGCTAGTTGCTTTTTCAATCAAAACCTTAAGCTTATTACCTGCTAGACTTTTTAGACTGTCTCCCATCAGATTCATACCAAACAAGAAGATGGCCAAACCACCGATCACCGCAAGAATAGTTTCTTTTGCGTTTTCAGGACTAAACATTGATAAGAATTGCATTTTGTCTCCTTATTTTCTATATATAATTTTTACTTCCATATGTCCCCAGTCTATTATAATATAGAAAAGATGAAAAGTAAAAAATAAAATGTTTTCAATATTATTTAATTTTCCATAAAATTTGATATAATATACAATAAGGTGAAAAAAATGTTTCTTCCAATAAATAAAAATGATTTAATAATGCGAAATATCAATCAAGTAGATTTTGTTTTTGTAAGCGGTGATGCTTATGTTGACCACCCTTCTTTTGGCGTTGCAATCATCTCTAGAGTATTAGAAGCTATCGGTTATAGTGTCGCTATTTTGTCCCAACCAAGATGGGAAATGGATGATGATTTTCTTCAGTTCGGTCGTCCAAGACTTGGTTTTTTAGTTTCAAGCGGCAATATAGACTCGATTGTAAATCATTATGCGGTCAGTAAAAAAAGACGAAATATCGATAATTACACAGAAGGCGGAAAAATCGGAAAAAGACCCGATTATGCTGTTAAGGTTTATTCAAACATAATTCGACGTTTGTTTCCGGAATCTCCAATTATAATTGGTGGTATTGAAGCATCCTTAAGACGCCTAGCACATTATGATTATCTACAAAACAAACTCCTTCCTTCAATATTGATTGAATCAAAAGCTGATTTAATTGGATATGGAATGGGAGAAAATGCCATCGTTGAAATCGCAGATGCTTTAAATAGTGGTTTAGATGTCAAAGATATCATTTATCTAAAAGGAACGGTTTGGAAAACAAATAATCGTGCCCTTTTACCAGAAAATCACATTATGCTTCCTGATTATAATACCCTAAAGCAAAATTCATTAAATTATGCAAAAAGTTTTAAGATCCAATATGAAAATACTGACCCATTTAATTCGGAAGTATTAGTTGAACAATATGGTGATTTATATGTCGTTCAAAATCCGCCAAGTATGCCTGTGTCAAGAGAACATATGGATTGGATATATGGTCTTAATTATGAAAGAACATACCATCCAATTTATAAACATCCGATTCCAGCGATTGAAGAAGTTAAATATAGCATCGTTCTAAATCGCGGTTGCATGGGAAGTTGCTCATTTTGTGCTTTGACTTTTCATCAAGGACGAATTATTCAATCGCGAAGTAAAGAATCAGCTCTTGAAGAAGGAAAAAAAATCACTGAAGATAAAGATTTCAAAGGGTTTATACATGATGTTGGAGGTCCGACTGCGAACTTTTATATCAAAAGCTGTGAAAAACAAGAAGAACAAGGAGCATGTAAATTGAAGATGTGTTTATCTCCAAATAAATGTACAAAGCTTAGAGTTGACCACAGTGAATACTTAGAAATCCTTAGAAGCTTAAGGAAACTACCAAAAGTTAAGAAAGTTTTCGTAAGAAGCGGAATTAGATATGATTATTTAATGTATGATAAAAATGATGATTTCTTTAATGATCTTGTTCAACATCATATCTCAGGACAATTAAAGGTTGCTCCCGAACATGTCAGTAATAGTGTACTAGATTACATGCAAAAACCCCATATTGAACTATATCAAAAGTTTGTCGATAAATATAAACGAATTAATGAAAAATTCAATAAAAAACAATTTTTAGTTCCATATTTAATGAGTTCTCATCCGGGTAGTACTTTAGAAGATGCTGTCTTTTTAGCTGAATATCTTCATAAGAATAGGATCAGGGTTGACCAAGTACAAGACTTTTATCCAACCCCTGGAACATTATCGACTTGCATGTATTATACCAAAATAGACCCAAGAACAATGAAAGAAGTTTTTGTAGAAAAGAGTCCCCATGGTAAAGCTTTACAAAGAGCTTTAATTCAGTACTATAAGCCAAATAATTATTTCCTTGTTTATGAAGCGCTTGAAAAAACTAATCGTCGGGACTTAATCGGTAATAATGATAAGTGCCTAATTAAAAATAAAAAAGTTCTTAAAAAAACAATAAAACTATGATATAATAACGACACAAAGGAGTTGGTATAAAATGGCATACAAGGCTTTATATAGAACCTATCGTCCGCAAAAATTTTCTGAAGTAATTGGTCAAGAAGCAATTGTAAAAACATTACAAAATGCCCTCTCAACGGGGAAAATAACCCACGCATATATATTTAGTGGGCCAAGGGGAACAGGAAAAACGACAGTTGCAAGAATCCTTGCGAAAGCAATCAACTGTGAAAAATCTCCAACAAGTGAGCCTTGTGGAGAATGCATATCTTGCAAAGAAATTTCAGAATCGAATAATCCAGATGTAATTGAAATCGATGCCGCGAGTAATAATGGAGTAGATGAAATCCGTGATATTCGTGAAAAGGTTAAATTTTTGCCTGGAGGATCGAAGTATAAAATTTATATTATAGATGAAGTTCACATGCTTAGCCAAGGTGCTTTTAATGCCTTGCTTAAAACGCTTGAAGAGCCACCTAAACATGTAATTTTTATTCTTGCCACAACAGAACCACATAAAGTTATACCAACTATATTATCAAGATGCCAAAGATATGATTTCAAAGCTTTAAGTGTTAAAGAGATTACTGATTTAGTTGAAAAAGTAGCTAAAGAAGAAGGGATTAAAATATCGAAAGAAGCAATTATTGCGATTGCTGAAGGCGCTGAAGGCGGAATGAGAGATGCTTTAAGTTATCTAGATCAAGCCGCATCGTTTACGGATGATGCGATTACAATCGATGATGTCAATTCCGTTACAGGAAACTTAAACTATGATAAAATTATTGAATTAGCTCGGTACTTTGAGGATAAACAAGTAAATCCAGCCTTAAAGACGGTTAATGATTTAGTTATTTTAGGTAAAGAAATTAATAAAATTGTAAGCGGAATGCTCCAATTCTACCGTGATATCTTATTATATAAAAACATTGATACTTCAATGTTTTCTAAGTATATTTATGAGAAAGAAGAGTTTAGAAAGTTAGCGCAAGAAATTGATATCAATAAAATATTTTATTATGTGGATATATTAAGCGATGTTCAAGTAAAAATTAAAACTACATCAACTCCTCATATTTATTTAGAAGTTGCCTTAATTAAAATGATAAATGTCGTAAGTAGTGATTTAGATTATATCCAAAAAATAAAAGCCTTAGAAGAAAAAATTGAAAGTTTAAACATATCTACAAATGGACAAGTCTTATCAATCGATGATGAAAAAGTAAATTCAGTTGAAAATAAATTAAACCGAGTAATCGCAGAATTAAGTAAATTGGAGTTGCATAAGTTATCAGACCGAGTTATGGCTTTAGAAACAGGTGATGTAAAAGAACCGGTAACAAGCGAAGCAAACGGAAAAATAGATTTTTTAGAGACTGAAATGAAAACAATCAATAATAAAATTGATCAATTTTTTAATAGTGGTCAAACAGTACAAAATCATTCTCTTGAAGCGATTGAGAATTATGTTGATGATTTAGTAAATAATAAAATTAGCATTCCGCAACATCATGAACCTAATTTAGATGAAATTATTGATAAAATTGCTAATTTGGAAAGTAAGGTTTATAAGTTAATGTCTAATGCTTTAGCTAATCAACCTGCATCCAAAAAAAACAAAAGCAAAGTTAATGAAGGTCAAATAGTTTTATTTGGAAATGAACCTGTAGTATTAAACGATCTAGCTAAGCCTGTGAAAGAAAAGTATGATTTTCAAGATCATCAAAAAGAAGAGCATAATGATTTAGAAAAAGCAGTAAAAGAAGATGACTATGAAGATGAAAATCATCAAGATGAAGGAAACCAAAATAACATCGAACATGACCAACACGAGACTGCACAAGAAACAAAAATAGTTACTGAAGTAGAGCCTTTTGATCAAAAAGATGAAGAACCAATAGATACTTATTTTGTTGAAAAGAATCCTGATAAGGAAGAAGACTTGACTGTGTTCGCAAATAAGGTTAATAATAATTATATCTATACCGTCAATGATTTTACTGAGGAAGAGATCAAAAGCGAAAGCACTAAAAATGTTGAGTCACTTCCAAATTTAAGTGTTAGTGATTTTCAAAAAGAAAGTGATATGCATGTCATAAAAAAAATCACTGATGAAGCAGAAATTATCCAAAAACCTAATTCTCAGTTGGTACGTAAACTAAACAGCAATAAAGAAAAAGAGACCATTGAGGAAATAAAAAACAAAGAAGATAAACCTAATGTTGAACCGGTAAGTTTAGTGAAACCACAACCAGAAGTTGATGAGTTTAGTCAATACAGTGTGGAAATAATTGAAAGAATTCTACATGCTTCAAGAGGTGAATTTGCCCGCAATGATAAAATTAGAATTGCAAATTTATGGAGAAGTTTAGATAAATCAGTTAATCATGAAGCTACCGATATTGCTGAACTTTTACAGGAAGGTCAAGTAGTTGCCGTTGGTGAAAGAGAATTTATTATATCATATCCTAATGCTGCACTGTGTAATCAAGTGATGAAAAATAAATTTAAAAGAGAATCGCTAAAATTGTTATATGATTTCCTGGGTGAATCATATAATTATATAGCACTACCGGAAGAGCTTTGGAAGGAGAAACGAATGGAATATATCAATCAATATAACATTGGCATTCGTCTTCCAAAATTAACCCCGATAAATGATCCAAACTTAAATGTTGAAAATGCCAGTCAGGATTTTATTAGTCACCATGAGAAAGCCGTAAATAAAGCAATGAGGTTATTTGGTGAAAATATCGTAAAAATAGAATAGGAGTTTTAAATATGAATCAAGGAATGTTACAAAAATTAAAAAAATTACAGGATGAAATGGTTGCAACTCAACAAGAAATTGAATCCACTAGTTTTTATGCATCAGCTGGGGGAGTTGTTAATGTTGAGGTAAAAGGAACCAAGGAACTAGTGAAGGTTACGATTGAAGAATCGTTTGAACTCGAGTCGAGTGAAGACTTAGAGATGTTAGGGGATATGATTGTTGCTGCATGTAATCAAACCTACAAAGAAATTCAAAAAGTAACAGAAGAAAAGATGGCTAAATATAGTAAAATGTTTGGTGGATTTGGTGGTTTAGGCGGACTTTTCTAACATGAAATATCCAGAAGCATTACAAAAACTTATCGAAAGTTTTCAAATGTATCCGGGGATTGGTCCTAAAACTGCAGAAAGATTAGCTTTTTTCACATATCAAAAAATTAAAGATGAAGATATTATCAGATTTAGTCATAATCTTTTAAATCTAAAATCAGAGGTTAATTATTGCTCTGTTTGTGGAGCGCTGACTGATAAGAATATATGTGAAGTGTGCCTGGATGAGACCAGAGATGAAAAAATTATTGTCGTAGAGAGTAGTAAAGACGTTAATGTGTTTGAAAAAACAAAGCAATATCAAGGAAAATACCATGTGTTAAACGGGCTTATATCCCCTATTAACGGCATTGTACCCGATGATATCAATATCAAGGCATTAATGAAGAGACTTAAAGAGAGAAGTATTAAGGAAATTATTATCGCAACAAGTGCCACTATTGAAGGAGAAATGACAGCATTATACATCAAAAAAATGCTCGAAAATCAAGATGTTAAGGTTTTTAGAATAGGTTACGGACTACCTGCAGGCGGAGATATTGAATACGCTGATGAAATTACTTTAATAAAAGCTCTTGAAGGTCGACGAGAAATGTAGTATAATATGTCAAAAAAGGAGACAAAAAATGGAAGCAATTAAGGGAATTTTCGATAAAGTTGATCAGCTTTTGAGTTCTTACTTACAACCGGTAATTGATAAAATCACACAATTTTTAGGTAATGGGGCTTATACAGTAATTGCTGTTATTGCACTATTTGCTGGACTTTTGATTTTAATCGGATTATTCAGATGGTTAAGGAAGGCTCCAAAACTCTTCTTCTTTTTGGTTTTTGTGTTTGGCCTTGTGGTTGTTGTTTGGCACTTTTGGGGGAAATAAAGTTTAAGGAAAGAGCTTGTAAAAAGTTCTTTTTTTTATTAATTTAAGTAGGAAAATTTCTTTTGATACCATATAATTTTAGAATAGTTATGATGGATAAAAATATTAAAAAAAGTATAAAAAAAACAATAAAAAATGTCGAAATTTTAAAATATGCTTTTACATTATAATGATTTTGTGATAAAATATAAAAGTAATATACTAATAAGGAGTTAGGAATGGATAAAGACAAAACAATGGTGTCTATAGGTGATGAAAACCAAGATATTAAATCTAATTCTCATCATAATATTGAAGTGCGATTACAAAATCTTACTAAAGAATTTGTTGATAAAACCGGCAAAATTACCGTTGCCGTAAATGATTTTTCAGTAGTTATACCTGCTGGTAAATTAATTGGATTACTTGGTCCTTCGGGTTGCGGTAAATCAACAACTCTTTATATGATAGCTGGTTTACATAAGCCGACGGCTGGATCAATTTTCTTTGGTGATGATGATGTAACAAATATGGCTCCCGAAAAAAGAGGAATCGGGTTAGTTTTCCAAAACTATGCGTTATATCCGCATATGACAGTCAGACAAAATATTATGTTCCCGCTTGAGAATATGAAAGTTCCAAAGCATGAGGCCTTAAGAAGAGCAAAAGAAATGGCTGAACTTGTTCATATCGGAGAATTGATGGAGCGAAAACCTAATCAACTTAGTGGCGGACAACAACAACGGGTCGCTATTGCTCGGGCGTTAGTTAAAAAGCCGAGAGTTTTATTACTTGATGAACCACTATCAAATCTTGATGCAAGATTAAGGTTACAAACTCGTGAAGAAATAAAACGTATTCAAAGAGAAACTGGAATCACCACAATCTTCGTTACCCATGACCAAGAAGAAGCAATGAGTATATCAGACGAAATTGTTGTTATGAATTTAGGCTTAAAACAACAAATGGATCATCCTCAAGCTGTTTACGATGAACCGGTTAACATGTTTGTTGCCAAGTTCTTAGGAAATCCACCAATTAATATTATCTTAGGAGATATTAAAGGAGGACAATTAATCTTAAAAGATGGTACAGTATTAGAGAAAGGTTACGATTTAAAAGATCAAGAAGTATTAATAGGTCTTAGACCAGAATATTTAAAATTATCTCAAAATGGCAAAATTAATTGTGAAGTTGAAATTGTTGAACATATTGGTCGCGATACTATGGTCATTTGTAAAATTAATGGTTATAATACACCAATTAGAGCAATTGTTCCTAGTGAGAAAGCATACAATCTTGAACATGAATTAAAATTCAACTATTCAAAAATGTTTGTTTTCAAAAAAGAAACTGGGGAGAGACTAAAATAATGTTAGAGTTTAAGAAGGATGGGTGGAAAGCCATCGTATCGATAGCGCCAACATTGCTGTTGATGGCATTATTTACTTTCTTTCCAATCGTAAATTCATTTATAATGGCTTTTAAACAAGATTATAATTTCTTGTCTGGGGTTTACAATGGGTTTGGAATATCGAATTTTGTCTATGTTTTAAATGATCCGATGTTTAAAAAAGCATTAGGAAACACGGCAATTATGGTTATCATCTCAGTTCCTGCGACGATTATTGTATCATTGCTAGTTTCTATTTCTTTAAACTCAATAAAAAGGCTGCAAGGTTTTTTCCAAACAATTTTCTTCTTGCCATATGTTACAAACACTATCGCCTTAGGTCTTGTTTTTGGAGTTGTGTTCCATAAAGATTACGGTTTAATAAACAATATTCTAGGTTTAGGGAAAATTGATTGGTTGGGAACTGGTGCAACGTATTGGAAAGCAATGGCAGTCTTAATGATTTATACCTTATGGGATGGACTAGCTTTTAAAATTATTGTCTTTCTTTCAGGTCTTCAAAGCATCGATAAGCAATACTATCAATCAGCTCAAATCGATGGTGCTTCAAAGTCAAGAACACTCTTTAAAATCACCGTTCCATTATTATCGCCAATGATTTTATACATTACAATTACTTCTTTTATCGGTGCATTTAAAGCTTATAGTAGCGTAATTGCATTATTTAGCCGCGGAACTACAAGTAACGATGCTTTTGGTCCAGATAATATGTTGATAACAGTTGTTGGTTATGTATATGACAAAATGTGGGGACACGGAGGGACACCGTTTGGTGTTGCTTCAGCTGCTATTTTAATTTTATTTGCTATAATCTTAGTTATTACTATACTTCAATTGCAAGTAAGTAAAAAACGAGTACATTATTAGGAGGTGACGTCGTGGAACAATATTTTGTTAGTCCAAAAGAATATAAAATTTTCATGATCAAAAGAACGGCGTCAAGAGTAATGACCTATCTATTTTTAACAACAGTTGCCCTCTTTATTATTATACCGTTTTATTGGATGTTAATTACCTCAGTAAAAACAACTGCAGAAGTTACTGCTGATCATATCACGCTATTACCAAGACAATTTCAATGGAAAAATTACTCAACAGTATTTCAAACTGCACCGCTATTAACGATGTATCTTAATACTATTCTAGTTGGTGCAAGTACAACAATCTTTACAGTTGTATCAGTTGTATTTATGGCCTTTGCCTTTTCGAGACTGAATTTTAAAGGTCGAGATTTGATATTTTCAATTTTATTAATGACAATGATGATTCCTGGTGAAGTTTTTGTTATAACAAATTATATAACATTAGCAAAAGTAGGTTGGGTTAGAGTTCCTGCTGGTGCTCCGACGCTCAGGATTTTAGGAAACTATGCATCGTTAATTGTTCCTTTTATCGGAAGCGTATTTTATACTTTCTTTTTAAGGCAAACATTTAAACAAATTCCTAACGAACTGTATTTAGCTGCAAAAGTAGATGGCGTTGGTGACTTTAAATATTTATGGAAAATTATGATTCCAATAGCGAAAGCAACAATTGTCACAATCATCATCTTAAGTATGATTGGAGCATGGAATGCGTTCGTATGGCCAGCGTTTGTAACTGATGCTGGCAATAAAGGTATGTTTTTAGTAAGCAATGGTTTATTAGAGACGTTTAAAGGAACATCAGAACGAGAAGGACCAAGCTCAATATTGAATCAGCAAATGGCAGGTTCAATGATGGTTACACTCCCGATCTTAATAGTTTTCTTCTTGTTGAAGAAATACATTATGCGCGGAGTATCTCGTAGTGGAATTAAAGGTTAGAGATTAAGAAAAGATATATTTTAAAAAAGGAGAAAGGAAACTGAAATGAAAAAATATCTTGTTTTATTGGTAATGTTTTTAAGTGTATTCATCCTTGCGGGATGTGAATTTGGTAATAAGGTCGATAAAGACTTTGTTGACTTAACAAATGAAATCAAAAATGGTACAGAAGTTACAATTAAATTCCGAGTTGTATCGGGAGTAATTTCTGCAAACTTACCTGACTTAATTGATTCATTTAATGCAGAATATCCAAATGTAACAATCGAACTTGACGCTGTATCAGGCGGATATACTGATTTGCGTAAATTGACAATTTTAGATATTCAAGCAAATCAAGCACCAACAATGATTATTGGTTACCCTGATCATTTTGCTGAATATTATTCAGGAGCTGCACTAGTTAATCTTCAATATTTTATCGAAGGTGAAAATGGATTCACACAAGATGACTTAGACGATTTTGTTCCTTCTTATCTTGCAGAAGGTAAGGGATTTGATGTTGAAAATCCAGATGATTTATATTCATTCCCGTTTAATAAATCGACTGAAGTAATGGTTTATAATAAAACTATGATTGATGAATTACATAAATTAGATTCGGGAGTAGTTGTTCCTACGACATGGCAAGAAGTGAAAACTGTTTCTGAAAAAATTATTGCTTTAGTTAGTCAAGGAAAAGCTGATACCATTATCACGTTAGCTGCAGGAGAGAAAAAACCTTCAGAATTACTAGCTGATGGAGTATTCGTTCCATTTGCTTATGACTCTGCTGCTAATGCATTCATAACCATGACTCGTCAATGGAAAGGTGCATACACAGAAAGAGTAAATACATCTAAAGGTTACATTAAATTTGATAACCCTCAAGTAAAAGCGGGATTAACTTATTTCCAAACTGAATCAAATGCCGGAAGATATGCTATTGCAGAAACATTCGGTGGCTCATATGCATCAGATGCTTTCAAAGCATTAAAAACTTTCATGACAATCGGGTCAAGTGCTGGTGTTGGTTATAACGTTCCTGAAGGTGGAAAATTTGAAGTAGGAGTTGCAAAAGCACCTTATAATGCAAATAATCCAGATGACAAATATGTAATTCAACAAGGAACAAACGTTGCTATTTTAGCGCAATCAACTAACCTACAACGTAGTGCTGCTTGGTTATTCGTTAAACACTTGATGAGCGTTGAAAATACTGCTAAATTTGCAATGGGTACTGGTGGATACTTCCCAGTTCGTCAATCATCTTATGAAACTGCTGAATATGTAGCTTATTTACAAAATCCAGTAATTGAGAAGATTAACCATTCTAAAGCTGCTAATGTAGCTTTAAGCTATTTGAATGATGGATACCAATACTTTGTTGACCCAGCATTCGTTGGTTCAAGTGGTGTTCGTGATGAAGTAGGAAGAGCATATGTAGCTATCATTGTTAACAAACGAATTATTGATGATAGAATCAGAGATGCGTATAACACATTAGGAAGCGCATATATTCAAAAACCTTAAATAAAAAAGAGTGAGATAAAATGTTTAAAAAATATAAGAAGTTTCTAAGTGTAGGGCTATTTATAGTTCTATGCTTAGGACTTATTGGCTGTAAAAAAGATCCAGGTGATGAACAACCTCGTGAAATCGACACACGCTATACTGACGAATTAAAACTAGCAACTCCATATGCAGGGAAGAATTTCCTGACTGATGGAATTGGGGTAGTTACTTTATCACAAAATGTTGATGGTGACACCGCCCATTTTCGCAGCACTAATTCATTTACTGTTAGATTTCTGTCAATAAATACTCCTGAATCAACAGGACGAATAGACCCTTGGGGAAAAGCTGCAAGTAAATTCGTTGCTGATATTTTAAGCAAAGCAACAACAATCGTATTAGAATCTGAAGAGATCAATAAACCAGCAGTATTAGATGCTACAGGTAAAAGATATTTAGCTTATGTCTGGTATAAATTATCAGATACAGCGGACTTCAGATTATTGAATCTTGAGATTGTTGAGCAATGTTATTCGCAATTCACTGGAAATCGTGGAGAAGCTAGATATGGCGATATTTTCCATAATGCAAATATCAAGTCCTATCAAACAAAGAAGAGAATTTTTGGTGAAAGAGATCCGAATTATGATTATTCAAATAACTTAATTGAATTGACTATTGCAGAATTGAAACAAAATTTTGAAGAATATAGTGGTGGTAGTCAATTAAAAATCACTGCTAGAGTTATGAGACTAAATGGAAGCAATATTTATTTAGAGGACATTGATGAGACATTTATCGATGCAACTAAAGAATATGGTAAAGCCGGAATATATATGTTTAGTGGTTATGGCACAGGATTATCAAGCCACTTAAAACCAGGGCAAATAATATCATTTAAGTGTCAAGTAGTGGATAATAACACTTATGGTCGACAATTAACAAATCCAAAAGAGGTAAGAATCTTAGAAAATAACGAAGGTCTTGAAGTTGAAGTAATGACAATACCGAATTCAGTTCATTTGCTTAGAGATTATGAAGGATTTGTTGTAAAATTAGAAAATGTACTTGTTACTGGAAAAACTCCAGCAGGTGCAGATGGATCATATACAATTTATTGTAAGAGGGAAAACGGTGACAATATTAATATACGAATTGATGGATCTACTCATCCGAAATACCCTTATGAAGATGTTATAATAGATGCACGTTATGATGTTATTGGTGGAGTATCGAAGTTTAATGAAACTTATCAAATAATGATCGGAAATAAAACTAATTTGCAAGAAAACGATTTGCTTAAGAAATAATAGGAGGATTAACAAATGTTTTTAAAAAACTTTAAAAAGTTTCTTTTTGCTGTAGTTCTTTTAATCGTTTCTTTTATCGCTGTAGGATGCGGAAAGAAAATAGACTACGCTGAAATTTTAGAAGAAGCTAAAAGTAAAATAATGTTAAGTGGTGAAATTACTAACTTAACAGGAGACCTTTCATTACCTGTAAATGTCGTTGTAAATGTGGAAGGTGAAGATATTGAAATAGCAATTGTGTGGACTGCTACACAATCTAGCTTTTTCTCAATCGGTGAAGTTGACACTGAAGGAAAATTAACTGCAAGTGTTACAAGACCTGCAGCAGGTGAGCCTCAAGCTGAAGTTACACTAACTGCAACTTTACAATACGGTGAAGAATCAACAACAAGAGAATGGACAGTTTATGTTAGACCAATGCCATCAGCAACTGTTGTTAATGTTTTAGGTGCTAAAAACTCATCAATTGGTGAAGTTTTAGAAATAACTGGAACTGTAACATATAAAATATCTGCAGGATTTATGATCCATGATGAAACAGGTGGTATTTATGTATACTCTTCATCTGTACCAAGTGGAGTAGTGCCTGGTGCTGTCGTAAAAGTAACAGGAAACAGGGCAGTTTACTATTCAATGCCACAAATCTCATCACCTGCAGTTGAAGTACTAACACCAGCTCCTACTACTGGATATGATTTTACATCAGCTCCAGAATCTACACTTCAACAAGTTGTTGGTTTATCATCTGCTAACGTTGCTTCATATGCAAAAATGGTTAAAGTAACTGGATTGGTTGAGAAAAACGTTAATGCAACTTATGCAGAATACTCATTAAGAGATATAATTGATGATGATATTATATATATTTATAATAGTTCAAATAACGAAGTTAAAACAGAATTAAATGATAAAGTTGGAAAATATGTTAGTATGGTAGTTATTACTTATGACTTCCACTCTACACAATTAATTTGGAGAAATCTTGGTGTTCCTGGAACAGTTGAAGAAGTAAGTACTCCAGTTTTAACTGATGAACAAATTATGACTAAGAGTAAAGCTCAAATCACTAGTCTATATAACGAAAAAGAATTTGCCGCTGATTTAAATTTAATCACAACAACTTCAACTGGTGGAACTGTTGTTTGGGCATCTGACAAACCAAATGTTATTGCTGCTGATGGTAAATTAACTGCGCAAGCTGAAGATACTGTTGTAACATTGACTGCATCAATTACTGCTGGAGCTTTAGAAGAAGATTTAGAAGTAACTGTAACTGTTAAAGCTTTATCAACTTCAACAGTAAAACAAGTTCTAGATGCAATCGATGCTGCAAATGCTGATGGAAATGTTGTTCCATTAGTAAAAATGGTTGGTGTTGTAATTGGTACAGATCTAGATGGTTATTACTATTTGGCTGATGAAACAGGTACAGTTTATGTTAGACATAAAGTAGGAGATGATAGCTTAAAGATTGGTGATCGTGTCCAAGTTGTAGGAACAGGGCTAGTGTTTAATAATAATAATAAACAATATACAAGACAAATTAATGGTAATTATGCTGTTACAGTCTTAGATCAAGATACACATGAAAGCCCGCTTGCTCCAGTTGATGCTAACATTACTGACTTTGATTTCACAATCACTGCTGAAGAACTTAAAACAAAAGTTCCTCAACAAGCTTTATTAGGAAAAATCTTAAGTCTTAATGTTTACATTACAAGACAAGGGCAATATAATAATGTTTATCTAACTACTTCTTTAGAAGATGGTGCTCCAAAAATGTTAGTATATCATAAATCTGTAAATCAACAACAATTAATTGATTTAGTCGGAACACAAGCAGTTGTGACAGCAGTTTTATATGATTATCATAAAGATGATGGTTGGAGACTATTCTTCTTGGGTAGAGACGGAGACATCGTTACTAATCTAACTAATGAACAAAAAGTTGAAATTGCTGAAAAAGAAATTGAAGCAATTGTAAAAGAAGGCGACAATGTATCAGGAAATCTTAACTTTATTGGAGAAACCACTAAGAGTTTAATTTCAGGTGCAAAATATGTTTGGACTACTGATAAATTAGACGTTATTGATGCTGAAGGTGTATTTGCTGTTCCGGCAGCTGATACTCAAGTTAAGATCACAGTTAGTGTCTTCTTAGATGGTGATGTAACTGGTACTGCTGATGAAACATGGGATATCAATGTAACAGCTAAAGCTGCAGCTCAAGAAGTTTTAAAATTTCATTTTGATTATGGAACTACAACTGTTTTCGGATATGATCCAGCAGGTAAAGATATAACTTTAACTAATCTTGCGGGTGGAGAATTTATAGCAAAATACTATAATGCACAATTAGGAAGTTCTACATATGATCCACATAAAGAAGCTGGTGTCTTTTCAGTTTTAGGAATTCATCGTGGCGGCTCAGATGCTGCAATCGAAATGAACTTTGATACTTCAGTATCTAAGATTGAGTTTGATTTCACATGGTGGAGCCCGGCAGACTCAAATAACGGAGCTTCAATTGGTGTGCTAGCATTACAAGTGTGGAATGAAACAACATCAACTTGGGATACATTGAGAGATTTTAAAGCAGATTTAGATAATTCAACATATAAAACTTTAAGTATTGATGTTACCGCAGGAACTAAATTTAGATTTTTTGGAGCCGCTGTTGCTGAGACTGCTGCAACAAACAACTTACGTATTGCAATTGATAATGTAAAGGTTTATGGATAAAATAAAAACTCTTTAAAATTAGTTGAGAGTTATAAATCAAAAAAAACAGGGTATATTTTATATTTATAAAATATACCTGTTTTTTCTTTTTATAACATCATTAAGTTCTTTAAAAACATTAATAAAACTTTTTTCTTGTGACAGTTTTTAAATTGTGATAAAATATTTTTAAAGATTTAGCGTCACCTTTGTGTTGTTATAACTTTTATCAATTAAAGAAAGGAGAGAGTGGATTTATCTACTCGACTGCACACATGGATTTTAAAAAGTGGTATGATAAAGACATTAAAACATCACTGTTAGGATTTGGGGCAATGCGCTTAAAAACAACTAATGGTGAAATTGATGAAGAAAAGGGGTTTGCTTTATTTGATATTGCCATTAAAAATGGAGTTAATTATTATGATACAGCGATGCCTTACTCTGATGGAAAGAATGAAGCCTTTGTTGGAAAGGCTTTAAAGAGATATCCTCGAGATTCGTATTTCCTTGCTACAAAGTTATCCCTCTTTTATTTAAAAACAAAAGATGAGGTTTTAGCGATTATTGATAAGCAGTTAGAAACACTTCAAACTGATTATATTGATATGTACTTAGTTCATGCTGTTAATAAAGATCGAATCAAAACGATAAAAGAATGGGGCATATTAGATATTTTAGAACAATGGAAAGCAGAAGGCAAAATTCGCAACATTGGCTTTTCTTTTCACGATGATTATGAAACTTTCAAAGAAATATTAAACATGTACAATTGGGATTTTTGTCAAATCCAGTTAAATTACATGGATACTGAAATTCAACAAGGAATTAAAGGGTATTATGACTTAGAGGAACGAAAAATACCTGTTGTCGTGATGGAACCGGTTAAAGGTGGAAAATTAGCTAATTTCCATGAAGACATTGAAAAAATTTTTAAGGATTATAGTGATAAATCAATTGCTTCTTGGGCTTTGAGATGGGTAGCTAGTTTGCCTGGAGTTTTTGTGGTTTTAAGTGGCATGAATGAAGAGAGTCAGTTATTAGATAATTTAGATAATTTCTCTAACTTTACACCTATGAATGATAAAGAGTTGAAATTAGTTGAAGATGTAAAATCTGCTTTAAAAAACCGGATCGAAGTTGATTGTACTAATTGTCGATATTGTTTGCCGTGCACAGTTGGAATTGCAATTCCTGCAAACTTCCGAATCTTTAATGACTATGCAATGTACCGAAGTGAAGGCGATGCTAAATGGCATTTTCAAAATCTAAAAAATAATACGGCTTTACTAACAGAATGCATTGAATGCGGTAAATGTATATTGGATTGCCCTCAACACATTGACATTCCAACCCAACTAAAAAGAATGGCAAATGAACTTACTTTTTTGAAATAAAATGAAAAGAGAGTAAAGATTTTTTAATCTGCTCTCTTTTTTAAATGAATATTAATATTGAAAAAAATAAAAAAAAATATTAAAAAGTCAATATTTTGTGGTATAATATGGTAAGGAGTCAAAATGAGTAAAATTTTAATAGTTGAAGGTAAAAATGATTGTGCAAAAATTAAATTAATTTACCCTCAGAGTCTCATTCTTACAACTAACGGCAGTGAAGTCAGTGATATATTTTTAGAGAATATTAAAAGATTATCAAATAATAATGAAATAATTCTCTTTTTAGATCCAGACTTTAGCGGCGAATATATTCGAAAGAAAATAATGTCTGTGGTGCCGAATGCACAACATGTTTTTATTAAAAAGAACGAGGCAATTAGTAAAAATAAGAAAAAGGTAGGGGTTGAACATGCTAGTTTGGAGAATATTAAAAAAGCATTAGATAATATTATAAGTTGTGATTATCATCGAAATATAACATATGAAGATATTTATGAAATGGGTTTAGTAGGAGAATCAACAAGTAAAATAAAAAGACAAGAATTATGCGATAAATTAAAAATCGGCTATGTTAATGGAAAACAATTGGTAAATAGGTTAAATTTATTTAATTTTACGCTAGAAGAGATAAAGGAAATTTTATGATTGGTTCTGCAAAAAAAACAAAAGAAATATTAAAAAAATATGATATTCAAGCTAGAAAAAATTATGGACAAAATTTTTTAATTGATGAAAACATCTTAAGAAAAATAGTTTCTACTTCCGAAATTACTAAAGATGACGGGGTTATTGAGATTGGTCCTGGTATCGGGGCATTAACTGAAGTTCTTTTAATCAGTGCAAAACGAGTTTTAGCTTACGAAATTGATAAAAGGCTTAGTAATGTAATTGAAAACGAACTTGGCCATTATTCTAATTTGAAAATAAAAAATGAAGACTTTCTAAAAGCAAATATCGAAGAAGATATCATATTCTTTGATGATTGTCCTCGGATTTTTGTAATTAGTAATTTACCATATTACATTACAACTCCAATAATTTTTAAATTACTTGAATCTGACAATCGAATTAAAGACTTTTACTTCATGGTTCAAAAAGAAGTAGGGTTAAGATTAACTTCAAAACCTAACACAAAGGATTATAATAGCCTTTCGGTTTTAATATCATATAAGGCTAAAGCGCAAATATGTTTTGATGTATCGCGAAATTGCTTTACTCCTAGCCCTGATGTTGAAAGTGTAATAATCCATATTGAACGCAGAAAAAACGATTTTAGCGTAAAAAACGAGCGAAATTTTATTAAATTTATTCAATCAATCTTTACACAAAGGCGAAAAACATTAGTTAACAATATTAACGCAGTTTATGGAGTTTCTAAAGTAGAAATTGCGAAAAAGATTGGAGAACTTGGTTTTAACTCAAATATTCGCAGTGAAGAATTAAATTTATATGAAATTAAAACAATATATGAAAAAATCTTTGAATCACCTAATACATAAACATCTCATAAAATAAAACAGGGTGATTAGTGTGAAAATTGGTGATTTGGTAGTTTTAAAAGATGATGCAAAAAAAATCATCTATGTTATAGAACAAATATTACCGGAAAAGGTTTATATCGTCGGCTTGAACTATCGGATCAGAAAAATAGTTTCCGAAAGTGATCTAATAATAGCAACCCACGAGCAAATAGAAACAGAGAATAAAAAAACTCAAGATTACTTTTTGAATATCTGTAATTATCCCACGAGAAACAGTAAAAATTATCTATTAGGTACTGTTCTACATATAGATGGAGATAAAAAATATCTAGACAAATGTTTAGAGTTATATAAAACAATCGGGATTTATGCTAATGGAACAGCTCTTAAAGAAGAAGAGATGCATACAAAAATAAAAGATCTGGTTAACAATTTAGCTCCTGATATTGTTGTTATTACTGGACATGATGTATATAACCAAAAAGGTATTAAAGATTTAAATAATTATAGTAATACAAGTAATTTTATTAAAACAATCAAAATAATAAGAGACATGAAGGCAAGATCGGATATTGTAGTAATTGCCGGGGCTTGTCAATCAAATTTTGAAGCATTAATTGCAAATGGTGCCGATTTTGCTAGTAGTCCTAAACGAATTAATATCCATACATTTGACCCGGCTGTTATCGCGATAAAGGTTGCTACGACATCTTTTTTAAAGGTTGTTAATTTAAGTGAAGCGTTAAGATATATTGATAAAGGAGCTGAAGCCTTCGGCGGGATTGAGACACTAGGAAAAATGAAATTATTTGTGTGACGGAGGATGGTATGATTGTTGAAAAGGGATATGCAAAAATAAACGTTGCTTTAGAAGTGGTAAATAAACGAGAAGACGGATTCCACAATCTGTCAATGATTATGACAACTATTGACCTATATGATGAGTTGTTTTTTGAGGATAATCAAGAAAGCAAACAAATAACAATCGAATGTGATAAATTAAACATTCCTGTTGAGGACAATTTAATATATAAAGCGATAAAAACACTTAAAGATTTATACAGGATTGATAAAGGAGTAAAGGTAAAGTTAATTAAACGAATTCCTGAACGTGCTGGTTTAGGGGGCGGAAGTGCAGATGCAGCTGCGACCTTAAGAGCAATGAATCAATTATGGAATCTAGGACTTTCATTAGAACAATTGTCGAAAATCGGAGCAGCAATTGGAAGTGATATACCTTTTTGCATTTATAATAAAACTGCAAAAGTGTCTGGAAGAGGAGAGGTTATCGAATTCATCGATGATATACCATTTGCTTATTTAGTGTTGATCTTCCCCTATTTTAAATCCTCAACAGCAGAGGTGTTTAAAAACTTTAAAATTCATGGACTTAATAGGGGTAAAATTGACCTAATGGTAGAGGCTATTGCTGATGCTGATTTAAATTTAATTTCTAAAACGATGTTTAATGATTTAGAATATTCTTTCCGTCAAGAAGAAATAGATAAAATTAAAAACGATTTAATTCTATGCGGAGCAAATGGGAGCTTGATGAGCGGAAGTGGCTCAACTGTTTATGGAATTTGCGTTAAAGAAAAACAAGCTCAAAATATTGCGCTTAAACTTCGAAATTTATATCAACGTGAGCGGGGACCATTCAGTGAAAATCAAATCATTGTATCTAAAATAAGATCATTTAGAAAAGCAAAAAACTATGATAATCATCAATTATATACTCCTCATAACGAAACTTCCTCAGAATCATTCACAACAAAAGTAAACGGAATGCTAATGCTTGGTTATTTAAAATTTTGGGATAATTTTAAGATTTTATTAACACAAGTTTATAATTATGACAATATAACTGTACATAAACTAAAAACTAAAAAGTGTGAAGTATATGTAAACGGCATATTAGAAAATGATAAATTAAGTAATAATCTAAAAAGAGTTATTGAAGAAATTGGTTATGGTTTAAAGATTGAAATTGAAAGAAAAGTTAATCGTTCATTAGGGCTAATTAATAATGACAATTATCTTTGTGCAATCATTGTCGGATTAAAAAATTTTAATGAAAATACGGACAAGCTTTTCTCGTTTTATCCGAAAAGAATCGAAGCATATCATTCAAAAACTTTCTTTTATGATTCTAAAGAAGACAGTTTTATGGATTTGGGCGAAAGTGTATTTGGTTATGCTGTTATAGCCCCTTTAAATATAAAGAATTATCAATCTCCTCGACATACAATTCAAATTGAAAAGAATATTAAAGAAATGGAAGCAATTATTGAAGGAATCAAATTGAAGAACTATTTTCAAATGGCTTCTAATATTTTCAACGGTATTGGTAAGTTTGAATCAAGGCAAATAAGAGATATAAAAGGATTTCCATATGTAGAAACTTTAGAAAAATCCTGTTTGGGGAATGGGGCTATTGGATTTAGTTTATCAATCGATGGTAGATGTATCATAGCTTTATGTCGATATGAGCGAAATGCCAATAATATATTAAATATCTTAAAAGAAAAATTTAACCTGCGGGATGCAATCTTGACTACGATTAACAGTCACTTCTCGCATCAATCATATAAAAATGAAAAACTAAAAATCGAAAAAGCAACAGAAATTAAAGAATTAATAAGTGATGATTTAAGTCTTGATAGCGATTATTTTAATTACTCACTTGATGAAAATAATCCTTTTGATAATCAAGTTGAACTTGACGATGATGATTTTGATGTTATAACCAAACAAAAGAGTAAATACAGAAAAAAAACAAAAGATTTTTCAAGAAAAATTGTGAAAGACGTTGAAGGGCTTTTGTCGATTCATAGTGGCGGAAGTATTTTTAAACAGTTTGATTTCGATGATATTGCCCATTATTTTGAAAAATACTTTCACGGAAAATCAATTGTCTTCAATATAGAAGAGAATGAGATCCCAGTACGGTTTGATGTGTCTTATTTACCTCATATTTTAGGAATTCACTTACTAGATGACAAAGACCAATCATTAAGAGGTAAAACCGGTTTTGATAAGCTCTATAATGGAGAGATATTATTTAATAATTTTAAAAAAACCGGGAAAGTTAAACCTGATATTTTGCAAACAATTTATGAAAAAACTCAAAGTTCAGTCCTTATCTTTAACGATATATATAATGATCGTTTATATGATATAAGTTGTTTTCCTAATCACGTCGTACAAAAGGAGAATTCGAAAATGAAAATGCTGGAGTTTGTTGTTGCAAGGAAACTGACAACAACAACCTACCATAAACAATATGTAATCGGGATTGGCAAAGACCCAACAAATAATAATTATTTCTTCTATACTTCATTCCTGTGGGATGTACCTGCCAATGTAGGGAAAAAAGATAGTTATAAAATAGGCATATCACGGTAATACCGTTTTTAAAGTGACGACATTAAAAAGATATTGAGAAAGGGAATTCATCATGAACGTAACAGAAGTAAAAATTTACAAAATCGATGGGAAAGATAAGCTTAGAGCAACAGCCACTATAACCTTAGATGATGCATTTATGGTTCACGGCTTGAAAGTAATCGAAGGTGAAAAAGGATTGTTTGTCGTAATGCCTGCGATTAAGAAGAACGGAACATTCAAAGATATCGCTCATCCAGTTACAACGGTTATGCGAAACGAAATTGTTTCTGCTGTTTTAAAAGAATTTGAAAAAGAAGAAGAATAAGAAAGGATTATTATGAAGATTCACGGGATTGTACTTGCTGCTGGAAAAGGCACTAGAATGCACTCTGATACCCCTAAATGTGCACACTATATTATTGATAAAACTATGGTTGAGTATGTGGTAGATAGTTTGAAGGCGGCAAAGATTGATGACATTGTAACAATCGTCGGTTACAAAAGAGAAGTAATAGAAGATATTTTGCGTAAAAGAAGTAAGTATGCTTATCAGGCAGAACAACTTGGCACTGCTCATGCTGTATTAATGGCAGAGGATTATTTGAAGGATAAAGATGGTCTTACGCTAATAGCTATTGGTGATATGCCTTTTATAACTAAAGAAACCTATTCAAGTTTGGTGGCTTCTCATATCCAAAGTGAAGCAGATTTAACCGTTTTAACAACAGAACATCCTAACCCCTATGGATATGGACGGATTGTTAGAGACGAGGAAGATGAAGTATTAGAAATTGTAGAAGAAAAAGATTGTGATGAATTACAAAAAAATATCCAAGAAATAAACGCATCAGTTTATGTGACAGAAAACAAGAAATTATTCAATATGTTACATAAAATAAAAAACAATAACCGTCAAAACGAATATTACTTAACAGATATTGTGAAAGAATATAAAAAAGAAGGATATAAAGTATTAGGTCACAAAATTAGTGATTTTAAAGAAATTAGTGGCGTTAATGATAAATTACAATTGATGGAAATGGAAGAACATCTTAAAGAAAAGATTGTCCGAAAACATGTTCTAAACGGTGTAACAATTCATTCTCCACAAACGGTTGTGATTGGTGTAGATGTAAAATTAAAACCTGGTTGTGTAATCATGCCAGGGGCAATCGTTATTGAAAATTCAATTATCGAAAGTGACGCGATTATTGGGCCTTATTCAGAAATAAAAAACTCTGTTGTTAAGGAAAATGCTGTTGTAAAATTCTCGCGCATTAAAGATTCTCAAATTGATAAAAATTCTAAAATTGGTCCGTATATTAATATGTATAAAAATAATATACTTGGTAAATAATAGCATATTGATGTTTTAAAACGTTTTACAATTTTTAAATATTGTAAAAAAATGTCGAATCGGATATAATAGAGAAGTTATTATAGGAGGCTTTAAATGGCAGAAGTGCACGGTTTGAAAGTAAAGTTATTTACTTTAAATTCCAATCCACAATTGGCGCAAGAAATTGCCGATTATATGGGAATCCCTTTATCATTATGTACTCTTAACCGCTTTTCAGATGGAGAAGTCAGTATTAATATTGCAGAAACCGTAAGGGGACATAATGTATTCGTAATTCAACCAACATCAGAACCAGTTAATGAACATTACATGGAGTTGTTGATTATGATCGACGCTTTAAAAAGAGCATCTGCAAAAACAATTAATGTTATCATGCCTTATTATGGGTATTCAAGACAAGATCGAAAAGCTTTGTCTCGTCAACCTATTTCCGCAAAATTAGTTGCTGATTTATTGACTGTTGCAGGTGCAACAAGAGTAATATCGATGGATCTTCATGCTGCACAGATTCAAGGATTTTTCAATATTCCAATTGATAACTTCGAAGCAGCTCCAATTTTGGTCAGATATTTAAAAGAAAAAAACTTAGGTGAAGTTGTTGTGGTATCGCCAGATCATGGCGGAACAACAAGAGCTCGAAAATTTGCGTTAAATTTTAATGCTCCGATCGCAATCGTTGATAAACGTCGTCCAAGACCTAATGTTGCTGAAGTAATGAATATCATTGGTGATGTTGAAGGTAAAACGGCTGTAATTGTTGATGATATTATTGATACTGCTGGAACAGTAACAATCGCTGCCGAAGCATTGATTAAAGCGGGAGCGAAAAATGTATATGTTGTTTGTACACACCCGATCCTGTCAGGAGATGCAATCAACCGTATTCAAAACTCGTTGATTACAGAGGTCGTTGTTACAAATTCTATTCTTTTACCTGAAAATAAGAGAATTCCGAAAATAAAACAATTATCAATTGCGAAAGTTATTGGTCAAGGAGTAATGAACATTATCGATGACAAGCCAATTAGCGACTTGTTCAATTATAATCCGAATAATAAATTTTAATAAAAATGCAAATAAACGCGGTGTATGTAAATACTGCATCGCGTTTTAAATTGCACTATTAAAACCGAAATTTAATGTCAAAAAAGATAAAAAATGTTTGACATAAGTAAACGTTTGTAGTATAATATATAAGGTTGCAATAAAGGGATTATCTTAGAGAAAAGTAATAAATAATATATGAAAAACTTTCCAAAAAAAAGATAATAAATTTGTTGACAATGTAGTATAATCTGTAGTATAATAATACACGCGCTCGGCAAAACGAGCGTAAAATAAGGTCTTTGAAAACTAAATAGAACAGGTGGAGCGGGATATAAATTTTTT
>OBJA01000025.1_pt1 | contig 156281 bp, 141 predicted proteins | sample 1519751 | NCBI WGS metagenome assembly OBJA01 (sample SAMEA3881238, study PRJEB22517) | soil metagenome | biome: lake sediment; feature: soda lake sediment; material: sediment, water from around vicinity | place: India | collected 2013-12-23 | depth 3 m
AATTTTCGTCATCGCTGAATCACAGCACTTAACAATATAAAGCCAATGTTAACTCAAAATGGGTTAACATTGGCTTTACCTTGCCCCTGTCATCTGCAGATGGGTTGTCCCGGAACTGACAAGCAGGCAAACTCACCCTGTAAGAACTTATCCCCCAACAACATTAAACCCGGCACCGGCCGTCACTGATGAATTTATGAGAACTCAAACCCTCATCTTCAATTTAATATATCTTTATATGTATCAGTACAATAACGAAACAACGAAGATATTGATACAACATCAACCACACTGTTTATCAACCTGTTGATATTTCCCTCCCGCTCATCAGGGATAAACTGGCAGCATGTATCCTGATGAACAACTATACATCCAAACCATCAGGTTTCTCATTTTTGAGCTATCCATCGGCTGAAAGTGCACCGGAAGTGTTCAGGGGGCAAATGACACCTACCGACTGACGGTTGGCTCAATTAAGTCTCGACTGGTTCAGGCAAGCCGGTAAAGCCGGGATCATCGGTTCTATTACCTACCTTAAAAGGTTTCCGATGAATCCTGTAATGACAATCAGCTTGTTTATTACTATATAAAATTTGGTAACTGACATGCAAATCATCCTGATATATTCCTTCCTCAGCTGGTTCAAAAGGCAAATAGCAAGGTGAGGTTGACAATAATTTGTAATCAAAAGTGTATTTTCGTATTCTAAATTCATAATGGCAAACGGCGTGAGCAAAAATCTGGTAATAATTCCGACATATAATGAAAAGGAGAACGTCGAAAAAATGATACGGAAAGTTTTTTCACTCGAAACACCTTTCCATATCCTTATCGTTGAAGACAATTCTCCCGATGGCACTGCAGCAATTGTAAAAGCTCTTCAGGCTGAATTTGCCGGATTGCTGCACATGCTTGAACGGAAAGGCAAGCTTGGCTTAGGTACAGCTTATATTGCCGGTTTTCAGTGGGCCCTTGAAAACGGATATGAATATATATGTGAAATGGACTGCGATTTCTCACATAACCCCGATGACCTGGAAAGGCTTTACCAGGCAGTAGCCCGCGGGGCAGATGTAGCCATCGGCTCAAGGTATATTTCAGGAATCAATGTAATCAACTGGCCCCTGGGGCGCGTACTGATGTCATATTTCGCATCGGTTTATGTAAGGGTTATCACCGGGATGAAAATCATGGATACAACTGCTGGATTCAAGTGCTACCGCAGAAAAGTACTCGAAACCATTGAATTTGAAAAAATAAAGCTTATTGGCTATGGATTTCAGATAGAAATGAAATTCACGGCATGGAAATCAGGTTTTCACATCGTAGAGGTGCCCATTGTTTTTACCGACCGTAAGGAAGGTACATCGAAAATGAGCGGCGGCATATTCAACGAAGCCCTTTGGGGTGTGATGAAAATGAAAATGAGAAGCTGGTTCCGTACCTACAGGAAACCCCAGTAGAAAGGGGTGTTCACCGACATACAATTATATATTATAAAACCGGGAAAAATGAAAACACTCATTAAGAATGCCACAATCATTAATGAAGGGCTGAAGTTTAAGGGCAGTGTCCTGATAACTGATGACAAAATTGAAAGGATTTTTCCCGCGCAGGTCCCGGCTGACCTGGATCTGCAAAACATCACTGTAACCGATGCCACCGGTCTGTACCTCATACCCGGTGTCATCGATGACCAGGTGCATTTCCGCGAACCGGGTCTTACGCATAAAGGGGAAATTTCTACTGAAAGCCGCGCAGCAGTTGCCGGAGGGATAACCACATACATGGAGATGCCCAACACCAATCCCCAAACCGTAACCCAGGAGCTGCTTGAAGAAAAGTATAAGCGTGCCGCCGAAGTTTCACCGGCCAACTACTCCTTTTATATGGGAGCCACCAATACAAACCTGGAAGAGGTGCTTAAAACCGACCCCTCCAAAGTTTGCGGAATCAAAGTATTCATGGGTTCCTCAACTGGCAACATGCTTGTCGACGACCAGGAAACCCTTTCTGAAATCTTCAGGAATGCCCCTACCCTTGTAGCCACCCATTGCGAAGATGAAGCAACAATTAAAAACAATATTGAAATTGCCCGTGGCCGTTACGGAGAAAATGTGCCTGTCTCGAGGCATGCCCATATCCGGAGCGCCGAAGCCTGTTACAGGTCATCATCAAAAGCAATCGAACTGGCCTCAAGGAACAACGCCCGGCTCCATATCCTGCACCTGTCATCGGCAATGGAAATGGACCTGTTTTCTGCAGGAAGTGTAAGAGATAAAAAAATCACTGCAGAGGTATGTGTGCACCATCTTTGGTTCGACGAAAGGGATTACATTTCAAAAGGCAACTTCATTAAATGGAATCCTGCAATTAAAACTTTAAAGGACAAGGAAGCACTGTGGCAGGCGCTGCTCGATGACAAAATTGATGTGATAGCCACCGATCATGCCCCACATACGCTGGAAGAAAAGAACAACACCTATTTCAAGGCACCTTCGGGTGGCCCTCTGGTTCAGCACGCCCTCGTTGCCATGTTTGAAATGAGCCTCAAGGGCGTTATTTCCGTTGAAAAGGTGGTACAGAAGATGTGCCATGCACCGGCTGACCTGTTCCGCATCGACCGCCGCGGATACATCCGCGAAGGGTATTATGCCGATCTGGTGCTGGTGGATCCAAACCAGAGCTGGGTGGTTTCATCACATAATATATTATATAAGTGTGGCTGGTCGCCTTTTGAGGGTCAGGAGTTCTCGCATGCGGTGAAGGCAACTTTCGTAAACGGACTGGAAGTTTATCATCAGGACAAAGTACGTGATGTTGTTGCCGGGAAACGTATTGCCTTTAATATATAGTACCCGTTTGTTTTATTTGTTTTAACAATTGGCAGATGTTGTAAAACCTCCCGACAAAAAAATCACAGAAATAATAATTCCCAGCCAGGTCCTTATTTTTCTATGAAAATCCTGGTACAGTATATATAATAAAATGAACAGCCATAAGAAAGTGACAACGGAATAACATGTAAAAGAATGCATCTTTAGCAACAATTGTCCTCAAACGTCTGTTTATTAGAGACTCATGAAGCAGGTACTATACAATATCCAGCGCGTTTTTCATACTTCAGCTGAAGAGATGAAGGCCATTGAAAGTGTAATGAAGGTGACTTCATTAAAGAAAAATGAATTCCTGCTTAAGGAAAATGAAGTATGCAAAACAATTGGATTTATTGAACGGGGCAGCATGCGCCTGTTTTATGAATCGCCCGACAGGGAGGTATGCAATGATTTCTTTTTTGAAAATTCACTGATAGGGTCGGTAGCAAGCTTCATCAGCCAGACGCCTTCAATTGTAAATATTGCAGCCATTGAAGACTGTGAACTGCTGCTTTTTCATTATGACGATGTAATTGAACTCACCCGTAAATTTGTTTCCCTTCAGACCCTTGCAAACATCATTTTGCAGGAGCAGTTAATCAGGGCTGAAAAACGTGAGGCTTCGTTGTTGAAAGACGCTCCCGAAGTACGATTCAAAAATCTGCTGGAAGAACATCCTAAAATTTTCAAGCGAATCCCCCTGCATTATGTGGCAAGTTATCTGGGCATTACCCCTGAAACATTAAGCCGCTACCGGGCTAAATTCCTTTTCAACTATTCCACCCGGCTGTAGGGCAAAAAAAGTCAATGTTGTCCTTTTCTTGATTTGGATCAAGTGCCGGCGGAATATTCTTCAGTTTCTTTGCAATATAATTTTTAAGTATTGAACAATGAAAACAAAGAACAGAAACGAAGAATTAGTGGTTTTAACCGATGTAATTAAAATTCTGGTTGAAAATGGCAAAAACGGAAATGGCTATGCTGTATTTGAAGAGAATGTCCCACCGCTGGGCGGACCTCCTCCACACAGCCATCCTGATGAAGAAGTCTTTTATATACTCGAAGGCAGGTTTGAATTTATCCTGAACGATATGGAAAATCCATTCCAGGTATTACCGGGCAGCGTAGTACATGTTCCCTCAAAAGCCCTGCATGCCTTTAAGAACGTTGGAGACACACCAGGCAGGATGCTGGTTTTACTGATGCCGGGCAACCTGCTTAATTACTTCAGGGAAATAGGGACGCCAATCCGCAACGGGAATGATATGCCCGACTTAACGAAAGTACCCGACATTTCCATGATCGACCTGTCGAAGGTATTTGAGCTCGCACCATCACATCATATTGAATTCTTTCTGCCAAAAGTCATGGAAAATGATGTAAATTGAAATAAAAATTAAGTTTCGCAAATGATTGTTGTTGATCTGATAAAAAACAAAAAAGGGGAAACCTATGCCCGACTGTGCTACGAGCCTCAAAAGAACTACTTACTGATGAAGTGGACAGGCCCGTGTTCAGATGAAGAAGTAAAAACAGCCTCGTTACGTATGCTTGAGTGGCAAAAAAGGGAAGGCGTGCGGACCAGATGCCGGTTTCATGTTCACGACACCAAGGAAATTGAAGGAGCATGGGCAGGATTGGTTGACTGGATTAGCAATTACTTTTTCCCGCTCAACTATCAGTATGGAATGCGCTACAACATCAGCATTATTTCCCCCGATTTGTTTTCCAAGTTATCCTCACTTGAACTAAAGAACAGGAATAACAGCAGGATCACAACAATTCTTTGCGAAACGATTTCACAGGCCGAAGCCTGGATTTCCAGGAAAAATCCGGAGTAGGATGAACCAGGCCTGCTGAAGTTGCCCCACTATACATAAACAGTTATCTCCATATTCTCCCCAATTCTTATATACATTTTAACTGCAGGAACATGAAAGCTTCAATTACCCAAATGCTGCTGATGCTGTTGCTGATCCCATTCCATTCAGTTTCTCAACAATTCTGGCAACTGACAAATGAATTTTGGGATGGCCCCAAAACAGGCATTACGCTTATAGATGATACCATATTGCTGGCCGCAACCACCACCGGAATATTAAAAAGCACAAATGAAGGAACCCGTTTTGAGAAAATCCTGTCAGCATCACCGGTGCATACGCTCTTTTCTTCAAGCCAGGGAACCATTCTTGCCGGGGGAAAAGGAAAAATTTATTATTCAAATGATAAAGGATCCTCATGGGATTCTGTCGCCCTGAATTCGGGTTACCCGGTAAAACAAATCATCGAAAACAGTTCCAAAGCTTTATATGCCATTACGGGAGTATTCGATAAAGGTGATGGGGTATTTTACTCAGAGGATGATGGAAGGAGCTGGCATCAACGGAACAATGGCCTTGGAAACCTGAAAGGATGTGATAAAATAGCTGCTGACAGAAATGGCACGCTTTATCTGGCCATTTCCGATGAACAATCAACCGGAAATGGCGGACTGTTCATTTCAGAAAACAATGGGTTGTCATGGGAAAAGATTCGGGTAATCATTGATTCATTTTATGCGCCACTCAAAATAACAAATACCACCGGCTTATCGGTGTCGCCCGATGACAGCCTGTACTTCAGTTTTTATGGGGTTGCCTCCAATATCCTTGTACAGCTGAATTGCAGGAAAAGCATTAATGACATCACATCTGAAAATTCATGGCAGGTAATGACTGTACATGAGTCATCCTCGTGGTGGCTTGACAGGCCATTGAACAACATCCACTTTTCACTAAAAGGCGACCGGTACAGCTCTTTTACCGGAACAATGAACATGGGAGCAACCTATTTTTCAGAAAAAGGCAGTGCTGTCTGGAAAAGGACGGATCATGGGCTGGGGGTTTCAGAAAATGGATTGCGGAATGAACAGCATTTTGCAGAAAGCTCGTCAGGCCGTATATATATGGTCCAGTACCTCGACGAACGGATTTACTTTTCAGATAAAAGCATTTTAACCGATGTAAAAAAACCTGGCCGCCAACCCAGGCAAATAAAAGTGTATCCTAATCCGGCAAAGGCAGGTGAAAAACTGAAGATAGATATACCCCAGCCTGACATCCCGGTGGAAATTTCAATCATCAGCTTAAGCGGGAAAGTCATGTCAAAGTCAATTTCGCCGGGTGAAACCCATGAAATGAATTGTCCGATGAAACCCGGTATATATATAATTGTATTGAAATACCAGGAGACACTGATTACTGAAAAAATTTTAATCAATTGAAAATACATCCCTCACCTGAACAGAAAACATAAGGTATAGGCCGTTTATCACGCGATTGTTCATGTAAAAATTCATTACGGCGGGTGCATCATACTGAGGTTGCAGGAAGGCCTGGAATACCCGCACACCCCCATCTCCATTTCTTTTGATTTCAAAACACGTTTCAGAGATATACAGAAGTGAATCAGTAATTGATAAAAATCTACGACTGGCAGCAGACAATACTATATTTTCTCCGTACCAACGCTATATCAAATTCGCAAATAATTGAATTTGGTCTAGCGTTGGTACGGACATGGTATATCTATGGTCATATAATAAATATATGCAGTTAGCCCAGGCTACCCTGTAATTTTAACCGCCAAGTGAATCCTTTTTATCAAACAAACCGGATATTGAACAGTTATATATACTTTTGCATAAATTTTCAGGACAATTTGGAACCTGTAGCATTTCTGAAATACTTCAAGGGGCATGAACACTTAGAAAGCATTGTAAAAAAGCTGAGTGCCCCCCCGGGTGGAAAAATTCACCTGCAGGGACTTATTGGCTCTGCCAGAACCATACAGGTTGCCACTCTTTTTAAAAAGCTCCACCGTAACCTGGTGCTGCTGCTCAATGACCGCGAGGAAGCGGCTTATTATTACGATGATCTGAATAACCTGGGACTGGGCGATACCACCCTGTTTTTCCCGTCTTCATATAAACGGTCTGTCCAGTACGGGCAGCCCGACCAGGAAAATATTGTTCAGCGCGCGGAAGCTTTAAACAGCATCCGCAATGGTGATACCAGGTTCATCATTATTTCCTATCCGGAAGCTTTGGTTGAAACGGTTATATCGCAGGAAAACCTGGAACAAAATACACTGCAGGTGGCAGTGGGTGATAAACTCTCCATCGGGTTCATCAATGAATTTTTGTATGAATTTGGGTTCGAGCGGGTCGATTTCGTTTATGAACCCGGCCAGTTTTCAGTCAGGGGGAGTATTGTTGATGTTTTTTCATATGCCAATGATGATCCTTACCGGCTCGACTTTTTTGGTGATGAAGTGGAATCGATCCGCAGTTTCAACATCGATGACCAGATTTCAAAGGAAACATTCAAAAAGATAAACATTGTTCCCAACATACAGGGTGAGGCTATTGAGGGCAACCGGGGCTCGCTGGTTGAATTCCTCGATGATAAAACCATCTACTTCGGCAACAACCTGAACCAGTTTTTCCACCAGGTGAATGATGTGCACCGGCAAACCATCCTTGCTAAGGCTGATGAAGAAAACCTTCAGCGGCGAATTGTTTCAGGCGATACTATTAAGAAACAGCTGCAGGAGAAATCCGTTTGCGACTGGGGAAACGACATGGCATTTAAACCTGATACCTCTTATAAATATAACTTCTCACGCCAGCCTGTATTCAACAAAAAATTTGAGATGCTGGGTGAAAACCTGGAAGAGCATCAGAATGACGGGTACCAGGTCTTTATCCTGTCGAACCAGGTAAAGCAGATTGAGCGGCTGCAGGCTATATTTAAGGACATAAAGGCTACCGTACACTTTACCCCGGTAAATTTCACCCTTCACGAGGGGTTTGTTGACCATGATCTGAAAATATGCTGCTATACCGACCACCAGATCTTTGAACGCTATCACCGGTTTAAGCTGAAATCGCGGAAAGAGCAGACGGTGGCCGTGTCGATGAAGGAGCTGAGCATGCTGCACCCGGGCGATTACGTGGTGCACATCGACCACGGGATTGGAAAATTTGCCGGACTGGTGCGCACCGAAATCAACGGCAAGATGCAGGAGGCCATCAGGCTGATTTACCAGAACAACGATTCGCTGCTGGTGAACATCCACTCGCTGCACCGCATTTCAAAATATAAGGGCAAGGACGGCAGTGAGCCTTCGCTGAACAAGCTGGGCACCGGGGCCTGGCAGAAAATGAAAAACCGTACAAAGGCCAAGGTGAAGGATATCGCCAAGGAACTGATTGCCCTTTATGCCGAACGCATCACCGAACAGGGCTTTGCCTTTACACCCGATTCCTATCTTCAGACTGAACTGGAGGCATCATTTATATATGAAGACACACCCGACCAGGAGAAAGCCACGGCAGCCGTAAAGGAAGACATGGAAAAATCGATACCAATGGACAGGCTTGTGTGCGGCGATGTTGGTTTTGGCAAGACTGAAGTGGCCATCAGGGCAGCTTTCAAGGCAGTGACCGACAGCAAGCAGGTGGCCGTGCTGGTGCCGACCACCATCCTGGCCCTGCAGCATTACAAGACATTTTCCGAAAGGCTGAGCGATTTCCCGGTTCGGGTGGAGTACATCAGCAGGTTTAAAACCACGGCCGAAATAAAGGAAACGCTGGGCGATCTGTCCGAAGGGAAAGTTGACATTCTCATCGGAACCCACCGCCTGGTGAGCAAGGATGTGAAATTTAAAGATCTGGGATTGCTGGTGATAGATGAAGAGCAGAAGTTTGGGGTTTCGGTGAAAGAGAAACTGAAGCAGTTCAGGGTGAATGTGGATACCCTCACCCTAACGGCCACTCCTATCCCGCGCACCCTGCAGTTCTCACTGATGGGTGCCCGCGATTTGTCGGTAATACAGACACCCCCGCCCAACCGCTACCCCATCATCACCGAGGTGCACGGGTTCAATGAGAACCTGATCCGCGAGGCCATATTATACGAAGTTGCCCGTAACGGACAGGTATTTTTCATCCACAACCGCGTACAGAACATTTATGAAGTGGAAGCCACAATCAAGCGTATTGTACCCGGGGTTTCCACGGCAGTGGGCCACGGACAGATGGAAGGTCCGAAGCTTGAAAAGGTAATGCTTGATTTCATCAACGGCGATTATGATGTACTGATTGCCACAACCATCATTGAGTCGGGGCTCGATATTCCAAATGCCAATACCATTATAATAAACCACGCCGAAAATTACGGCCTGAGCGATTTGCACCAGCTCAGGGGACGTGTGGGCAGGTCGAACAAGAAAGCTTTCTGTTACCTCATTACCCCGCCGCTGGCAACTGTAAGTCCTGAGGCCAGGAGAAGGCTCAAAGCGATTGAGGAATTTTCCGATTTGGGCAGCGGCTTCAATATTGCCATGCAGGATCTCGACATCCGCGGAGCCGGTAATTTACTTGGTGCCGAACAGAGCGGATTTATTGCCGACATCGGGTACGAAACCTACCAGCGGATTTTGAGTGAAGCCATCCAGGAACTTCGTCAGGAAGAGTTCAGCGGGGTGTTTAAGGAAGAAGACCAGAGGCAGGCACAGGCTTTTCTCAACATCAAATTCACGCAGGACTGCCAGATCGATACCGACATGGAGCTGCTGTTCCCGCAGGATTACATTCCCGGCACTTCGGAAAGGATGCTTCTTTACCGTGAGCTCGACAACATTGAAGATGAAAAGCAGTTGTCGAAATTCCGCACTGGGCTGGAAGACCGTTTCGGCAAGCTGCCTTCCGAAACCCGCGAACTGCTTGAAGTGGTCAGGCTTCGGTGGAAGGCCATCCAGCTGGGAATGGAAAAAATTACGCTGAAGGAAGGCAAGATGATCTGCTATTTCATTTCCGACCAGCAGTCGCCATTTTACCGATCGCCGCTGTTTATGAACATTGTGCAGTATGTGCAGAAGGGAAAGTTCAAGGGGCAGATGAAGGAGCGCAACCACAAGCTCACCCTCACTTTTGCCAATGTACCCAATGTAGAAACGGCGGGGTATGTGCTGGAGGAGATTATTGGGGAAGCGGGGGTGAAGAGTTGAAGAAGTTTGAAGGTTTGATTGTTTGAATGCCTGCCTGCCGTCAGGCAGGTTTGAAATTGTTTGAATGTTTGAATACCTTTGAATGTTGTTTTGGTTTATGTGGTTTATGTTGTTAATATTGTTTATTGTATCAGGCAATAATATTTGAAGGTATTCTTATCTTTCAAGACCTTAAGTACATTAAAGACTTTAAAACAGCATCCAATGCAACTGATTAATTACTTTGCATACCCGTGTTTTCAGTAATTTGAATACCCATGGAAGCAGAAACCAGATATTTTACAGACAGGCAGGAATGGAGAAACTGGCTTGAAAGAAACTTTGAAAAGAAGAATGAAATCTGGCTGGAGTTTCCAAAAAAAGAAACAGGCAGAAAAAGAATATCATACAACGATGCTGTTGAAGAAGCCCTTTGCTTTGGTTGGATAGACAGTACAGCTAAAACGCTGGACAAAGAGACAACCATACAACGGTTCAGTAAAAGAAGAAAAAACTCCTCCTGGTCCCAGCCCAATAAGGAGCGGCTAAAATGGTTGTCAGAAAATGACAGGATTCATCCTTCGGTTATGGAGATTGTTGAAAAGGTCTTACAGGAACAGTTCACCTTTCCTGATGACATCATTCACCGGTTAAAAGAAGATCAAACAGTATGGGACCATTATCAAAACATGCCGGAATCATATAAAAGGATTAGAATTGCATATATCGAAGCAGCAAAAGACCGCCCCGGGGAGTATGAAAAAAGGCTTAACAACTTTATTGAAAAAACAAGAGCCAATAAAAAGATTATGGGGTATGGGGGAGTTGAAAAATATTATTGACGTAAAACATAATAATTTAGCCATCAAGACACAAAGGCACAAAGGGATCACTAAGATTAATAAGCTTTTGAACTGAAGTGCTCATAGCATCATGGCGAGGACCTTAAGGACTTTAGAGGCTTTAGGAATAACCATCTGATGGATTTATTGAATTGCATCTTCCATTAAATATGCTACATAACATGAATTATCAACAAATCAACCATATGCTACTTAAAAAAAATATTAATTTTGAAATCAATAAAACATAAGAAACCTTTACGTATATATCAATGATCATTCCATCAATTCAGAACAAGTTTATTGGGTAAGCCTCCCCGGGGGCAGACACACGTTTTACTTTGTTCCCGGCCCGGGGAGGCAATAAACTTCGTAAAGCCCGTTGCGAAGTTAACAGTTTTTGCAGAAAACCATAAAACGGGAACCGCTTTTTTCCATCGGCTGTAAAGACATTGTGGTGCTATCAGCCAATATTTAAACAATTAAAATTAAATGATATGAAAGAATTAAGTTTTGAAAAAATGGAGAAAATAAAAGGTGGAGCCAGTTTTGCAGGTTGTATTGGAGGTTCTGCTTTTTCAGTAGCCCTCTTTGTAGCAGGAGCCGCAGTTGCAACCACAATAACAGCCGGAGCTGCAGCCGTAGCCATTGTTGGCCTTTATGGAGGAATAGGTTTATCATGCCTGACATGATTTTTAATATGATTTAAAAAAATTGGCGAATTCATCAAATTTTAATGAATTCGCCAATTAACAACCCATTTTTAATAATGACTATGAAAACTAAAATTTTTTTTCGATTAGCAAGTTCTGGCCTTTTTCTCACAACCTTGTTTTTATTTGATTATTCAGATATGTTATCTGCTTCTAATTTTAATTACTACGTAATTTTATTTTCTTCTATTTTGTTATGGATAATCCCTAATTTTCTTCAACCCGTAAAGAATATAAAAAGAGCAAACCTTTATATTGACATTTTAATTATATTCCTGGTGCTTTTCTCCATATTTAATTTTATATTGATTTTAATTAATCCCTCTAATATAAAGTCCTATGGGTGGATTTTTGTTTCTGCATGTTTCATAACAAGTTATCTTATGATCAGAAAGTCAAATTCAAAAAGGCTAAGAGAAAGTTAAATTTAAAATAAAAGATTCTGAAAATCTGGCCGACATATTTTATTCTTGTTTTGCTAATACTAGTATTGACTTTGTCCATTCAATATTCATTTATTGAAGATCATATTTATTATCAAACTTTCGGGGAACATTTAACACTTACTCGAATTGATGAATTGATGATTCACATTAAAAAATATCAATGGATGGGTTACGCAGTTATTCCATTAATAATTTTAATGCGTATATTTTACACATCAGTTTTTCTTTACATAGGTGTATTTTTTACAGAGTTTAAAGTTGAATTCAGCAAATTATACAAAACAGCATTGTTAGCCGATTTTGTTTATGTGTTTTCATCTTTTAGTAGATTGATTATACTTATTTTCTTTAAAGAGGTTAATACATTAAACGATTTACAAATTCAACCACTATCAGTAATGGAACTGTTACATGCAAGAGGAATGGATCCTTTGTTTTCATATCCTTTAAGTTTATTGAACATCTTCGAATTGTTCTACTTTCTTATATTAGCCAAACTATTGGTCAATGTAATACAAGAAGCAAATAATGAGCGAACCATAAAGTTCAGTCAATCTCTAAAACTGGTAACTGCTTACTATGGCAGCGGACTTTTACTCTGGGTTCTATTAGTAATGTTCATTACCCTTAACCTCAGCTAAATGAAAAAGGTTGCTAAATACTTACTAATAATTCTTGTTGGTTTTTCTGTTGGTTATGTCTTCTCTGAGATTATAAAAAAACATACTGAAGAAAAACAAGGGGAAAGAAGGATTCAAACTTTACCCTCGGCATTTTTTGAATCGCTTACAGGAGAAGAAGTAAACCTGCATGATTTTGATCCCGAAAAACCGATGGTCATAGTTTATTTTCATCCCGAATGTGAGTATTGCAGATATGAAGCTCAGGACATTGTACAAAATATCACTGCATTCCACCACTGCCAAATGGTTTTGATTACACCTGATGATTCAATAAAACGTGTAGAAAATTTTTGCACTAAATATCATCTTTGGGAATTAAACAATTTTGAAATTTTGATCGATCCGAACAACCAGTTTAAAAAAGTTTTCGGAAAAGCTTTAATTCCGTCGATTTATATTTACGATAAAAATTGGCAATTTAAAAGGTATTTCCCGGGTGAAACTAAGCCGGAAGCCATTATTTCAGAAATAAAATAATTACAGGAATTCAACTTATGGCAAAGTTATTTTTTTATTTGGGTTTATTGATTTCCAGCTCCCTGTTTACAGAGACTATTATTCTAAAATCAAAATTAAACGGGAAAGTTGCTCAAAAAAAAGTTGTCAAAGAAAGAATAAAGGATGTCACCCAAACAGAATACAACCAAAATAAGTAAAACTTTCACAAGGCAATACAGTCAGTTTTACTGTGGCCTGGCCTGTCTAGTTTCAGTGGTTAAATACCATGGTGGACAAACCGCTCAGGAAAAGCTGCGTGAAGAAAGTGGGACAACCCTTAATGGGACCAGCCTGTTGGGATTGTACCAGGCGGCCCAAAAGTTAGGTTTTGAAGTAGTCGGTTATGAAGCGGATATTGAAAACTTGAAAGAAATAATCGAACCGGTAATACTGCACGTTGTAAAAGATAAAACTCTTGAGCATTTCGTTGTTTGCTATGGCATTGAAACCAGCAAATTTATTATAGGCGATCCGGCAACCGGTATTGAATATTACTCGGAAGAACAATTAGAAGCTGTTTGGAAAAGTAAGGCATTACTTAAACTTACTCCCGGAAAAGATTTTGTTACTCAAAATAATGTATTAAAAGATAAGCGATCATGGTTTTTGCATTTACTAAAGCCTGATTATCCTGTTTTGGGGATTGCTGCTTTTCTCGGCTTAATTATTTCAACATTGGGGCTGGCAACGGCCATTTTTACTCAGAAACTAATCGACCAAATTTTACCTGAAAAAGATATTCGTACCCTTGTAACAGGCCTTATTATATTTACCTTAATTCTTATAGCTCGAGCTGGAAGTATTTATGTGCGTGCTATTCTTCTTATACGTCAAAGTAAGGAAATGAATGTACGCTTAATTTCCAGTTTTTTTGGAAAATTGCTTTTTCTTCCAAAATCCTTTTTTGATAGTACGTCAACCGGCGATATGATTGCCCGCATGAATGATGCCGGGAGAATACAAAAAACAGTGGTTTATTTAAGTAGCCAGGTAATTATCGATTTAATGGTAGTACTGGTTTCAGTTGGCTACATTTTTACATTATCCTTTTCATCTGGTATTTTAATTCTGATTTTCATTCCGGTTTTAAGCCTGTTAACATGGCATTACAACAAAAAGATAATTGTTCTTCAGCGCGAAGTGATGCAGTCATATGCAGCAACCGAAAGCAAATATATTGATACAATAACAGGGATAAAAACCATTAAAACTTTTAATCTTGAGAGCTTGTTCGCAAAAGTTGTTAAAATAGTATATGGGTTTCTCATGCAAAAAGTTTTTAACTTGGGTTTATTGGGCGCAAAAATGAACTTCTGGATTACTGCCGGAAGTGCTTTAATTTTAACAGGAGTCATTTCTTGGACTGCCTGGTTAATTTTACAGGAACAACTTTTATTAGGACAGATGATGGCAATTATTACTTTAGCAGGTAGTTTAGGTGCATCGGTCGTAAATATTGTAATGGCAAATATTCAGTTGCAGGAGGCGCGTGTTGCTTTCGACCGCATGTACGAGTTTGCTTCGGCAGAACCGGAATACAATCCCATGGATACAAAAGAAGAGGCCGTGAATACCCCACTTCAAATAGAAAAATTGGAAGTTAAAAATATAAACTTTCGTTTTCCCGGAAAAGGTTTGTTGTTAAAGGATATATGCTTTGAAGTTAATAGAGGGGAAATCATTACCTTTTTTGGTGAAGTTGGCTGCGGTAAAAGCACATTGCTTTCTATACTTCAACGATTTTATAAAATTGAATCTGGAAAAATTCTGGTAAACAATAAAAACTGGAATTCGTTTTCTACCAAATCGTGGAGGAACCAAGTGGCAGTTGTGGAACAACACGTACAACTTTTTAACGGAACAGTGCTAGAAAATATCTCACTTCAGGAAAAACCGGATGTTGAACAAGTTGTAAGTTTTTGTCAAAAATATGGATTTCATGAATTTATTATGGATTTTCAGCAGGGATATGCAACTATTGTCCATGAAAATAGCACCAACTTGTCTGGAGGGCAAAGGCAGTTAATTGCTTTGGCACGGGCTGTTTACAGCAACCCCAAACTTTTACTGCTCGATGAAGCAACTGCTTCTATGGGAAGAAAGACTGAAAAATTCGTAATTGAATTGCTGAATAACCTAAAAAATGAAATGCCTGTAGTTTTTGTTACACACCGACCGCAACTGGCTAGTTGTACTGATCGCATTTATGTAATTGAAAACAAAAAAGTTTCTTCATTTGGAAATCATTCTGAACTTATTAACATCAATTCGCTATATCTTGAGGCATTTGAGGATCTGTTTTTAAACACAATTTAAATAAAGGTTTGATAGAGTTGTTTACTAAGTCCCTTCTTGGTATTCTACCGAACTTCAAAATGAATAACTTTAACGTAAATTACTTATTTTTTCAATTGAAGGCAGCTGCATGTTATCGTGAGATTGCTTTGCTGCGCACGCAATGACAACTGCATGGCTGGGGCCGAATGCCTCGTAACAAGTATCATGATATGTAATGTAACTTTTACGCCGAAGACAAAACCTACCTCAAATTAGTTATATTAGTTTATGAATAGCTTGCAGTACGTGCAGAAAGGCAAGTTCAGAGGGCAGATGAAGGAACGCAACCACAAACTCACCCTCACCTTTGCCAATGTGCCCAATGTGGAAACAGCCGGGTATGTGCTGGAGGAGATCATTACTGATTCAGCGGTGAAGAGTTGAAGAAGTTTGAAGGTTTGATCTTGTTTGATTGTTTGATTGTTTGAAGGTTTGAAAGTGTTTGAAGGTTTGAATTCGTTTGAATGTTGTTTTGAAGGACTGTATAGATTTTAGAAATTCGAAGAACTCACTAATGTAAAGGCAGGTCTTCTTGAATTTTCGGGTTTTAATCCTTTTTGGCTCTCTCTTTGACAATGAGTTTATTCTACTCTTTTATATTTTAATCCCGGACCGTCGCATGCCCACCATGTTCCTATCAGCATATTTTCGGACTCTGATTTAAGCAGTTCTTTAGGTTCCTGCGTACAATTTCCTACCAGTTCATTATCGGCTGGATAAACCAGTTCCAGGTATTTGCCATCAGATAAATTTATATAAGTAAATGTCCCTGATTCCACTTTAACCTCATTATCCCTTTCACGGTATTTTATAAATGTACCATCTGCACTTAACAGATAGTATTCCTGCCAGGCCATATCACTTCCGGTAGAGGGAAGAACATTTGCTATACTTCCAGACATTTCTGTCAATTCCCATTTTTGTGGATATTGATCAGAGGCAAATTTATCATCCTTCGAACAGGAAACTATATTACAAATAATCAGTAACTCCAAAAGTAATATTCTCATATTTTTACTTAATAATCTACACGTACTTTGCCGATTTTTTCTTCAACAGGGAAACTTCACATATCTTAGACAGTATTTATGCTGATTTGGTTGCATTGATCGTTTTACATTTTTTTATGTTCGGGGGTTAAAGCCATTTATCTATTTAATAATCAAGTCATCATTTGTACTATGGCCAACTGAATCTTCCTGTTATAAAATTCCCCTTTCAATCAAATCTTTCATATGAAGACTTACATCCGGTAATTACAACCATTATTCTTTGCAATTTTTAAGGGGAATCGGAAGTTCAAATTCCCATGTCACAAAAGTATTAAGGTAATAATTCCGAAGATTCCGCACCTTCAAATATGTTTTTTTTATCTTTGCCACTCTTGACAACTTTCTGCCCTACAAATTATAACTGACAGAAGAAGAAAAAATCGTCATAATTTTTCATTTTGATTGAACCTTTTGATTCTTCGATAGTCAAAACAGCTTGAATTAAATTGGAAACCTATAGGAAATATTAAAAAACATAGAATCACGTGGCAACAAAAAACGTTTTTAAAGTTTCTATCACCATTGTACTGGTACTTGTACTTGCAGGAATCATTATGTATCCCAAAATCAGGCCCATGTTCGGGCAAAATGCGGCAGGACCAGGTCCCCAGGCAGGTCCGGGGATGGGTGGCGGCCCCCAGGCAGTATATGCCAGCGGATATGTACTTGTACCAACCCGGATGAACGAAATGATTTACAGCACAGGCTCACTTTTACCCGATGAGGAGGTAGATCTGGCATTTGAAACTTCGGGAAAAGTTGTATCCATTTCTTTTGAAGAGGGTACCCGTGTAAGAAAAGGTGATTTGCTTGCCAAGATAAATGACAAGCCACTGCAGGCCCAGTTGCTTAAACTGCAGGCCCAGAAAAAGCTTGTGGAGGAACGTGAATTCAGGCAGCGGCAGCTTCTCGACCGTGATGCCATCAGCAGGGAAAGCTATGACCAGGTAGCCACAGAACTTCAGTCGATAGAAGCTGATATCATGCTGCTGGAAGCGCGGATTGCCGAAACGGAGCTTCGTGCCCCGTTTGATGGCATAGTGGGCCTTCGGTTGATCAGTGAAGGAGCATTTGCTTCAACACAAACACGGATTGTCAGGCTTGTGAAAAACCGTCCGCTAAAAATTGAATTTTCTGTTCCTGAGCGTTATGCAGGAGAAGTTGCACCAGGCTTTCCGATTCAGTTTGCCATTGACGGGTATCCTGAAACATTTGGTGCCACCGTATATGCCATTGATCCAAAAGTAGATATTAATACCCGTACAATTGTTGTAAGGGCCAGGTATGCCAACACCAATGAAGAGCTGAAGCCCGGCAGATTTGCCAGTGTAAGGGCCAGGCTCTCGCAGATTGACAGTGCCGTTTCCATTCCATCGGAATCACTGATACCTGAAATGGAAGGAGAAAAGGTATTCATATATAATAATGGCAGGGCAAAAGAAGTAAGGGTATCCACTGGCCTTCGCACCGAATCGCATGTACAGATACGCAGCGGCCTTCAGTTTGGAGATACACTTCTCACTTCAGCAATTCTTCAGCTGAGGGAAGGACTGAGGGTGCAGCTTGATACGTTAGTAACAAATGAACCGTTAGCAATCCAATAGCATGAGTCTTTCATCAATAAGCATAAAAAGGCCGGTACTGGCGACCGTATTTTCCCTGGTCATCCTGCTTTTCGGAGCAATAGGGATGACTTATCTTGGGGTAAGGGAATTCCCAAGTGTTGATCCACCAATTATTTCGGTCAACACATCATATCCGGGTGCCAACTCTGATGTTATCGAGAGCCAGATTACTGAGCCGCTGGAGCAACAAATCAACGGTATCCCGGGAATTAGGACGCTCACCAGCAGCAGTAGTCAGGGGAACAGCCGTATCACTGTAGAGTTTGAATTGTCGGTTGACCTTGAAACGGCAGCCAATGATGTGCGCGACAAAGTTTCACAGGCACAGCGTTTCCTGCCCCGCGACACCGATCCGCCGACAGTTTCAAAAGCCGATGCCGACGCCAATCCCATTTTGATGGTTGCCGTTAAGAGTCCTAAAAGGTCACTCCTTGAACTTTCGGAAATAGCTGAGCTCACATTAAAAGAACAATTGCAGACAATTACGGGAGTGAGCGCAGTAAATATATGGGGGCAGAAGCGTTATTCGATGCGCATCTGGTTAGACCCCGCCAAACTTGCAGGCTACCAGATGACCCCACTCGATGTTCGTAATGCCATTCTGCGTGAGAATGTTGAGCTGCCGGCCGGAAGTATTGAAGGCAATACAACAGAATTATCGATACGTACCCTTGGACTGATGACTACACCAGAAGAATTCAACAGCCTTATCCTGCGGCAGTCGGGCGACCAGCTCATCAGGGTTCGTGATGTCGGACGGGCAGAGTTGAGTCCTGAAGATTTAAGGGGCATCATGAAGATGAATGATATCCCCATGGTGGCCACAGTCATCATCCCACAGCCAGGTGCCAACCATATTGATATTGCAGATGATGTGTATGACCGGCTTGAATTTTTAAAGAGGGATTTACCCGATGATGTTGAACTGGAGATCGGATTTGACAACACAAGCTATATCCGTTCATCAATTTCTGAGGTTCAAAGCACGATTTACCTGGCATTTTTCCTGGTAGTTGTCATCATCTTCTTCTTCCTTCGCGACTGGCGAACCACCATCATCCCCATTCTCGTCATCCCTGTTTCACTGGTGGGATCATTCTTCATCATGTACCTTGCCGGATTTACAATCAATGTACTGACACTGCTGGCGATTGTACTTTCCATCGGACTTGTTGTGGATGATGCCATTGTAATGATGGAAAACATCTATGTAAAAATTGAAAAAGGGATGACCCCCCTGCAGGCAGGGCTTGCAGGAGCAAACGAAATATTTTTTGCCATTATTGCCACCACCATCACCCTTGTAGCTGTTTTCTTCCCGATTGTATTCCTTGAGGGTATGACCGGAAGGCTGTTCAGGGAATTCAGTATTGTGATTGCAGGGGCAGTTGCCATTTCATCATTTGTGGCGCTAACATTTACGCCAATGCTTTCTACAAAGCTCCTTAAGCAAAGGCAGAAACACAACGCTTTTTACAACTGGACGGAAAAATATTTTGTGCGGCTGAACAATGGTTACCTGCGATCACTTGAATCGTTTTTAAGCAAGCGCATCCTTTCAGTGATCATACTTGTTGGAGCCTTTGGCCTCATTTATGTTTTATGGAAGGTTATTCCAGCCGAGATGGCACCTATGGAAGACCGCTCACAGTTCAATGTGAATGTAACAGCACCTGAAGGAGCAACATTTGAGTATAATCTTGCTTTTGTTGAAGATGTGGCTAAACTGGTAGAGGAAGTTGTACCAGAACGCGACAAGGTAACCACACTTGTAAGGGGAAGCTGGGCTTTTGTCAGGGTATTGCTGACTGAACCTTCGGAAAGGGAGCGCACGCAGCAGGAAATTGCAGCCCACCTTTCAAATGAGTTGAGAAAGAAGACCAAAGCAAGGGCAAGCGTTATCCAGCAGTCAACTTTTGGAGGACGGCGCGCACGGCAGCCCATACAATATGTACTACAGGCACCTACAATCGATAAACTGCGGGAAGTCCTTCCGGCTTTCATGGCTGAAGTGAATGACAATCCCACTTTTGTTATGGCCGACGTTAACCTCAAGTTTACAAAGCCTGAACTTCAGATAGAGATTAACCGTGATAAGGCAAATCTTCTTGGTGTATCGACCCAGAACATTGGACAAACATTGCAGCTTGCATTGAGCGGACAACGCTTCGGGTATTTTATAATGAACGGCAAGCAGTACCAGATTTTAGGGGAACTGCACCGCCAGGACCGCAATAAACCGGTTGATTTAAAATCGCTGTATGTAAGAAATGACAGGGGACAGATGATACAGCTCGACAATTTTGTCACATTAAGGGAAACCACAGCGCCTCCGCAATTGTACAGGTATAACCGCTTTGTCTCGGCAACAGTCTCAGCCAGCCTTTCTGAAGGCAGCACCATCAGCCAGGGAATTGAAGAGATGGATAATATAGCAGCCCGTGTGCTTGATGAATCATTTCGCACGGCACTTGACGGGGATTCAAAGGATTTTATGGAAAGCTCATCGAGCCTGATGTTTGCCTTTGTCCTGGCCATTGTTCTTATATTCCTTGTTCTATCAGCACAGTTCGAAAGCTTTAAGGACCCGATCATCGTAATGATGACGGTTCCACTGGCGCTCACAGGTGCATTGATTTTCATGTGGTATTTCAACATTACAATGAATATATTCAGCCAGATTGGGATCATCATGCTTATCGGGCTTGTGTCAAAGAACGGGATTTTGATTGTTGAATTTGCCAACCAGCGCAAGCAGGCCGGCATGGCAAAATCGGATGCAATCAAATACGCTTCGGCAGCACGTTTCCGGCCCATACTCATGACAAGCCTTTCAACAATCCTCGGGATTATGCCACTTGCACTCGGATTTGGTGAGGGAGCACAGAGTCGTGTTTCGATGGGGGTTGCAGTAGTTGGAGGGATGATCATATCGACCGTTCTTACATTGTATGTTGTTCCCGGAATCTACCTGTTAATATCAAGTGAATCAAAAAACATTAACGAAAATGCAGACAGCATTGAAGAATCAAAAATCCCTGCTTAAAATAATCCCCCTCTTACTGACCTTACTCCTGAACCATTCTTTAAATGCCCAGGAAGTGTATGACCTGAGCAGGGTCATCATTACCGGACTGGAACAGAATTTTTCAGTAATAATCGCCCGCAACAGGGAAGAAATTGCGGAGAACAATGCTACACGCGGCAATGCCGGTTTTTTACCGACTGTCACAACAACCAACAGGTTTGGGGGCAACATTACCTCAACAACCCAAAACAGGAATGACGGGTCACAGACTTCAACCAGCGGGGTGCACAATACAACAGGTACTGCGGCTGTAAACCTTGATATGCCTTTATTCAGGGGGTTCAGCATCCAGGCGACATGGCAAAGGTTGAATGAACTTAAACAGATTGGAGAACTGAATACACAGATGGCCATGGAAAACCTGGTCGGACGCATCGTGTCGGAATATTACTACCATATTCAGCAGCTGAACCTGTATAACAATATGAGATATGCTGTTGAACTATCAAGAGAGCGTGCCCGTATTGATGAAGAACGGTACCTGTTAGGGGCTTCTTCAAAACTTGAACTGCTGCAGTCAATTGTTTACCTCAATGCCGACAGTTCAAGGCTTGCAAGGCAGAACGAGGCCATCCTTGAATCGGCCGTGCGGCTGAAATCATTAATGGCGCTTGAAAACCTCGAGGAAGTTATAGTACTGATGGATTCGGCCATTGTATATAATCCAAAGCTTTTTTATGAGGAACTTCTGGAGTCGACCCTGGAATATAACACTGGTCTTCAGATAGCCAGGAGGAATCATGTAATTTCCGAACTGGATTACAAAATCATTGCCTCACGCGCTTACCCCTATCTTGTTCTGCAATCAGGATATAATTATTCGTACCGCGGATATGGAAGCGGGACTGTTAGCGATTACGGGGCAATATCGCTGAATAACCAGCAAACCCGGGTTTTCAATTATGGTGTCACGCTAGGCATGGATATTTTCAGTGGATTTAACCGCCGCCGTGAAAGAACAAATGCCTTAATCGATGTTGAAAACAGGGTTTACCAGTTGCAGGAAGTTGAACAGGATGTAAAAGCCGACCTGCTTACAATGTATTATGCCTATGAAAATAACCTTCGGCTAGTACAGATGGAAGAACAAAATCTGGGCGTGGCAAGGGAAAATCTTGAAATTGCACTTGAACGATACCGTCTGGGGGCCCTGTCGGGCATTGAGCTCAGGGAAGTGCAAAAAAGTTTGCTTGATGCTGAGGAACGGCTGATTTCAATAAAGTTCCAGACCAAGCTGGCGGAAATATCACTGCTGCAGATATCGGGAAGAATAATGGAATATGTATAGACTCCTGTAGCATATCTCCCAAATAAAAACTTTGCAAAGAAAATTCATGAGGTTGCAGGCATACTCAAAGATTATTACGAAATTGAGCCGGCAAAAAAACAGACTATTCCTGTTTTAAATAGGTTTAGCCGGAAGTAATTCAGGTACAACCAGTCAACATCATGAAATATGTTTACAAAAAAAGGGCGCTTCAATCAAAGGCAACTCATTGAAGGTGTAATGATGCGGCCGATGGCATTTGGTTCGGAAACCAATTTGTGCGAATTCAGGTTATCGAAAGGATACCGTTTGCCATCACACAGCCATCCGTATGAACAGACAGGGTTCCTCTCTACAGGAAAGCTTCATTTCCGCATTGACACCGGATGGCATATAGCCGAACCGGGTGACAGCTGGAGTATTCCGGCAAATATGGAGCATGAAGTAGAAATTCTTGAAGATTCCGTTGTGTTTGAGATCTTTTCACCTGTCAGGCCCGATTATCTGCCTGAGCAGAAAAACGATTAGTTCAACCGGAACATTTACCTGAAAGAAATAGTAACTTTGGCGCGCATTCAGGAAAACATTATAAATGCGGGTATTTGAATTCGATACAGTCATTATAGGAAGTGGGCTGGCAGGTCTCACTTCAGCGTACTATTCCTCAAAATTTGGTTCTGTTGCCATTGTCACCAAGTCGGAGCTTGATACCAGCAATTCATATTTTGCACAGGGAGGGATTGCAGCTGCCATTGCAGAGGATGATTCTGCAGAGTTGCATATGCAGGATACCCTTGAGGCAGGAAGAGGAATCTGTGATGAAGATGCTGTAAGGATCCTCGTAAACGAAGGCAGGGAAAGAGTTAATGAACTCATAGAAATGGGTATGCCTTTCGATACAATAAACGGGCATATACTTCTGGGACTGGAGGGGGCACACAGCAGACGGCGGATTCTTCATGCAGGTGGTGATGCCACAGGAGAAAAGCTTACCTGCTTCATCCTGGAAAAGGTAAAGCAACAAAAAAACATTACTGCATTCGAATATACAACTGCAGTAAATATTCTTAAAAACAACGGCAGTGTTGCCGGTATTCAGGCACTGGATTTTAAAACCGGCAAGAACATCCTTTTTAAAACAAAAGCTGTAATACTTGCCACGGGTGGACTTTCCCGGTTGTTTGAACGTTCAACCAATCCACGTACTGCAACCGGTGACGGAATAGCTCTTGCATGGCAGGCAGGGGCACAGATTGCCGATATTGAATTTATCCAGTTTCATCCGTCAGCATTGTATCTGCCAGGCGAAGAAGCCTATCTGATAAGTGAAGCTGTGCGTGGTGAAGGAGCCTGGCTTGTAAATCATTCAGGCAAAAGGTTCATGGAGGAACTTCACCCCCAGGCCGAACTTGCTCCACGTGATGTTGTGGCATACCATATTTACCGGGAAATACTGGAATCGGGTAAAGATTACATTTATCTGTCGCTGAAGCATCTTGACGCAGGCAAAATTAAATCGAGGTTTAAAAACATTTACCTGCAATTAAAAAATTTCAGGATTGACATGACCACCGATCTTATTCCGGTAGCTCCGGCGGCACATTATATGGTGGGTGGGGTGCGTACCAATCTGGATGCTGAAACGAATATCAAAGGCTTGTTTGTGTGTGGTGAAGCAGCATCAACCGGAGTGATGGGCGCCAACCGGCTCGCCAGCAATTCACTGCTCGAGTGCCTTGTTTTTGGGAAAAGGGCAAGTGAATCGGCTGCCTGTCTTCCATGGCCACAGGAGAATCTTCCTGAAGTACAGCCTGTACTTTTACACGACAAACATGAAAAGACATATGTTGATGCAAGAAATTCCATAGCCAGGCAGATGATGAAAAACCTGGGAGTTGTGCGGCACAGGCAGGGACTTGAGGAAGCGCTCAGTTTCTTTGGTCAGATGGACGGATTCGCTCATAAAGGTGAATCAGACTATAATCTGCTGAAGATAAAGAATATTACAGAGGTTTGCCGGCTTATTTCACAGGCAGCTCTTGCGCGTGAAGAAAGCAGGGGGGGCCATATCAGGACTGATTTCCCGCACGAGAACCCTGCATTCAGGGTACATTCCATCCAGGAAACTGGCAAGGATTTATATTTTGAACCTGTAAGAAAGGAGTTACAATGATGGATAAAAAAACGCTTAAATCGGCTGAAGTACTATTTGAACTGGCCTATGCCGAAGATATTGGAGACGGTGATATCACCACCAACAATCTTATCCCGCCGGATTCAAATAAGACCGCAATTTTTGTTGCCAAGGAAGAGGGCGTGATAGCCGGACTGCCTGTGGCTGAAATGGTATTTAAAAAGTTTGACCCGGGCATGGAATGGAAGGAACTTTTGCCCGATGGCAGTAAAATAAAACCAGGTGATATCATTGCCGAATTCAAAGGGAATTACAGGGCCCTGTTAACCGGTGAGCGCAAGGCTCTGAACTTTTTGCAGCGCCTCTCGGGAATTGCAACCTATGCCAGCAAGTGCATGAAGGAAATCGAGGGACACAAGGTTGAAATTCTTGATACACGGAAGACCCTTCCCGGTTACAGGCACCTCGACAAATATGCAGTACGGATGGGTGGTGCTTCGAATCACCGGTTTGGACTGTATGACATGGTGATGATTAAGGACAACCATATCCAGGTGGCAGGAGGTATAAAGCAAGCTGTGGAAGCCATCAGGTCGAAAGTGCCCAAAAGCATCAAGATTGAAGTTGAGACCACCAACCTTGAACAGGTTCAGGAGGCCATTGAAGCGGAGGTTGACATCATCATGCTCGATAACATGAGTTCCAAAATGATGAAGGATGCAGTGAAACTGATAAAGAAAAGGGCAAAAATTGAAGCCTCAGGAAATATGACCCTGAAGCGGATAAGGAAAGTGGCTGCCACAGGTGTCGATTATATTTCAATTGGTGCGCTCACTCATTCAGTCAAAGCGCTGGATATTAGCCAGAGGATAATAGACTGATATGAACCTTATCATTGATATTGGCAATACGCGAACAAAGTTCTCGGTGTTCAACCACGGAGAAGAGATGATAAGTGTCCCGGTGGATGAACTGACCACCGGCCACATCGAACTGCTTCTTCAAGAGTATCCTCAAATTGACAAGGCAATCCTGGCGGCAGTAAAGCCCTACCCCGATGAACTTAAGTTCTTTCTCAGGAAAAACACTGACCACTTTATTGAACTTGATGAAAACACACTCCTGCCGTTCGAAAACCTTTATATTTCAAAGGGAACGTTAGGGAGAGACAGGATTGCAGCGGTTGCCGGAGCGAGTTACATATATCCGGGGAAAAATATATTGGTAATTGATGCCGGCACAGCGATTACATACGATATTATAACCGCCGATAACCAGTACCTTGGAGGCAACATCTCGCCAGGTATTGACATGCGGTTTAAAGCGCTCCACCACTTTACCGGGAAGCTTCCCCTAGTGGGGAAAAAAGAAACTGCCAAACTTTATGGTCAGACCACTGAAGAAGCTATACGCACAGGAGTTCAGCATGGCATTGTGTCCGAGGCAGATAATACCATACAGGCATTTAAGGAATTTTATCAAAATTTATACGTTATTATTACAGGTGGGGATGCCAATTTTTTTGATAAGAAGTTAAAAAATTCTTTCTTTGTACATTTCAATTTAATAGCCATCGGGTTAAACCGAATATTAGAATATAATGGGGAGATATAAAAGCGCATTCATAATGGCCGGATTACTTTTAATCCCGGCCTTGCTATTTGCACAATTCAATAACAGTACAAGTTCACCTTATTCCCGGTTCGGGGTAGGAGATCTTCAGTCATACAGTTTTGGCAGAACCACGGCAATGGGAGGAGCATCGCTGGCAAGCCGTAACAACCAGCAGATAAACCTTTCAAACCCGGCCTCCTATACAGCAGTTGATTCACTGGGTTTTATGTTTGAATTCGGGCTATATTCCAGGTTTTCACGTTTCAGCAATGAAATTGCTAGCATGGATGCCAGTGATGTCAACTTCAGGTATTTTGCCATGAACTTCCAGATTACCAACTGGCTGGCCACTTCGCTTGGGCTAACACCTTACTCCGATGTTGGTTATGATGTTTTGGTTTCAAATGAAGTCCCCACCGCAGGCACTGTTGATCAACGATATTTCGGAGACGGCTCGCTTTCCAGGGCATTCTGGGGGTTTGCAATTGAACCTGTTAAAAACATTTCGGTAGGAGCCAATATTAATTATTTGTTCGGCATGCTTACCCGCAATTCAGAAACATACTTCCGGAGTTCCCCGAGTTTTTACGACAGCCAGAAATATGAAGCACTGCGTCTCAGGGATTTCAGTTTCAGCTTTGGAGCACAGGCAACCATTCCATTCAACAATACAAACCGGCTTACCCTGGCAGCTGTTTTTGAAAATCCAAAGTATACGGGCTTTTATTCCGACATCAGAAGTAAATTCATCAGCATACAACAGGGTTCTACATCAGTATCTGACTCAAAAAGAGATACTATCAGTTTACAGAATCAGATTTCCGTCCAATTTCCGATGGCAATCGGGTTTGGATTATCATACGTAAAGGAAAATACACTTGAAATCAACGCCGACTATTATCGTCAGGGCTGGTCGGATGTAAATTTACCGGGCAGCGGGAACTATGTTTTAACAGATTTGGATAAATTTGCATTCGGTGCCGAATGGATTCCCAACCGGTTTTCCATCAGAAGCTATATGAACAGGATTGCTTATAGGGCAGGGGCAAAATTTGAACGTTCCTACCTAATACTTGAAGGACAACAGATTAATGATTTTGGCATAACATTTGGAGTTGGTCTTCCAGTATACCGTTCGAATTCAACCATTAATATTTCGGCCGAATTGGGAAGAAGAGGAACAAGGGAACACAATCTCGTTCTTGAAAATTATGCACAGTTAAATTTGAGTGTAAATTTGTATGATTTATGGTTTATCCAACGGAAATTTGATTAAAAAACAATAAAAATTACACAACTATGAAATCTGTTTTTCGCATACCGCTTTTAATGGTTGCTCTGATGCTGGCTGCCTCTACAGGCCTGCAGGCGCAAAAGGTCCTTAAAGGCACAGTTTATAATAATGGAGAACCTGCTGCCGGAGTAAACGTTGAGGCACATCGTGGAGGCAAAATGCTGACAAGCTTCGATGGCAAATACGAAGTAGAGATCAGCAGCAACAGCAAATGGATCAGGTTTACTTCTGTAACCGAATCAAAAAGAGTAAATATCCCCGACAATACAGAAAAATTTGATTTTGCATTTGACGGAAAAATGCCAGGTGAATCAGAAGCCGAAGGCGATGATGTTGTGTTGAAATCGGCAGATGACCTCATCAAGGAGCAAAACAGGGAGTTTATGAACCAACTCACCCTTTTCAATGAATTTTACAAACAGGAAAATTTTGAGTCGGCAATGCCTCACTGGCGTGAGTTGTACAATAAATACCCAAAATCCACACTCAATATATATATACGTGGGGTAAACATGTATGAAGAGCTGATAGAAAATGCAAAGACACCTGCAGAGAAAGACAAATACATCGATGAGATGATGCGGATGTATGATAAAAGGATCAGGCATTTTGGCGAAAAAGGATATGTACTGGGCCGTAAAGCAACTCACTGGTTAAAATACAAACTTGATGGTCAGAATGATAGTGAGAGTGCTGAATTCAAAGAAACACTCAAAAAAGGATATGACTGGATACAGGAATCGGTTAAGGAAAGAGGCAAGGAAACCGAACTTCCGGTGCTTGTACTGCTGATGCAGACTTCAAGGTCACTTTACATGATGAATGAAATTCCAAAAGAAACAGTTGTTAATAACTATAACACGGCAAACACAATTCTTGAAGCCAACCGTGCAGCGAATCCGAATCCGGAAACAGCCAAGGCACTGAATGATGTTCAGGCTTATGTTGAAGAAATATTTGGTTCATCAGGTGCTGCCGACTGTGAGTCACTCGTATCGATATTCACACCTCAATTTGAAAGTAACAGGAATGATGCTGAATTCGTTAAGAGCATGCTTCGCAGGCTGAGGAATGCTAAGTGTGATGAATCACCGCTTTTTGCTCAGGCAACAGAACAGCTTTATGCACTTGAACCATCAGCAGAAGCTGCCTATAACATGGCCCGCAGGGCACTTCGACGCGATGAAACAAACAGGGCCAAGGATTTCTACCAGCAGGCAATGCAGATGGAAACTAACAAAGAGCAGTTAGCAAAATATTATTATGAGTATGCTGCGGTTCTGTTTGCAAAAGAACACGACCTGCAGGAGGCAAGAAAATTTGCCCGCCAGGCCCTTGATATCAATCCTTCATATTGTGAAGCCCTGATGTTGATTGGCGATATTTATGTTGAAGCAAGGCGCAATTTTGGTGCAAATGAATTTGAAAAAGCAAGCGTATTCTGGGTAGCAGTCGATTATTTCGAACGTGCACGCGCCCATGCTGATTGTGCTGTCGACGCTTCCAAAAAAGCAGCTGACTTCCGTAAATATTTCCCCAGCAAGGAAGAAGCTTTCTTCCTCGGACTACAGGAAGGCCAGACCTATAAAGTGGGAGGATGGATTAATGAGACTACAAAAATCAGGTTTTAAGTACCTGCACATAGGATATTATTTAAGAATTGCAGCCTTTATTACAGGGGCTGCATTTCTTTTCTCTGGTTGTGAAAGCAATCTGGAACAAATAAAAGCTTTTTCTTCCCCGGAAGAACTGCCGGTTGTTGAAGCTTACAATTTCGAAACCATGTATACCGACAGCGGTGAGGTCAGGTTTTATGTGAAAGCTCCCAAGCTGCTTCAGTTTGAAAATGAAGGCCGGTCATTTGTTGAATTTCCTGAAGGTATTGTGCTGATTAAATATGATGAATACCAGAACGTGGTTTCAAGCATCACCGCTGATTATGCAAAGAATTTTGAACGGGAAGAAAAATGGGAGGCAAAAAATAACGTGATTGCAACCAACGCACAGGGTGATACTTTAAAAACCGAGCACCTTATCTGGGAGGAAAAAACGGAAATCATCTATACAGAAGAATTTGTGCGGATTATACGTCCCGATCAGATCATCACCGGAATCGGGTTCCATTCCGACCAGGGTATGCAGAACTGGAGAATTAAAAATCCAAGAGGAACAATTTATATTGAAGTAAACGATCCTGAACCTGAAACTGAAGATGCAATAGCGGAACCCTTACCGGCAGAACCAGGGCAACAGGATGAAGGGCAAACACTTCGGTTCAGAAACTAAATGAGTTGACAACCATCGTAAACGGCAATGCGCCGTGCAGATAATTTGCTCTTCTTCTGCATGTTACAATAAGACGCTTTCAATTCCCAAAAAACTGCAAAATCCTATGGATTCTTTTGAAAATTACTATCTTCGTAGCTCGAAAAAAAATAAATAAACATTGTAATAAAAGAACTGAAAATCAATGGCAACGTTACAAACGATTAGGACGAAAATGGGATTGCTGGTAGCCATAATCATCGGGCTTTCACTTGCAGCCTTTATTTTGGGAGATATGTTCCAGGGAGGAACTTCAATATTTCAGGGGAACAGGCTGAAAATTGGTGAAATAAACGGAGAGACTATACAGTATCCCGAATTCCAGCAACAGGTTGAGCGACTGGGCGACATCTACCGGATGAACACCCAGCAGAACCAGCTCGATGAACAGACATGGGTTCAGGTACGTGAACAGACATGGCAGAATATCGTACGCGAACAGGTAATGAATGATGTATACGAAAGGCTTGGAATCAACGTCAGTTCAGCAGAACTTTTCGACATGCTTCAGGGTTCCAACCTGCATCCTATCATACAGCAACTGTTCAGGAATCCCAACACCGGACAGGTAGAACGTGCTGCCGTAGTTCAGTTTATCAGAAACCTCGAAACCGGGGTTGCTCCCGAGCAGCGTCAATACTGGCTCTATCTGGAGGACCAGATCGTTGAAGAACGGATTCACAGCAAATACAGCAATTTAGTAGCCAAAGGGCTTTATGTTACAGGACTGGAAGCTGAAAAAAGCCTCAACGGCAGAAACAGGCAGGTTAACTTTAACTATATCGCACTGAACACCAATACTATTGCCGACAGCCTTGTTACAGTCACCGAAAAGGAGATGCGTGATTATTACAATAGGAACCAGGAAACCTACAGGCAGGAAAAATCCCGCAGGATTGAATACATCACTTTTGCAGTAACACCATCAAAACAGGACTTTGAACAGGCTGAAAGCTGGATTAACAATATCATTTCCGATTTCGCCAATGCGAATGATAATGTAGCCTTTGTCAATTCAAATTCAGATGAAAGCTTCAATGACAGGTGGTACAACAGGGAAGAACTTCCGGAAGATATCGGCACATGGATTTTTGAAACAAATGCACAGGTCAACGATGTTTTTGGGCCATATTTTGAAAATGATGCCTATAAACTATCTAAGCTGCATGCGTCAGCGATGATGCCTGATTCAGTACAGGCACGCCATATCCTGCTTCCTGTAAGTACACAGCAGGAACTTGTGGCACAGCAGGCACTGGCCGACAGCCTTAAAAAAGCCATTGAAGGCGGAAGTAATTTTGCCACACTTGCAACCCAGTACTCTACCGATCAGGGCTCTGCAGCCCAGGGTGGTGATTTGGGATGGTTTTATCGCGGCCAGATGGTAAAACCTTTTGAAGATGCAGCTTTCAATAACAAGGTAAACCAGGTTTCAATTGTCACCACGCAGTTTGGCGTGCACATTGTTCAGACAACTGCCCGCGGCAGGGAAAGCCGGCAGGTTCAGGTTGCAACACTTGTAAGAAATGTATCACCCAGCACCCAGACCTATCAGAATGTATATGCAAGGGCAAGTGAATTTGCAGGTAAAAATTATACAAGAGAAAATTTTGACAAGGCAGCTGCAGAACAGAAACTTGAGAAACGGTCGGCAACAATCAGGGAAAACGACTACCAGGTTGCAGGCCTTGAAAATTCCCGTCCACTTGTAAGAGCAGCATATAATACAAAACCATCGAATCTTATACAGGATTCACAGGGTTCTACGATATTTGACCTGGGCGATAATTTTGTTATTGCCACTGTTGTTTCTGCAACAGATGAAGGAATTGCCAGTTTTGAAAGTGTAAAGGCAAGGGTTGAACTGGCTGTATTGAACCAAAAGAAAAACCAGTTGCTGGCTGAAAGGGCAAGAACTGCACTTCAGGGCAAGAACAACCTCGAATCGGTTGCCTCTGAGCTGAGGGCAACGGTCAGGGAAGCTGGTAACATTAACTTTAATTCAGTACAGATTCCCGGAATCGGAATGGAACCCAGGGTAGTAGGTACGGTCACAAACCTTCAGCCAAACCAGATCTCCCAACCTATTACCGGCAACAATGGAGTTTATATTGTTGAAGTAATTGATGTTGAAGAAGGAACCGGTAACGGTGTTGATAATGAAAGGATGCGCCTGGCACAGAACCTGAATTTCCGTGCATCACAGCAGGCATATACGGCTCACAGGGAAAAAGCCGACATAGAAGACCAGCGGTCAAAATTCTATTAAAAAAATATTACTCAGGTTTTAAAAGAGCTGTCCGGTTGAAGCGGACAGCTCTTTTTTTGGTTTCATGCCTGAAGATATAATGGAAAGCTGTTACATCCCGGGCAATCATTTAAACCTGCCAACCCATACCCGAAAAGTATTTGTTAAATCATTTTCAGGTATTTGATTGTTTTTTCATAAATGATTTAAAAAAGATAATTTTGCTATTTCAAACAAAAACAGTAAAAAAATATACAATGGCTGAAATTCAAAAAACAATGCTCATCATTCTGGATGGCTGGGGTATTGGCGATGGTTCCAAAAGAGATATCGTTTCACAGGCACCTACACCCTTTATGGACTACCTGATGGAGAATTTTCCAAACAGCCAGCTGCTTGCATCGGGTGAGCATGTTGGGTTACCCGACGGACAGATGGGTAACTCTGAAGTTGGCCACCTTAATATTGGCGCGGGCAGGGTTCTTTACCAGGACATGGTCAAGATTACCCGGGCTATCAGGGACCGCTCGCTCTGGAATCATCCCCAGATTGTGAAAGCCTATACCTATGCCAAAGAAAACAACAAGAAAGTACATCTACTGGGTTTAATTGGTCCGGGTGGAGTACATGCCCTGAGTTCACACATGGTAGCCCTTGCACAGATCGCCACAGATATGGGACTGGATGATATATATATCCATGGACTGACCGATGGACGCGATACCGATCCACGCTCAGGTTATGGTTTTATAAAGGATGATCTTGAAGCACTTCAACCCACTAATGCAAAATTTGCATCGCTTATAGGCCGGTATTACGGGATGGACCGCGACAGGAATTACGATCGTCTGAAACTGGCATACGATTTATATACTGAAGGAAAAGGAAAAAAGACACGGGATATTCTTGCTGCTGTGCAGGAATCATATGATAATGGAGTTACCGATGAGTTTCTCTTACCGGTAGTGATGGTTGATGAAAAAGATGAACCTGTGGCAACCATTTCAGAAGGCGATGTTGTAATTTGCTTTAATTTCCGTACCGACAGGCTCCGACAAACTACAATTGCATTCACCCAGCAGGATCTGCCGGAATTTGGAATGAAAACCATGGACCTTCAGTGGTACACCATGACAAACTACAAAGCTGACTTCAGTGGAATCAATGTCATATTCGACAAGGATAATGTTACCAATACAATGGGAGAGGTCATTGCAAGGGCAGGGCTGAAACAGATAAGGATAGCAGAAACTGAGAAATATGCACACGTAACCTTTTTCTTCAGTGGTGGCCGTGAAAAGGAATTTGAAGGCGAAAGCCGGATTCTTATCCAGTCGCCAAGGGTACCTACCTACGACCTTCAGCCCGAAATGTCGGCTCCGCTAGTGAAGGATGCCATTGTACCAAAACTTTTAAACCAGGAAGCGCATTTTGTATGCCTTAACTTCGCCAACGGCGATATGGTAGGGCATACAGGGGTTTATGAAGCAATTTACAAAGCAATAGAAGCAGTTGATACATGTACCCGTGAAGTGGTTGAAGCTGCTCTTGAAGGCGGTTACGACATCCTGATTATTGCCGATCACGGGAATGCCGACAATGCACTGAATGATGACGGAACAGTGAATACAGCACATTCCCTCAACCCGGTTCCCTGCATTTTTGTGAGCAAAAACAAAAAAGACATCCAGATTGAGAATGGCGTGCTTGCCGATGTGGCACCCACTTTGCTTGCTGTGATGGGTCTTGAAGTTCCAAAAGAAATGACAGGAAAAAGTATTATTAAATAGAAATATCATTTCCAACTGAAAATCAGGGTTATTGTGATTATCCCTGATTTTCAGAAATGATATTTTACCTCTTGACAAGAGAACCCAATGATTGAAATAGGACGCACCATAATAAGCCGCGATGTGTTTAAGCAAAAATTTGTATGTGATTTACTTAAATGCAAGGGAGGATGTTGTGTCGAGGGAGAGTCAGGTGCACCTTTAACCAAAGAAGAAGCAGCACTTATTGAACAGGAATATCCCCATTTTGAAAAATATCTTCCTGAGAAGCATCGTGAAGAAGTAAAAAAGCAGGGTTTCTCAGTGGTTGACAAGGATAATGATACCGTAACTCCCCTGGTTGACAAAAAGCAGTGTGCCTACTCCTATTCAGATGAAAAGGGCATCATTAAATGTTCGATTGAAAAAGCCTACATGGAAGGGAACAGTTCTTTCAGGAAACCTGTATCGTGCCACCTTTACCCTATAAGGATTACCGAATACAAAAGGTTTGATGCTGTAAATTACGAAGAAATTGACATCTGCAAGCCAGGACGCGAATGTGGAAAGTCGATGCAGGTTCCTTTATACAGGTTCCTGAAGGAACCACTCATCCGCAAATATGGTGAGGAATGGTACCGGGAAGTTGAAATCGCAGCCGAATACATCAGCAAAAACAAGAAATAATATTCCAGGGCATCCCCGTAACACCAACCTCCTCACCTCCTCCTTTCACAACAGCATGACTTCAGATTTGAGAAACGAATTTTATTCCTACCCCACATACTCACTTCCATAGCTGTGAATCCTGAATAAATATAATTTCCCCTTCAATTTGACCTTGCATACAATTAAACATGCAACTGCAAACGGATATCATCTTCAGCCGGGCTTGTCAACCAGACCCAACTCATGCTTTAATTTCCCCTGCTTTTGTTATGATTCTGGTTTAGCACTGGAACGTAGCCCATAAGGTATTTTCATAAAATTTCAGCGTCAATAGGCGGACAAAGGTCTACATGAATTCATTATTCTGATGCCATGTAAGCAGTCAGGACCATTATCTCCAAAATTCATTTTGTAAGGTTTATCAGGCCACTGAATTGATTAAACTCAGCTGTAAATGCAGGTTCTTCAGCATCAACAACTGGCTGTTGATGAGGCTAAAATCCTGTTGTTAAACCTTTTCCCCATGTTAAATGTTTATTAACAACTTATAGTTAACAACTACAAATGCAAACACAAAATTTGATGTTATGGATTCAGGCATTAAAAACATTATTTTTCTGTTGATAGTCTGTATTGTTGCAGCAGGAGCTGTACAGGCAGATGAAGGCAGAGAAGTCAAATCATTAGTCGTAATGGCTACAGCCTATAATTCAGTACCTGAACAAACCGATGATACCCCCGATGAAGGTGCCTGGGGCGACAGGCTTCATCCAGAGATAAAGAGTATTGCTGTTTCAAGAGATCTTCTTGAGATGGGCCTAACAAAGAACTCTGTTGTTGAAATAGTAGGTCTGCCGGGCAAATACCTGGTACTTGACAAGATGAACAGCCGCTGGGAAAAGAAAATCGATATCTTTATGGGTAAAGATATCGATCAGGCTATTCAATGGGGTATCAAGGAAGTTGAAATCAGGTGGGAAGCAGGACCATAAAAGGTGGTTCTGCTAATAATCCACATCTCCGCCACCCATATCCATTCCGCCGCCATTGCCATTTCTGTCGGCACGGTTTTCGCGATAATTATTAATTCTGTAGCTCAGGGTCAGCATAACGACCTGCGGTTCACGTTTCCACTGAAACCAGTTACTAAAATCGGGACCATAGGATATCCGCTCAAACTTTGCAGTTCCCAAAGGATCACGGACACTTACTGTAGCAGTAAGCCTGTTGTTGAAAAAGTCGTGCCGGTATGAAACGTTGGAGAAGAACATGGCTTTTGATTCGCCCTGTACTGAAACAGAAGGTCCGCGGTAAAAAGCGTTCACCTGCAGCCTGGAGTTGTCAGAAAATCGAAGGGTTGTATTCATACGTCCATTCCAGTTAATGCTTGTCCGGTCGAATGAATCCCCGTTGAAATCGCCTGTGATGCGGTACCTGTACATTGAGGCACTGGCATTGACCATCAGCCATTGCGTAAAGCTAATATTACCGGTCAGTTCGACTCCGGTAGAATAATCGCTGTCGAAGTTTCCTGATCTCAGGACAAAGATACCATCCTCGAAAGTTTCGTACCTGTCGATTTTATTATTGGTTACACGGTGAAAACCATCGAGGGATATGTAGGAACGTCCAAATCTTCTCAGTGCTCCTATTTCATATGAATCGGTATATTCCGGCTCAAGGTTTGGATTACCAATCCTGATGGTATACCGGTTGAGATAAGTGGGGTTTGGATCAAGATCACGTCCTCCGGGGCGATTAATACGCCGGCTATAACTTGCCATCAGTTCCTGGTTTTGGCCAAATTTATAAGAGGTATGTAAAGTGGGGAACAAATCGAACCTGTTCAGGGAGGCCGCCTCATCGAAATTTGTATTTCTGATTTCCCTTATCGTCAGTTCGCCCCTGAGTCCGCCCATGAACTCAAAATTACCAAGGGAACCGCTTAATGTAGTATAGGCAGCATGGATGTCGCGCCTGAAATCAGTCACACTTGTAAAGTCATCCCTGATTATCCATTCGTTGGTATCTTCATCAAATACTTCAAAAGTGAGTGATTCAGTTTCCCTGTCAAGTCTGCTCAAAATACCAGCTTCAATACGGCCCGACCTGCTGAAGGGGTAGGTATAATCGATTTTAAGGCGGAACTCAGTTTCATCTTCTGTTTCCTGTGCAAAAACGCGTTCCAGAAACTGATTGGTAGGCTGAAACTGCTCATTTGCCACAACTTCGCTTTCTTCTTCAATGTCACTGCCCGATTCACCCGAATAGAAAGCCATGGCTTCAAGTTTATGGCCATTGTCATTAAAGTTATGCTGGAAATTGAGATTGATGCTGTAAAAGTCATTTAAACGCCTTGAATACTCATCAGTCACTGAGAATAAGCTTTCTGATGCAGGAAGCGTAAAACGCTGTGTCTGCCCGCCGCTTGTATTGCTGTTATCGCTCCTTCCAACTTCACCTGAAAGGGATAATGTCGATTTTGAAGAAAGATACCATTCAATTCCCGATTTGAAATTATGTCCTTTCCTGTTGAAATTTCTCGACCCGTCTATATATAGGTATGAAAGCGTATCGTTATTAAAGGTTTCACGCCGTGACGACATGCTGCCGAAATTGATTTCATCGCGCCAGTCGGCACCAATCGTAAACTTAACCTTTTCAGTGCGATAATTCAGGGTAATATCGCCCCTGTATTTGTCACCTGTGCCAATAGAACCGTTTACAATTCCGCTAAAACCGTTAAGTGAATTTTTCTTTGTAATGAGGTTAATGATACCAGCCATCCCATCAGGTTCATATTTAGCCGAAGGATTGGTAATGATTTCTATCGATTCGAGTGCCGATGAAGGAATCTGCCTGAGGGCATCACTGCCAGATAAAACACTGGGACGACCGTCGATGAGCACTGTAAAGTTTGAAGAACCCCGAACACTCACATTTCCTTCGATGTCTACCTGGACAGAAGGGGTATTCTCAAGCACATCAACAGCAGTTCCGCCAATCGCACTAATGACCTGACTTACATTTACCACCTTTTTATCGAGTTTAAATTCCACCTGGGCCCTGTCGGCCACAACATCAACACCCCCAATTTCAACACTTGAAGGATTGATAGCGATTCTTCCCAGATCGATCTTCTCATTATCGCTTTCCAGTACTATTTCATCAACCTGCACCGGACTATACCCGATAAAATTTGCCTCAAGATAATACTCTCCTTCTGCTAGCCCTGTAATTTCAAAGTATCCCTTCTGATTGGTAATCGAACCTGTTACCAGTGAAGAGTCGGGTTTACTGTAAACAGCCACATTGGCGAATTCTAGGGGGGTACTGCTGGTGGCGTCAAGTATAATCCCGGTGATTCTGTTTCGCCTTGAATCATCATCTGACACATTGGCTGTTGCATGCAGGGCTAAAAATGCAAACATCAGTATTAAAGCTTGTTGGATGTAATTTTGTTTTTTCATCATGCTACGTTTGTGTTATTTTTTCTGTGTTTTTTTCAACGGTTCCATAATTAAGACAACTATATCTTTTATAGGTTTAAAAAGAATTTTGTTAAAGGCATGTTAACATGAAAATCAAAAAAGTTGCTGCAAGCTTAAGATTGGTGACGCAAAAGGGAGCTACACACATTGATTTTTTATAAATTTGAACAAAAGCAGGATTTATAAAAAATTATTCCTGGCCAGGGATTCCTGACAAACAAAATGTATTTTTTCATTAACTAAAACCCTCTCATCATGATTGAACAACAAGGAATAAGAACAGGCAATCCGCCGCCAAACTATCTGGTATGGGCTATTCTGGCAACCATATTTTGCTGCCTTCCACTTGGGGTGGTTTCCATTGTTTATGCCGCCCAGGTGAATTCCAAATGGCATGCCGGCGATACTGAAGGTGCATGGCTGGCAAGCAAAAATGCAAGATTATGGGCCTGGATTACTTTTGGGGCAGGACTTGCATTTGGAGTTATATGGTCAGTAATGATGATGCTTGGTGTAGTAGCAGGAATAGGTATGGGTATGTTTGAAGCATTATAATAATTCTCAAAATGAAAATATTGAAAAAAGGAGGATTGGTGTTTGTTATTGGTGCAGCATCAATTCTCTTCATTATTTATAATCCAGGCGAATCGGGGATGTATCCACCTTGCCCGTTTTACTCCATCACGGGACTTTACTGCCCGGGTTGTGGGTCACAAAGGGCGGCACATAGCCTGCTTCATCTTGATTTCTCAGCTGTTATGCATTACAACATCTTATTTTTGCCGGTAATTCCAGCACTTGGATACCATTACCTGCAGTTACTGCTCAACAGGAAATTTCACCTGAACCTTCCTAACCTTTTTTACAGCAAATTAACACCCTGGCTTATTCTAGGGATTATTATTCTGTTCTGGGTGACAAGAAACCTTTCGTTTTATCCTTTCCTGACACTTGCCCCTGGTATCACAGAAATTCCTTAATCCAATAAAGAAAGCTTATCACTGCGGCTTTTCACCATTCGTTTTTTTAGCTGTTTTGGTACCGAATGAAGGGTCATATTTCAACCAGTTGATGATAATGAAACCTGGAATGGTACAAAACATGACCCAGATAAAGAAGTACCTGTAGCCCACCATTTCCTGTATCCAGCCGCTAATCATGCCCGGCAGCATCATTCCCAGTGCCATGAAACCGGTGCACAGCGCATAATGGGTAGTTTTATGTTCTCCCTGTGAAAAGTAAATCAGATACAGCATAAAAGCTGTGAAACCAAACCCATAGCCGAACTGTTCGATAACCACAGATGATGTAATTACAAAAAGGTTTTGTGGCTGCACAAATGCAAGGAACACATACATCAGGTTGGGCAGGTTCATGGCCAGCACCATGGGGAGCATCCAGTACTTCAGCCCCTTTCGTGAAATAGCAATCCCACCTGTAATTCCACCAAGAGTAAGGGCTATTACACCGGCTGTCCCGTAAATAAACCCAATATTGCTGGTTGTCAGGCCTAGTCCTCCTACATCTCTGCTGTCAAGCAAAAAAGGAGATGCAAGCTTCACCAGTTGAGCTTCACCCAGCCGGAATACCAGTATAAAAATGATTGCAAGGCCTACCCCATCCTTCCGGAAGAAAGTAACAAAGGTATTGATGAAATTATGGAAAGCCTGTTGACCTGTTTCTGATTTTCTTTTAACATCGGTGACAGGATATGGTAATATAAATAAATGCCAGATAAAAAAAGCAATGAACAATCCGGCAAACACATAAAAGGTAATGCTCCAGGCCCACTGGATATTGTTTCCGCTGATTTTTTCCATTTCACCGGCCAGGATTACAAGTGGCCCCTGACCTGCAAGCATGGCAAAACGGTAAAAGGTATTCCTGATGCCCACAAAGAATGCCTGGTCGCGTTCCGACAGTCCAAGCATATAAAAACCATCGGCAGCGATATCATGGGTAGCAGAGCTGAAAGCCATCAGCCAGAAGAAAGCTATTGTATACTGAAAGAATCTGTCGGCCGGAAGTGTAAAAGCAATGCCAGCAAGGGCTGCACCAACCACAAGCTGCATGGCAACTATCCAGTATCGCCGGGTTTTGAGAATTTCAACCACAGGGCTCCACAAAGGTTTGATAACCCACGGAAGATAGAGCCAGCTTGTATACAGGGCAATTTCCGTATTTGAAATTTCGAGCCTTTTATACATGATCACAGAAACTGTCATCACAAATACGTAAGGAAGTCCTTCGGCAAAATAAAGCGACGGAATCCAGTACCATGGATTCCTTGATGTTGGTTTTGGCATTTTCAATTGATTAAACTTTAAGTGGTTTAAACTGATATCCAGCTGAAGAAAAATGTCGTATCAAATCATCAAGCAACCTGTAAAATTTATCGGTCCTTGCAGGAGCAGTTCCAGGGTGGATGAGCAATAATGCCCCGTTTAGCCCGTCAGGATGTTCATTTTCGAATTTCAACAGGTTTGAATATATCTTAACTGATGAGCTGTAATTTGCATCACCAGGAACGGTATAGTCGGCATTGGTACCTGTCCCGGGTGTAAAATTCACCACCTCCAAACCAAGTTTCCGGCTCCATTCTACAACACTCCGGTTATACCATTCATAGGGAGGCATAAAATAAGTTGCATTTTCAGGCCTGATACCAAATTTTGAAAGTTCAGCAAAATTATTCCGTATATCAGTTTCAAATTCTTCATAACTCACGAGCAATGAATCTCTCTGGTTCCAATCGCAATAAAGCAGATGTTTGTCGGAATGGGCACCGATATAATGTCCCTGTTTTCTAATCTTTTTGATCAGCTTTTTATGTTCAGGCAACCGCAGGAAATTCCCGGTAAAGAAGAAAGAACCCTTAACCCCGTTTTTCCCGAGCGTATTCAATACATGATTTCCTCCCTCAAAAAAGGAATCGGCAGTAAAAGCCAGATAGATAGTTTTTTCTTCTGTTCCCATCCTGATATAAGCACCTTCACTGTCTTTTACACTGTTAGGGAAATGGGCTGATTCGTTTTTCCCTTCATGTTCAAGCCAGGCAAGGTAATAGGAAAGACTGGCCGTGCCGTCCATTGTGGGTTCATTTGTGGAATAATCGCCAATATCATCGTGATAGACAGCCTTACCATTGTTAAAAGGGGCATATTCATCTTCCCTTGTAAGTGTTATCCCGATTAGGCTGTTATAAATTGAGCTGTAAACAGGTCCGTCAACGAGTCCTCCATAGGTGTTGTCCCCCCTGAGCACGGTATATGATGAATGTGGGAAGTCAGGAGAATCTTCAACTCCCGGTAATCCGCAAATCATAGCTGTCCCCCAGGGGTTACAGCCAAAAAGCCAGTCGCGCAAGGCAGCTTCCATTTCAAGAAATTTGTTGTCTCCTGTTTCCCTGGCATACAGCCTTGCCTGGGTAATGGCCCCTGCAACAAGGTTATTTGAACACCAGATAAATGGCAACCCGTTAAAGAAAGGGTCATTCTTTCCTCTTTCATACAGGTAATTCAGTCCATCGCGATAGAAGCCTGCAAATGTTTCTTTATCCTCATCCATCATGAAGTAATGACCCAGGTTTACAAAAGGATAATACTGGTAATGACGTGCTTCACCTTTTTCAATCCACGGGGTAACGGGTTCCTGGCTGCCCCAGTACCTGGCTTCCGACAGGTACTTATCCTCTCCCGTCAGACGGAACAACTGAACTGCTCCCAGTTCAAGATCATCGGCAAAATTACTTTCTTCATAAAAATATGGAGATACATTACAGGCAGTCTGTGTATATCCGGTATCGGAAAGGGCAAATTTGAATGCATCAATAGCTTTTTCTTTCATAAGGGCAGCAAACACGGGATCGGCTTTTTCAAAAAGCTTTGCCCCGAGGGCAAATCCCGAAGCAAATTTGCCGGCAATTGATGAAACACCAGTCGATGTATTTTTATACTTTGAAAGCCCCTGCGGTTTTCCTGTAACGAAATAGACAGGACGGTAGGGGCCGAGCCCGTAATCAGCAGGATCATTCACAGGAAGCCGGAAACCCACATGGTCACGATCATCGGCAATCTGGTTATACATCTCGCCGGGAGCAGGGTTCATTTTAAGCATCCACTGAAGCCCCCACCTGATTTCATCAACGATATCAGGGACATTATTTGACCCCGGGTCTCCCGATGCATCAAAATAATCGCCGAAAATCTGAGGAAAATTTTTATACGCAAACATCATCTGGAAAACCGTATTGATAGATGTGGTTGAGTATTGAAGGTAATCAGAAGCATCGTGCCAGCCGCCGGTGACATCAACAAACTCACCTGTACGGGTTGGATGGTCCACAATGATTCCATCGTGCAGGTGGCATGAATCCTTCAGATAGGGATTATACCCGCACCGCTGTTGCCTCATGTAATTCATCAGAAAGTCGGCAGTGCCTTCATATACATCACCGGCTATCCTGAAATTTGGAGACCGCACATCTCCCAGCATCAGGTAATAACCCCCTGCTTTTGAAAATTCAGTAAACGGCAACCGCATAGCTGTTTTCATCCCCCATTCTGCAGCAGGCTTTACCTGGACTTTTCCCCTGAACACTACTTTGTCAGTAAGAGCATCATGAAGGGTAAACTGACTCGCCTTCACATCGGAATCTGCAAGAAAAACAGCCACTTTAACTGACCCCGGCAGATAACCAAGCTGGTTCACCCTGATAACCTGAACGGCAAAGGCATTTCCGGCAAGAAATACCAGACACAGGATGAAGAATATTCTGTTCCATTTTAAGTTCATAGGCAAGAATTTTTAGAACATCAATTTACCCTTAAAATAATACCGAAATTTGTAATAAACAGGTTTTATCAGTACAATTTCTTTAATATCGCATTTCTAAAGTAGTGGTTCAAAATCTGGTGATATGAATATCCCTTTTCTCCCATTACAGCAGCTCCAATCTGACACAAGCCCACTCCATGACCCCAGCCGGCTCCTTTAAGCCTTATCTTCTGGGGAATTCCATTCTCAACTTCAAGGTGATCGGCAATGAAAGCAGAACTGTAAAGATGCGACGGGGAAAGCCATTTACGTATTTCAAGCTCTTTCCCTATTACCATTGAATTTTTAGTACCATGTATCTTCAGCATGATAAGCCGCCCGGAATGGCCTCTTTTGACAGGCTCAAGCTTAATAATTTTTCCAAAATCAATTCCTGAACGCTTTTTTATTAACTCCGCAAGTTCATGCTGTGAATACTCTACAACCCAACGGAAGAAATCAGAAGTAGACTGATCGAAGTCGGGAAGAATCTGCCGAAGGACAGCGGCGTCGCTGGTATTGCAAAAAGCACGGGGACCGGATCTTATCCACAATTCTGCTTCGTTCTCCTGTCGCAGGTCGACACAGGTGGTATCGCCATATTCCGAATCAACCACCTTCGTAAGGTATGGATGCCTGACAGGCTCCCATACATTTTCGAAATTCTCGCTGATTCCGCCACAACATTTGGAGAAACGGGCATCACATATTTTATCATCGAATGCCAGGATTTCTCCAAAAGTTTCACCCACCGCCCTCATGGCCTTGTCAGTATGAATTTTGGTGAGGCCCTGATACCTCTGACAATGATCATCGGCACATACATCAAAATTCTGATGATCCTCCCTGTCATACCACCTGATAATTTCATCTTCATTTTCATGAGAAGTGACATAGATGCCACCACCTGATTGAAGTGATTTGTTTTTTTCAATCTGGGCAAGCAACCAGCTGCGTGAAATCACCGCATGAGCCTTTAGCAGTTCAATGGAACTGGCAGCACTCATTTCGGAAGAAATGACACTTTGAAGGTAACTTTCTACAGGAATCCTGTTTATTACGCGCACCTGCCTGTTTTCCGGGATCAACTTCAGCTTACCGCCAAACCGCTGTTTTTCCTTCTGTTCCCAGTGGAAACCAACACCTATGACAACTTCGGCAATTTCAAACCAGTTCTGGTTGTCATCAGGTATGAATAACAGCTCAGGAGCGGAAATATTAATACCTGTATCAGAGCGGAGGATAATCACATTATCCAGACATACAGCACGGCAGGCGCCTGCAGTGATGATTTGACCGCTTTGTGTACGGTAACTGCCATGAAATAAAACTTCAGCTTCATTTTGGGCGATAATGCCTACTTCAATTTCAGGTTGCTTATTCATTGGTATGCTCACTATAATTCAATACGTTTAATGGAAGAGTCATCGCTGCACTGTTCGAGTAATTGCCTGTTCGTAAGGTTCAGCACCGGATGTACAAAAGAAGGAGCAATTTCAGCTAGCGGTACAAGGACAAACATTCTTTGCGGGATACGCGGATGAGGTATCACTAGCTTTTCCGTATTGAGCACCAGGTCATCGAAATACAGGACATCAATATCCATTTCGCGGGAGGTGTAAAATTCAGCATCACGTTTGCGGCCAAAGAGTTGCTCAAGTTCATTTATTTTTTCAATCAATTCTGCAGGCTCAAGCTGTGTTTCGATGTGAAGTACCTGGTTCCAGAAATCCTCTTCAGCCAGAAATCCCCACGGAGGCGATTCATATATGGAAGACATTCCCACTATTCTTCCAAGTTCTTTCCCTGCGAGTATATGAATTTTTTCGAAATTCAGCTGCTTGTTACCTATATTTCCTCCTATCCCTAAAAAAACCTGGTGCATTCAATAATATATTTGTAATTATTTAGAAGATAAATTTACCCATCATTTGTAGATAAAAATAATGAAATTATAAAAATCAGAAGATGAAAGAGTTTTTTAAGTATGTTCTTGCCACTGTGGTTGGAATCTTTGCTGTATCGATTATTGGCATATTCCTGATGTTCATGCTCATAGGGGTCCTGATCTCATCGGCCGACAAGCAGGTTGTTGTTCAGAACAATTCGATGCTTGTAATTGATTTGGAACGGCAGATAGTAGACAGGGACCCCAACGATCCTTTTCAGGATTTTAATATCCCGGGGTTTCCGGTAATGAGAACAATCGGTCTGGATCAGATATTTACCTCTCTTGAAAATGCAGCCAGTGATGACCGGATAAAAGGGGTATACCTTAAACTGTCGATAGTCAACGGAGGAATGGCCTCGGTGGAGGAAATCAGAAATGCGTTAAAAACATTCAAGGAAACCAGTGGCAAACCCATTTATGCCTATGGCGATGCATTTGATCAAAAATCATATTACCTGGCAACAATAGCCGACCAGGTTGTTGTGCACCCCATGGGGTCGGTTGATTTCAGGGGACTGGGTGGAGAAATGATGTTTTACACGAAAATGCTGGATAAGATTGGTGTGGATATGCAGATTGTGCGCCATGGCAAATTCAAGGCAGCAGTAGAACCATTCATGCTGGAAAAAATGAGTGAAGAGAACCGTGAACAGCAACTTGTATACCTGGGAAGCCTTTGGAACCACATGCTCAAGGGGATTTCTGAAGAAAGAAATATTCCCCTTGAAAAGCTCAACGAGCTGGCCGATAACGTACAGACATTTAATATTGGAAGCAAGGCAGTGGAAACCGGACTTGTAGATGCTGCCAAATATAAGGATGATGTACTTGATGATCTGAGAAAAATTATTGGTGATGAAAAGGCTAAGGAAATACCTGTAGTAAGTGCTACAAGTTATTCAAAAACCACAATTAAAGGTGTGAACAAACCTTTCAGCCGCGACAAAATTGCAGTGATTTATGCAAGCGGCGACATAGGAGTTTCTTTTGGAGGTGAAGTGATAATTGGAGATGAAATAGGCAGGGAAATCAGAAAAGCCCGCCGCGACAGCAGCTATAAGGCGATTGTCCTTCGTGTTAACTCTCCCGGAGGAAGTATTTTCGACTCGGAAGTGATTTGGAGGGAAGTTAAGCTTGCAGCTGAAGAAAAAACCATGGTCGTATCATTTGGCGATGTGGCTGCTTCGGGTGGATATTATATTGCCTGTGGTGCCGATCGGATTGTTGCAAGTCCCAATACAATTACCGGCTCTATTGGAATATTCGGGATGATACCCAACATGGGCGAATTGCTGAATGACAAACTTGGAATTACTACCGATGTCGTGAAAACAAATAAAAATTCAGATTTGCTGTCACTTACCAGGCCCATGACAGGATATGAAAGGGATCTGATGCAACAATACATTGAAAATGGATACGATATATTCATTTCACATGTGGCTGATGGACGCCGCATGGATAAATCAAAGGTTGATGACATAGGACAGGGCCGTGTATGGTCGGGAGAAAATGCACTTGAGCTTGGATTAGTCGACCAGTTGGGAGGCATACAGGAAGCGATAGAACTTGCTGCCGAAATTGCAGGCCTCGAGAATTACAGGACGGTCCCCCTGCCTTCACAGCCTGCTCCATTTGAACAGTTTTTTAAGTCGGGAACCGACAATCTGCGTGTAAGATTCCTGAAAAACGAACTGGGAATTCATTACAGGTATTATGAATACCTGAAAAAAATGTCGGGCATGAACGGGATTTTTGCACGAATGCCCTATGATTTGAATGTATATTAAAAGCTATATGACAAAAGACCGCTTCAGTTGAAAAACTGAGGCGGTTTTTCTTTTACTGCAGAAAGCAGCATGAACCCATGAGCAGGATTTCACACATATTCCTGCAGACATTTAACAAGCTTCCAAAGCTGGATCACACTATACTTTACTGTTACTTGTGGAGGTATTTAAGTGAATCCATCAGGTTATTAAGTTCCGCAAATGACTTGTTACTGTGGCTCTGATAAATTGAACCGTGAAAATCATCGATTTCTTCAAGGACAGCCAATGCTTTTTTCCATTTATTATCATTAATGGCCATCAGAAACATTTTATTTTCTTCAGCCATGCGCTTGTTGGCCTGTGCAAGAATGGTTTCGCCCTTTTCGGTCAGCACCAGCAGCTTTGCTCTTTTATCCGTTTCATCCTGAACTTCATTCAGCAGTCCGTTGCTTGTAAGTCGCCTGATTGTATCCATCCCTGTTGTATATTCCAGATTGAACACATTAATCAGATCGGTTTTCTTCGCCTGTTTCATCAACCCGATAGTCTGAAGAAACAAATATTCAAGCCTTGAATTGATTACGAGTTCCTTGAGGGCCTTGCGTGAATAAAGTTCATGGTAGCGTGCTATTCTGGATACTGATTCAAGAAAACGCGCCTTTTCATCCATTCTTCTGAATACCCAACCGTTATCGTTTTGAAAGGCAGGTATTTTTTCACGATAAGTCATTTCATTTAAACCAGGTTCATCCTCGAGTGTTTTAACTATCCAGCGTCCGAACGACAATAAATCGAGGTGTCGTTCATGAGCCTCGAAATCTTCATAAAGATCGATTATCTGCTTCAATATTCCGTAACGACTATTTTTCATTTACGATTATTTTTTGCAAATGTATAAAAGATTCCGTATTATTGTATCGGATACGATATTTTTATAATCGGATACGATTTAAAACATTATAAATATGGAAAACAACATTAGCATTACAGAACAGGATTATATAAAACTGTGTGACCTGGTGAAAGCTGAAAGAAACAGGCATACCACCGAGATAAACAATCTTACATACCTGGGCGCCGAAATCAAACGTGCCAGGAGGATAAAAGGCAATGAGCCTGCAGATGGTTTTGTTACGATGAACTCAGTAGTTGAAGTGGTTGATCTGGACACAAAAAGAGAAATGAAGGTAAAGCTGGTATACCCCAACGAAGCTGACTTCAAAAAGGGAAATGTATCGGTATAATCGATGTTTGGAAGTGCCCTTCTGGGCTATAAAACCGGGAGCACTGTATCATACCAGGCGCCGGGTGGTATAAAAAAGGTTAGGATCAGGAATGTTTATTATCCTGAAGAGGTTCATTAGATAAAAGGAATACAAGAAATTATGGCAAAAAAAAGTCTTACTTTAAAAGAGCCTGTGCGAAGCCTGAAAGAGAAGCAGCATGAAAAGAAGATGCAAAAACAGGCGGAAAAGATTAAAAAACGGAAAAGCAGGGCCTGATGGATAGAAAAGGCATCAGAAGTTTTGGTTGTGTGAAAAAAATGCAGCCATATTAAAAAATTAAAGGAAGGATTTACCGGAAGTGTAAACCAAGGAAGAATAAAGCCGGGTCAGAATTGGCCCGTCTTTATTTTATTTCATTCTGGTAATTTCTAAATTAACTGGCCTTGAGCCTGCGGATGTTTGACCTGTCGATTTTACTTTGGGCATACTCCCGTGTGATAATGAGATTTTCAACTTTTTCAGAAGGTAAATCGTACATGGCATCATTCATGATACTTTCACATATTGATCTTAATCCCCTGGCACCAAGTTTAAATTCAATCGCTTTTTCAACAATATACTGCAGCGCATCCTCCTCGAACTCGAGTTCAATCTTGTCGAGCTGGAACAGCTTTTTGTATTGTTTTATCACAGAATTTTTAGGTTCTGTCAGGATACTTCTCAGTGCTTTCTTATCAAGCGGGTCAAGATGTACAAGAACAGGAAGACGCCCGATGATTTCAGGTATAAGCCCGAATGATTTCAAATCCTGCGGAGAAATGTACTGCAGCAGGTTTTCACGTTCTATTTGGTCAACATTCTTTGCCGCGCTGTATCCAATCACCTTTGTATTTAATCTTTGGGCTATTTTGCGTTCGATTCCATCGAATGCACCACCACAAACAAAAAGGATATTCTTTGTATCAACGGGGATCAGTTTCTGTTCGGGATGTTTGCGACCACCCTGGGGTGGAACATTCACAATTGAACCTTCAAGCAGTTTAAGCAACCCCTGCTGAACACCTTCCCCCGATACGTCACGCGTAATGGAAGGGTTATCGCTTTTGCGGGCAATCTTATCAATTTCGTCGATAAAGACAATTCCCCGTTCAGCAGCTTCCACATTATAATCAGCGGCCTGCAGCAGGCGTGTGAGGATACTTTCTATATCTTCCCCAACATATCCGGCTTCGGTAAGTACAGTAGCATCGACAATTGTAAAAGGTACGTGAAGCATTTTGGCAATTGTCCGTGCAAGAAGGGTTTTACCAGTTCCTGTTTCTCCGACAAGTATGATATTGGACTTTTCAATTTCTGTTTCGTCCTTATCGAGGGGCTGCGTTAATCGTTTGTAATGATTATATACAGCCACTGAAATGATTTTTTTTGCATCATCCTGCCCGATGACATACTGATCAACAAATTCCTTTATTTGCCGGGGCTTAAGGAGTTGTATGCCGGCCAGGTCAAAAACATTATCTTTTTTAATCTCTTCCTGGATAATCGAATAGGCCTGTTCTGCACAGCGGTCACAAATGTGGCCTTCAATGCCAGCAATCAAAAGGTTCACTTCCTTTTTCTCACGACCGCAAAAAGAACATTTATCCATTCTGATTTTATTAGCCATTTTTATTATTTTGCCTTATTCCTTACAAGTATTTCGTCGATCATTCCATACTTCACAGCTTCTTCAGAAGTCATCCAGTAATCACGGTCGGCGTCTTTTTCGACCTGTTTAACCGGCCGCCCGCTATGTTCAGAAATGATTGTATAAAGTTCCTTTTTGATTTTAAGAATTTCCCTTGCAGTAATTTCAATGTCGGATGCCTGTCCCTGGGCTCCACCCATAGGTTGATGGATCATAATCCGGGAATGAGTCAGTGCAGAACGTTTCCCTCTTGCACCAGCTGTAAGCAGGACAGCCCCCATTGAAGCAGCCATTCCTGTACAAATGGTAGCAACATCAGCTGAGATATACTGCATGGTGTCATAAATCCCAAGGCCTGCATGTACATGTCCACCTGGAGAATTCAGATAAATCTGGATATCCTTTGCCGGATCAGTAGACTCAAGAAACAGAAGCTGTGCCTGGATAATATTGGCAACTGTATCATCAATGGGTACACCCAGAAAAATAATCCTGTCCATCATCAACCGTGAGAATACATCCATTGAGGCTATATTCAGCTGCCGTTCTTCAATAATGGTAGGTGAAATATAATTGCTGTAAGCCGAACTGTAACTTTCCAGTGTCATACTGCTTATTCCGGCATGTTTTACTGCATACTTACGAAATTCATTATTCTTATCCATGTTTATTTTCTTTTAATAAAGCAACGTTTTGAAAATAATATAAGTTGACTGTAAAGTTACAAAAAAAACAAGCGTAACTGAAATAAGCCGTGATTATGCCATCTTCTCAAATTCTTCACGGGTTACCTCTTTCTCGTTCACTGTGGCTTTTTCTTTTACAACCGTTACAACTTTATCATCCATCATCCGGTTGGCAATACGTTCTCTTTCTTCCGGTTTCTCCATCAGCATGGCTGCAAAAGAATCAAGCTGTTCGTCTGCCACATTGAAAATGCCATACTGGCTGTACTGAGCCCTGGCAACATTTCTGGCAAAATCCATCATGTCAGCTTCCTCCACCTTCAGTTCATTGTTTTTTGCGATGTCGCCTTTAATTAACTGCCAGGTGAGGTCTTTCAGGAAACCATTGAAATCATTTTCAATCTGTTCATCCGTAACCTCAGGATTTGCTTCCTTCAGCCAGCGTTTCAGAAATTCTTCCGGAAGCTCAGGATTTACAAGTTCAACAAGCCTGTCGCGGGTTTCTGTGGCAAATCTCCTGTCGGATGCCTGCTGCAGACTGGAAGCAATTTCTTCTTTCAGCTTGTTTTTCAGATCTTCCTCTGTTTTGACATCGGTTTCCTCTCCATATATCTTTTTAAAGAGCTCTTCATTAAGTTCTGCTTTCTCGAACTTTTTGATTTCAGCAACTGTAAAACTGAAGTCACTGTTCAGTTCATCGGCCTGTTCATGACTAATATTCAGCAGATGGCCCACTTCATGACGGTCGTTATATGCAGTAACAGGATTAAAAGTAATGACATCATCTTTCTTTTTACCAATGAACTGCTTTTTAATTTCCTCATCCTTCACAAGCTCAACCGAAAGAAGAACACCATTTGCAGTTATTCCTTCCTCTTTTGGATTTCCCTGCTCATCGAGTTCAGTAAAATTACCCCTGACCAGGGTTTTTTCACCGATTTCTTCAGCATCGACCTGTTGTCCCATCTGGGAAGCAATCATATCAATCTGCTGATCAACCATATCATCGGAAACCTGGATTTTGTAATAATCAAGCTCCAGTTTTTCATCGAGATTCAGATTAATCTCGGGTGCAAGGGCAATATCAAATGCAAACTCAAAATTCTCATCCGTGTCCCAGTCAATACTTTTCTGATGTTCATGGCTGGAAAGCGGTTCACCCAGAATCTGCAGTTTTTCCTCCATCAGATACCTGTTAAGGTTTTGTGACAGCATCTTATTAATTTCATCGGCCAGAACTGCTTTCCCGAACCGTTTCTTTATAAGACCCATGGGTGCCTTACCAGGCCTGAACCCGGGGATGCTTGATTTCTGGCGGTAATCTTTTAACGTATCTTCAACTGTTTTTTCATAATCAGGTTTTTCAATTAAAACCTTTATTACCGCGTTTACATTGCCCGTATTTTCTCTGGAAATATTCATGTTGTTATCTGTTAATTATCAGTGGTAACCGTACCGTAAGGAATAACCTGCGATACTTGTTCAGTTATAAACCTGTTTTTAAAAAAAATACCATACTTCGTTTTATTCCGGCAAGAATAAATAGTTTAAGAATCGTCATATTAAAATAACCGCCGGCACACAATTCCATAAAGGAAGGGCCGGCGGAAGCCTGTGCGGACGAAGGGACTCGAACCCCCACGCCGTTTGGCACCAGATCCTAAGTCTGGCGCGTCTACCAATTCCGCCACGTCCGCTTAAAACAGGGCGCAAAGGTAATTATTTTTTTGAAATAACAGAAAGATTATTTCCACTCAACAATAGTTCCTCTGGTTTCGACCTGTAATTCTGCAGGCAGGGCTTCCTTCATTTCTCTCCATAGCAGATTAATCAGCTTGTGCTTGGCAAAATGCCTTGAGTAGGCAAGGCTGACTTCACGCAGAGGTTTCAGGTTGCTGAAAGGCCTTACATTCTTAAGCCTTTGTTCCGACATCCCTAATTTTGCCAGTTCAGGAATAAGTGTGATGCCACCCTCCCTGTCGATAATATTCATCAATGTTTCAAGTGATCCTGCTTCAAAATGAAAAGGCAGCTGACTGTCGACTGTTCCAAGGAAAGAACAAAGGTTAATCACCTGATCGCGGAAACAGTGACCGTCACTCAACAGCCAGATTTCAGGTGTTGCAATATCCTTTAAAGTAACTGATTCTTTTGTGTACAACTCATTCTGTGGATTGACATAGACCAGCATTTCTTCATAGAATACAGGTTTTTCTATTATCTTCTCTTCTTTCAATGGAGTTACAAGAATTCCAACATCAATTAAATCCTTTTCAAGGAGTTTGATAATTTCTCCTGTGGTCTGTTCAACTACCTTGATGAAAATATTGGGATACTTCTTTTTGTACCTGCCTAGAAATACGGGTAACAGGTAAGGGGCAAGGGTTGGGATAATGCCTATGCGCAGCATACCTGAAACTTCATTTTTATGCTCCTTTACGATATTTGTAATTTCCTGCGAATCTTTCAGTACAAGCCTTGCCTGCTCAATAATTCTCTGACCCACATCGGTTGGAATGAGTGGTTGCCGGCTCCGGTCGAAAATAATGATTTCCAGATCTTCTTCCAGCTTTTTAATCTGCATTGACAGTGTAGGCTGCGTTATAAAACATGATTCGGCTGCTTTTCCGAAATGCCGGTATGTATCGACGGCTACAATATATTCGAGTTGTGTAAGTGTTATCATCGGTTGAAATTTGCCGGTAAAAATAGAAATATTCTCCTACTCCTGATGAAAAGGATGTAATTATATATCAAACCAATAAAATTTAGTATTGGGTATTTCGTTTAATTAACATGAATAAGATGAATGGGTCTTTTCAAATCGGGGAAATAAATTATTTTTGCCCCACACGAACTGAATACAGATTAAATCAGGAAGAGAATATAAAAAAGAATCCAATTGTACAGACAATCATGAAAATGACAATCAGGTTAACATTCATACTTTTAATTTTCAGTATTATTTCATGCGGACCATCAGTTGAGGAGAAGGCAAGCACCAAGCTGAAGTACGCCCAGCTGCTGCTTGAAAAAAATGATACAACAGGAGCATTGATCCACCTTGACAGCATCCCCCGGCTTTATCCCAAAGCTGAATATGCTGTAAACGCTGCCAAAAACATCAGGAAAGAGGTTGAATTTGACCTGCTGCACAGAAAGGAAGTACAACTCGATTCACTGTCAATAAAAATTGCTGAACTGGAAAAACCATTTCAAAAGGAGAAGACCGAACTTGATCGTTTTACCCAGTATATTCATAAGCGGCAGAATATTTCAAGGGCGTGGAACCGTTCATTCATACAGGTACATCTTGATGAACGCGGGGAAATCTACCTGAGCAGCAACTACCATGGCAAATCATGGCTGAATCATATTGCATTACGCGTATATGATCAGGGACTTGATGCCCGTACAGTTGAAATTCCTGTTGGTGATGCCGACAACCACAGGAGCGACTTCATGGATTATGTGTGGGAAAGGGTAACCTACCGCAATGGAAAAGATAACGGTGTGATGGAGTTCATTGCAGAGAATTCAGGCAGGAACCTGAAGGCCGTTTTTCTAGGCAAGGAATATTATTACATTGTTCTTGAGAGTTACGACAAGCAGGCAGTCATCGATGCCCTGGCGCTTTCAAAGGCATTAAAGAATAAGCGTCAGCTGGAAGGAGAAATTCAGTCATTGAAGAAAAAACTGAACATCACATAATTGCTTCCACTTTTTCAGGCGGGACTGCCAGGACAGCTTTTTCCCCATTTACAACAATAGGACGTTGCAGCATGCCTGGATTAGCAGCAAGGGTTTTTACCCACTGTTCATCGCTCAGGCGTTTTCCCTTATATTTGTCACGATAAACCCTGTCCTGTGTCCTTACAAGATCAAATACGGATTTACCCAATCTGCCGGCCAGGTCAATGATTTCATCTTCAGTGATGCCTTCGGTCATATATCTTCTGATGTCCAAATCGAAATTCTTACCCTCAAGATACTTAAGTGCTTCCCTGCAGTGGGCACAGCGGGGGTTGTGATAGATTTTGAGAACCACCTGATGTTTCTTTTTTATATCATTGTAAAAATCTTCCTGTGCCCTGAATGCTACTTCAGGATTTCTCCTGTTATAGCTGTTCTGAAGCAGCGGATCGAGAATACGGGCCTTTGTATTATCTGCCAGCTGTATACGCAGCATCTGCTTAATTTCCTTTTTGATCTCTTCATCATAAATTGGGCATGCTACTTCAATGCGCCTGTTCAGGTTCCTGGGCATCCAGTCAGCCGATGAAATGTATACTTTTTCATCCCCGCCATTATTAAACACAAACACCCTTGAATGTTCAAGATACTTATCTACAATGCTGATGGCATTCACATTTGCCTTCAGATGCTTTTTATCAAGACTCAGGCCAAAGATACCCCTGACAATCAAGTCCATTTTCACACCTGCCCTTGCAGCCTTATACAGTTTTGTCATCATCCCTATGTCGATGAGGCTGTTCATTTTCAGTATCATCCAGGCCTCCTTACCTTCTTTGGCAAGCTGTATTTCCCTGTCGATATGCTGAAGGAATACGTCGCGCATAAAAAACGGGCTTACAACCAGATGATTATATGTATTGTGCCTGTAATTCTGCTTGAAAAAATCAAATATGAGTTCTACCTCATCAGCCAGTCGCGGGTCGGCAGTAAGAAGGCCATCGTCGGCATAAACACGTGCAGTCTGTTCATTAAAATTGCCGGTTGCAATAAACGCATAGTTGCGGTCGGCATTCTCTTCCCGGCGTTTCACCCATGCAAGCTTGCTGTGAACCTTCATGCCGGGAATACCATTTATCACATATGCCCCCTCCTCCTGGAGTTTATTTGACCACATAATATTTGCCTCTTCATCGAACCGTGCCTGCAGCTCAATGACAACTGTAACTGTTTTCCCGTTTCTGACTGCATTGAGCAATGCATTAACAATTCTGGAAGAAGGAGCAACCCTGTAAATTGTAATCCCGATTTCCTTTACCTGGGGATCGATTGCTGCCTCACGGAGAAAATCAATCAGGTGATTAAAGGTATGATAGGGAAAATGCAACATCACATCCTTCTTTCTTAAAATTCTGAGAATACTTGTATGCGGCGGCAGATCCTTATGCCGGAAAGGAGGCAGTTTTGTATAGTAGTGCCTCTTTTTGCCAACTTCAGGAAAATCCATAAAATCCTTATGATTATGATATTTTCCGCCGGCAACAGCATTTTCCTCATTGTCGAGTTTCATCTTTTTAAGGATGAAATCAAGAAGGTCACCTGGTATGTCCCTGTCGTAAATGAGTCTTACAAGCTTACCCTTCTTGCGCCTCTTCAGGCTGCTGCTCATTTTTTCAACAAAGCTTTTGGAAATATCATCATCGATATCCAGTTCGGCATCCCGTGTGATTTTAATTGTGTATGCTTCGTAGTCGTCGTAGTCGAAGTAGAAGAAAAGATCATCGAAGCAGAACCTGATGACATCATCGAGCAGCATGATGAAAGTCTTCTTCTGCTCTTTTGGAAGCACCAGGAAACGTGACACCGATCTTCCGGGAATACGGATGAGGGAATAGGCAAAATCGGAGGGGTCATCCTTTTTCTTAAGCTTTACAGCAAGGTAAACCGAACGATCGCGCAGGTATGGAAACTTATTCTTTTTGCTGAGCATAATGGGAACAAGATTCGGCAGTACCATCTCGTAAAAATACTTTTTCACAAAAACACCCTGATTGTGATTCAGTTCTTTCTCATTGATAAGAAAGATGTTGTTCTGATTCAACTCATAGAGGATATTCTTTAGTATCTGCTGTACTTTGTCCTGCTGTTCACCAACAATTTCAAGAATTTTATCATAAAGCTCCTTTGGGGTAAGGTTACCCAGCAGGTTTTCCTCGTCTTTCCCAAAATCGACCATTCTTCTGACGGTAGCCACACGCACCCTGAAAAATTCATCAAGGTTATTGGAGAAAATTCCGATAAACCTGATCCGCTCAAATAAAGGAGTATTCGGATCTTCAGCTTCCTGCAGCACCCGTTCATTGAACGAAAGCCAACTGATCTCCCTGTTTATGAATTTTTCATTTGCATACATATCCGTCCCGATTAAGTGCAAAACTCCCTGAAAGCCAAAATTGCCGGTTAATTTTCTAAAAATATAAAAAAAGAACCAAAGCAGGGCTACTGCCCGCCGAATTCCATCAGGTAAGCTTTAATAAGCCCATCGAGTTCGCCATCAAGAACAGCCTGCACATTGCCACTCTCATAATTTGTACGCAAATCCTTTACAAGTTTGTATGGCTGCAGCACATATGACCGTATTTGGGAGCCCCATTCAATCTTCTTTTTCTGCGACTCAATCTCCATTTCCTTCTCCCGCCGTTTCCTGAGTTCCATTTCATACAGCTGCGATTTGAGAAGACGTAGTGCGTTTTCCTTATTCCCGCCCTGGGTGCGGCTTTCCGTGTTTTCAATAACAATTCCTGAAGGGGCATGCCTCAGCCTGACCCCGGTTTCAACCTTATTGACATTCTGTCCGCCAGCACCACCACTCCTGAATGTTTCCCATGTAATATCGGAAGTGTTGATTTCAATTTCAATTGTATCATCAACAAGCGGAGCTACATAAACCGATGTAAAAGATGTCATACGCTTATTCTGCGCATTAAACGGGGAAAGTCGCACAAGCCTGTGCACCCCATTCTCGCTTTTCATGTAACCGTATGCAAATTCTCCGTCCACTTCCACGGTACAACTTTTAATACCCGCCTCATCGCCGGGCTGCATATCGGCTATCTTTATCTTGTAGCCTTTGCTTTCGCACCAGCGGGTGTACATCCTGAAAAGCATCTCCGCCCAATCGTTGCTTTCGGTTCCTCCTGCTCCTGCATTTATTTTTAATACTGCTCCCAAATGATCTTCCTCGCTGCGGAGCATATTTTTTGTTTCAAGCTTTTCTATCAGATCAAGCGTGGCAGCATAGGCATTGTCAATTTCATCTTCAGTAGCTTCATCAGCTTCGTAAAACTCATATAATACACCGAAGTCTTCCACTGCCCTGTTCACAGCCTCAAATCCAGAGGTCCATTCCTTCACCGACTTTATTGACTTCATCTGCAATTCAGCCTTCTGAGGGTTTGACCAAAAATCAGGATCCTGTGCCTTTAGTTCTTCTTCCTTTAACTGCAGTAACCTGGCATCGTAGTCAAAGATGCCTCCTCAACGCATTACGGCGTTCAATCAAGTCTTTAAGTTGTTCCTTTAATACCATTTTGAAAATTCTTAGATGGGGGCAAAGGTAAGAGTTTTTACGGAGTAGGGAAAAACAGATTATTATATATGAATCGTTGCTACTTTACAACCTCACCAAGATGGCGGTGTATTAATTCGGGTTCGAATCCCCGGTTCATGGCAAAGCGGATGATATGCCCCATTTGTTCATATTTCTCCTTCTTCCTGACTGTTCTGGCTTTTTCTTTCATCGTCTTAAGCAGAACTTCAATGTACTTATTTTCATCAATCACTTCAAAGCCTTTTCCAATAATGACATCGGTGAGCCCTTTCATCTTCAGATAGTGACGGATTTTTACCCGTCCCCATTTATTCAGCCGGAACTTATCAGCAGTATATGACCGTACATACCGTTCATCATCTATAAACTTTTCCTTCTGAAGATTACTGATAATTTCGTCAGCATCATCCTCACTGATGCCGGCACCAATAATCTTTTTCCTGATTTCCGGGGTACACTGTTCTGAGCGGCTGCACAATGATGCCATCCGGTTAAATACTTCCTGTGCAGTCTTTACTTCATTTTCCATGGATACAGTAAAATAGTGTGTTTAAAAGTAAAGAAAAAAAACAAATGAAGCTGCCTGCTCAGTGATTTTCCCTGGAAATTACCAACCGGTTATTTACCCAATTAAGACCTACCCTTAGGCCAACTGTAAAAACAATGCCTTTATTTAAATACCTGTTCTCGTTTTCATGCTGAAAAGGCGCTGAAATACTGATATAGGGTTCCGCCACCAGGTTTTCAGCCAGTTGCCTTTTCCATGTAAGCTTTACACCGGGAACAATTCCTGTTACAGGCTTCCGGCGAATGATTCTGTTATTATACACTTCAGGAATACTCATCCATGCATAGCCTGAATACAGTCCCAGGTTTAAATTCCCATACTTGTTCTTCATGAAATAATGACGAATCTCGATAGCGGCTTCAGCTCCACGGGCCGGATAAATAAAATTTCCGGCAGGAAACACATATCCTCCACCACCCCAAAGACTGATGGTGTGGGATTGGCTAAACGCAAGTTCATATGCTGCAATACCTTCAAGTGAAAGAGCGACTCCTGAAGGATACTGTGGCGCATATATCACATCGGGCCGTGCAGCAAGAGATGTAAAAAATAAAGCAACAACTAACAAGGATGTTTTCATGACCATCAAAGCATTAAGTCAGCAAGTTTTTATTAACCGGCAACAGAAACAGCATGAGTCTATTCATTGACCTCCATGGCATTATCATTTCTCTCATACCTCTTCCATACATCCATTATTTACAATGATGCTTTTCCTGCAGGCCAGGTTGCCTCAGGCATTAAAGATTATCATGAAATGTTGGTTTTTTTCTGACTCCGGTAAAAAAATCCTCCAGTTCCTGAAGGGTTGTCGATGTTTTGGGAACGTCTTTCACTACTTTCCCCTTTTCCAGAATGACAATCCTTGTTGATACATCAGCAACATGGTCGAGATCATGGCTTGAAATCAAAATCGTTTTATCACCTCCCGAGGAATATTCCTTAATGATTTCCCTGAGCATATATTGAGCCGAAGGGTCGAGATTGGCAAATGGCTCATCAAGGATAACAACATCAGGGTTTCCCATAAATGCCCCGGCCACCCCTACTTTTTTCTGATTTCCCTTCGACAAATCCCTGATATATTTCTTCTTCCCTGTGATTTCTTCATTGAAGAAAGGCTCAAAACCGGAAAGAAAGTTTTGAATATCGTTACTGTTCATATTGCGCAGTTCACCCAGAAAAGCAAAATATTCATCGGGGGTGAGGTAACCTATTGTAAAACTTTCATCGATATATGCCCCGGTGTATGTTTTCCAGTCTTCACTGGTTGCAACATTAAGTTCGCCCGAGTTCACAACTCCCTTACTTGCCCTGATTAAATCAAGTAAAAGGGAGAAAAAGGTAGTTTTGCCGGCGCCATTATTGCCAACCAGTCCGAATACTTCTCCCTTGCTGATTTCAAGTTCAGGCAAATCAAGAACAACCACACCATTGTAGAACTTCTGTAAATTGATAACTTTAATCATGTTATACTGATTTATATGCTGATATCATTTTATGCTTTCTTTTCAGATATTCTCTTGAAAAGTAGTCAATCAACCGTGGATGAAGAATTATGCCAACAACACCCAGACCTCCCATAATGAGGTAGGCAGCTGTTTTCCCGAATACAAAGTACATCGCACCAAATACAGCCATGGGCCCAAACAGGATAGGGAATGACATAAGCCATTGGACTGCTCCCATACCCTGGTAGTTAAACATTGCGCGGGCATCAAGATCGATAGCTTTACGGCTAAAGAGTCCAAATGCAAATATAACCACAGTATTAATCCCTATATTATAGAGCATCACAACGAGATGAACATAAAGCACTTTGGGAGAAATAAACATATATCCAAGCGACAGGAGATAAAAAACAAGGTTTGTGCCAGCCATTAAAAAAAATGCCGACTGCAGCACTTCCTTCATCTTCACATTTTGTGTCATCAGCAGCGGATAGTATCTGCTGTGCCAGGCAGGAAAAAACTGGCCATAGGTCATACTAAAAATTCCCGTCATAAACATCCCGCCAAAGACAAGAAGGAACTCCGGGACCTCTCCGTCCACATCTTTATACAGCACCAATCCATAGAACAGAAACAATACCGACATCACCGCACTGGTCCTTGGCCGTTTATTGCGCAGTATCATCTTTATTTCAAGGGAAAGCATTTTGCCATATTCACCAACTCTTGACAACCATGAAAAATCATGTGCAGCAGCCTGCTTCTTCTTCCGGGAAAGTTCATCGAGGTAAAACCTGCTCAGCAGATACCGAAGATTAAGGCGATAAGAAACTACAGCCAGCCCGGGCATAATGAGCATGAGCATTGGATGCGCCACAGCCAGGTTATAAAACCTCCCGAACATACCGGTGAGATTTGTCATGCCAAAATATTCAAGCATAGTAACCCCCGCAGCAACGGCCAATATGCCATAAAGAACCCAATCATCCTCATTGGTCCGCCACTTCAGGTACATTGCCAGATAATGGTTTGTAACAATCAGGGATACAATTCCCATTATCCATGCAGCCAGATGAAACCCTTCCAACTCATTGACAGCTGCACGGAAAAAGAAAGGCAATACAAGCAGAAGCGGAAGAATATTAAAAAAATGAAACATCGACTTCAAAAGCAGATGCCTTGCAATCCTGTCTTTTTTTACAGGAAGGACTAAAAAAGGCTGAAAACCAAGGGTAGGAAGGTTTTGAATAAGAATCCGTACAACCAGATCATATCCTAAATATATCAGGATAAATGAACTGAATGCAGAAACAATTGATTGGCCGGGATACTCTTCTGAAAGAAAGGCATTCAGGCTGAATCCCAATACCAATGCCACCATTGAGAAGTATAAAGCCAGAAAGATAAGTACTCCCCTTGCTGCAATATTTTTTCCAAAATCTGAGGAACGGGTCAATTCCCGCCAGGCAAAGTATGATAAGTTTCGTTTCATTATTTTCAAACCTGTTACTTCATCGTTTTACTAATTATCATATGAGTTTCACTTTCCCGAAATAATTACTCAATAACAAAGAAAATGTAAAACGGGACGGAAGCGGGTCAGGTGGCAACACCCATAAAATACAGGCTTTCATTGCATAATATCAGTCAATACCACTGCGTTTTTAAACCTGTAAAGTTCTCCGGCCGCATTGAATATTTCAACAAACACAACATAAACTCCCGGGTGCAGCCTTGAACCGGTTGAATCTTTTCCATTCCATCTAAAAGTACCGGATGATCCCAGCAATGCATTGCTCGCAAGGTTCATCAGAAACCTTCCGGAAGCATCAAAGATTTTTATGTTCGCTACAAACCCTGGTTTTTCTGTAATGCAGGAAATCATAAACTCATCATTAAAACCGTCATGATTGGGAGAAAATGACTCAGGTTCAAAATTGACCCGTGGCCGGGAAACATCAATCACTTCTTTTTGGGAATTTTCATAACCGGGTGTACCATACCCCGCTTCTGTTGAAGCAGAATGCCAGTTACCTGTTGCTCCGGCAGGAAGCGCAAATGAAATGCGCTCAAGCGACATGCCTTCAGGATTTGCAATAAAGGGAGAATGCATTCGGGAGGAATACTTCAGTTCATCAATGACAACCAAATCTTCATTCAACAGTACAACATATCCTTCATCATTATTGCAGGCCGGGAACTGATTCATCTGCAGGAAGCAACTGCTGCACCTGATATCATAAAAGGGGAAAACAGCCAAAGTATCCCTGGTCATTACAAGATATCCTTCTGGAAGCAACACCCTTCGCTCCCCGGTCAGCGCACATATCTGTTTCAGCTCTGCGCTGCTATTCCTGCCGGCCAGAACCAGCCTGCTCAGGTCAATGATCTTTGAGGAATTATTATAGATCTCCACATAATCCTCACCACCGGGATACGGGTCAAAAAGCAGCTCATTTATAAGCAAATCTCCGGGCAGGACTGTGTTCCACTGCAATTCAAATGAAACGGGAGCCATATAATTACCGCATTCATCCATCAGGTTATCAAGCTGAAGAATGTATATCCTGTCAGTTACAAACTCATCTTTGAATTGCAGCAATACCTTTTCAGGGGTTAATCTTCTGACCGATACAGGATTTCCTGTTCCGGGAATAAGGTAATTACCGGCACTCATTACAAGTATAGAATCGGGAGGTTCGGAAAAAGCCACTTCAGCCTGATTTTGTGAGACCGCTACCGCCCATTTCACCAGGGGAGGTTCCGAATCGGCATTATCAGCATAAATTGAATTCTCCCTGCCAGGTGTACCCCCGTCAGGATGGACGCTTGCCTTCCAGTTCTCCTTCTGGTAGCAATGCCGGCAGGGATCAATCCGCTCGAGGCTCCACCCTCCGCTCTCTTTTAACAGATCAGCATACCAGCTGTCGGAATATGCAATAACATCCATCAACGTTCCATCTCCTGCAATGATCTCCACCAACGCACCCTTGTTCAGCAGGCCCTGAAACCCAGGGACAGCACATACTGGCGCATATGGCTGAAGACTACCTGCAGCACCGGAAGAACATAGAAGCAGGTATCCGCCTGGTGCAATCACTGCTTGCTGAAGCTGCTTTACTGTGCCATTTATCCTGAGTTTCCATTCTGCAGTACTAATGGCATGGGTACTGGTATTGAAAAGTTCGATGTATTCGACTTCAGGCAAGCCGGCAGGAGGGGAAGGATCAGCCATCAGCTCATTGATAACAACATCATAGGGTTTGGCGGGTTCAACCTGCTGTCCCTGGTGCAAAACCTTTACCTCATCAAGAATAACTTTATCGGCAGCATAATGGGTTGACAAATGACATACAATCTGAAGCGAGTCGGCTGTAATATCTTTCTGGCAGACAACAGCAGTACCCCAGTTGCCGGCATTTATTCCATTCTCTGCAAACATGAATTCTTTTTGCTGCCCTGTGCGGTAAAAAGCTTTGATATATTTGGTTGTTGTATTGTTTCCACTTCCGGTTTCGGAAGCAGTAAGCTGAACTGTAACCCGAGGGCTCGCTGAGATATCAATCCATTCCGACATCCATACCACTTCCCCGTCAATATCACAGGCTTCGAAACGTCCCCCTGAAGTAGCCACTGTTTTTGCATAATCACCCTGATCCTGAAGGGATATCTCAGTATACCTGAGTTGCCATGTAGAAATACCGGCAAAATCCGACTGAATCTGTCCATGTTCATCACCCCATATCCCCTTACCCGGGATATTAAAAGCCTCGTGCCATATTTGCTGCGCTGTAACAGGATTAAACATCCCCAGCAAGCAGATTGTTAAGGTTTTTAGAATAATTTGGGTCATTTTGTCACTATTTCAGGCAAATTAGTAATTTTACCCGACATTATTTTAATCAGTTTCAGGGTTTAACAAATAAAAATTACGTAATGAAAGTTGCAGTTGTAGGAGCAAGCGGAGCTGTAGGTCAGGAATTTCTCCGGGTGCTCGAAGAAAGAAATTTTCCTATGGATGAACTGGTACTGTTCGGTTCAGCCAGAAGTGCCGGAACGGAGTATAATTTCAGAGGCAAAAAGCTTACAGTGAAGGAATTGAAACATAATGATGATTTCAAGGGCATTGACATCGCTTTAACCTCGGCCGGAGCTGGTATCTCAAAGGAATATGCAGCAACAATTACGAAACACGGGGCCATAATGATTGATAATTCCAGTGCTTTCCGATACGACAATGATGTGCCACTGGTTGTTCCTGAAGTAAATGCCGAAGATGCGAAAAACCGTCCGCGCAACATTATTGCCAATCCCAACTGTTCAACAATACAAATGGTTGTGGCCCTTAAACCCATCGATAAACTATCAAAAATTAAACGCGTGAGGGTTGCCACCTACCAGGCAGCCAGCGGAGCCGGTGCCCAGGGAATTGCTGAACTTGAACAGCAGGTAAAGGAAATCGCTGATGGCAAAGAACCAACAATCAATAAATTTCCTTATCAGCTTGCAATGAATATCATTCCCCATATCGATGTATTCCTTGACAACGATTATACAAAAGAGGAAATGAAAATGAACTGGGAGACCAAAAAAATCATGCATACCGATGCTGAAGTAAGTGCAACCTGCGTTAGAATTCCTGTTGCACGGGCACATTCTGAAGCCATCTGGGTAGAAACAGAAGCGCCACTTTCAGTCGAACAGGTAAAGGATGCTTTCCATCACGCCCACGGATTGTCGGTTGTAGATAATCCTGCCGAGAAACAATATCCTATGCCTTTGTTTGTTTCAGGCCAGGATGATGTTTATGTGGGACGTATCAGAAAAGATATTACTGATTCCAACTGCATCACTTTCTGGTGCGTGGGCGACCAGATAAAAAAAGGTGCCGCCCTGAATGCAGTTCAGATAGCTGAATGGCTTCTGAAGGAAGGTGAAGTAGGATAAAAAAGAAACGTTTTTTTCACAAGGAATGCCTGAATCCAGGTATTCTTTGTTATACATGTTAAATAACCCTCAAATAATGGAAAATATTGGTACGGTTGAATTGCGGCATCTGACGATTCATGATTACGAAGAACTGAAAGAGACTCTGCTGGAGGCATATTCTTCGTGGCCCGAGGATTACTGGAAGAAAAAAGACATTGAAAAGCTCATCAGAATCTTCCCCGAGGGGCAGCTTGCCATTTCAGTCGATGATGTTGTAGTTGGCTCAGCCTTATCCATTATAGTGAAGTATGAGTTGTTTGGTGATGATCATAATTATGATGAAATCACCGGCAAACGATCATTTAACACACATACACCAAAAGGAAATGTATTGTACGGCATTGATGTTTTTATAAAACCAGAGTACCGTGGTCTTCGCCTGGGCCGCAGGTTATATGATGCCAGGAAGGAACTATGCGAAAGATTAAACCTCAAGGCTATCATATTTGGTGGCCGGATTCCCAGTTATTATAAATATGCCGACAAACTGACCGCACGCGAATACATTCAAAAAGTAAAATACAGGGAATTATTTGATCCTACCCTGAGCTTTCAGCTTTCCAATGATTTTCATGTAAAGAAGATTCTGAAAGGGTACATGCCTGGTGACAAGGAATCGAAAGAATATGCCGTGCTGATGCAATGGGATAATATTTATTTCCAGAAAAGAACCGACAAGGCAGGTTCATATAAGTCGGTTGTAAGACTGGGACTTGTACAATGGCAGATGCGCCTTTACCAGAACATTGAAGAAATGTTTACACAGGTTGAATACTTTGTTGATGCAGTATCGGGCTACAAATGTGATTTTGTACTGTTCCCCGAATATTTTAATGCCCCCCTTATGGCCGATTACAACCACCTGAGCCATGCCGAAGCCATCAGAAAGCTTGCTGAATACACTGAAGAAATCAGGGAGCGTTTCCTGAACCTGGCTGTATCATACAACATCAACATCGTAACCGGAAGCTTCCCGTTCATCAGGAACGAGCACCTGTACAATACAGGTTACCTCTGCCGCAGAAACGGGACCTATGAGACATATGAAAAGATCCACATTACCCCCGATGAAATAAATACATGGGGATTATCGGGAGGGAATACCCTGAAGGTTTTTGAAACCGACTGCGGCCCGGTAGGTATTCTTATTTGCTATGATGTTGAATTCCCCGAACTGTCGCGTATACTTGCCCAGCAGGGAATGCGTATCCTTTTTGTACCCTTCCTGACAGACACCCAGAACGGGTACTCCAGAGTCAGATACTGTGCCCGGGCACGTGCCATAGAAAATGAATGTTATGTGGCCATAGCAGGTTGTGTAGGCAACCTTCCCAAGGTAGAGAATATGGATATCCAGTTTGCCCAGGCAGTGGTATTTACTCCCTGCGATTTTTCATTTCCAACAACCGGAATAAAAGCAGAAGCAACAGCCAATACCGAAATGATTCTGGTAGCTGATGTTGACCTTGACCTGCTAAAGGAACTGCATAACTTTGGGGCTGTGCGAAACCTGAAAGACCGCAGGACTGACCTTTACACCCTGAAACTAAAACCCGAAAGACTGAACAATCAGAAAAAGTAATGTCTTTTACCTATTCCTCCTCATCCCATTCATTATTGTACAGGAAATCATTATAGGGGAAACGCTGGGTGTGGATTGCCTTCACCTTATCATACAGAAGGGCTCTTAACTCCTCGATATTTTCCTTGCCGGTTGCTGAAATAAATACAGCCGGAGTGCTCCTTTTCGCCACCCATGAATTCTTCCAGTCATCAAGGCTCATATTTTCCCTGGTACGGGGGGTAAGATCATCATCATCCTTTTCAACAAATTGAAACGCATCGATCTTATTGTAAACGTAAATGGTTTCCTTATCCCCGGCACCAATTTCTTTGAGGGTGTTATTAACCGTATGAAGCTGTTCCTCAAACCCCGGATGAGATATATCAACAATATGCAGCAGAATGTCCGATTCGCGCACTTCATCAAGGGTCGATTTAAATGATTCTACCAGGTCGTGTGGAAGTTTTCTTATAAATCCAACCGTATCGGCCAGAAGAAAAGGAAGGTTTTCAAGTATTACTTTTCGTACGGTCGTATCAAGCGTGGCAAAAAGTTTATTTTCAGCAAACACTTCTGATTTCGACAGGAGATTCATTAAAGTTGATTTACCCACATTGGTATAGCCCACAAGCGACACCCGTACCAGTTTACCCCTGTTTTTCCGCTGGGCCGATTTTTGCCTGTCAATTTTTTTCAACTGTTCTTTAAGCCTTGCAATTTTATCGAGAATAATACGCCTGTCGGTTTCTATCTGTGTTTCACCCGGACCACGTAAACCAATACCACCACGCTGCCGTTCAAGATGGGTCCACATTCGGGTCAGCCTTGGCAGCATGTACTGATACTGCGCCATTTCAACCTGTGTCTTTGCATGAGCCGTTTTAGCCCTTCTGGCAAAAATATCGAGGATAAGATTGGTCCGGTCAAGAACCTTGCACTCAAGTTTCCGCTCGATGTTACGTAACTGGGTCGGTGTCAGCTCATCATCGAAGATGACAGAATCGACTTCCATCATTTTGATGTATTCGTTGATTTCTTCAAGCTTTCCCGGCCCGACAAATGTAGAGTAATGCGGCACATCGAGTTTTTGCGTAAACTTCTTTAAAATGACGGCACCTGCAGTGTCGGCAAGAAACTCCAGCTCGTCGAGGTACTCTTTAGCCTGCCTTTCCTCCTGATTTTTGAATATCAGCCCTACCAATACAGCTTTTTCAATGGGTGGTGTTGTTTCAATCATATTGTGGGTATTAAACACAAAAAACTCCTGACCCGTCAGGATCAGGAGTATATATGCATATTCTGATTCTGTTACTGAAGCTGGAAGTTAATCGGAACTGTATAGGAAACGCGTACAGGTTTTCCACGCTGCATCCCTGGCTTCCATTTTGGAAGCAGCCCAACTACACGAAGAGCCTCCTTGTCGAGTGACGGGTCAACGCCCCTTGCTATACGGGGATTTGATACACTGCCATCAGCATCAACAACGAATGTCACGTATACACGACCCTGTATGCCATTTTCCTGCGCAATAACCGGATACTTGATTGAATTGGCAATAAACTGCCTTAAGGCAAGCTCACCACCCGGAAACTCAGGCATGTCTTCTACAATAAAGAATACTTCTGATTCTGATGCCTCCTCTTCCTTCTTTTGCTGAATAACCGGGGCCACGTCAATAATCATATTTTCCGTTACCTCAGTATCTTCAATTTTCAGCTCATCTTCAATTTCGATATCATCATCAACAATATTCAAAACTTCTACGACTGCTGGTGGTGGTGGTGGCGGCGGTTTTACTTCCGGTTCACGGGTAATCGGGATAATTTCTTCTTCGATTTCCTGAACTGCCATCGTGCCCAAAGTATCAGTCTTCTTTGGAGAAGTCTTGTACTCAAAAGCAGCCAGGATAACGCCTAAAGCAACTACCAACCCGAGCAACAGGAATACATTCCTCTTGTTTTCAAGGTCTGCTTTCGGTGATTTTTTTACTTCCATTTGTTCTTACTTTTATTAGTTTTTCAATTTTATTTACCCTAATTAAAGAGCGCTAAAGATAAAAAATAATTGTCACTTGCAAATCAATTTTTTCTTTAATTCAAATTCAGGAAAAATTTCCTGATATGGACACTGTTCATGAACTTTACTTAAAAATAAAACAACAAAAACTTTACCACAAATCCCTTTTTGTGATAATTATTTTTATATATTTGCCCCGCTTTCAATTAAGACAAAGTTCTAAAAATAACGGGGCATTAGCTCAGCTGGCTAGAGTGCTTGACTGGCAGTCAAGAGGTCACCGGTTCGACTCCGGTATGCTCCACCAAAAAAATCAAAGAGTTACAAATATATTTTGTGACTCTTTTTTTGTTTATGCCCAGAAAATAACCAGCGGAAAAGATTAAAGAAGCCCGACATTTGTGGATACCTTCAGAACCAAATGGTGTCCGGGTTTCCTTATACAGAAATATTCAATTGCTAATGCCTCTGCAGCCTCATGCGTTCTGCCCGCTCATCGAGCATTGGATTTCCATAGGTAATGTTGTTGTTCCTTTCAAAATCATAAAGCGTAAGCACCCGTAACCTGTAGAAAGCAACCCAGTAACTTTGAATCGACCTGATGTAGTCGCGCTTTGCCTGCTCCCGTTCCTGCAGGGCAATGTTCAGATCGGTAATGCTCAGTTCGCCATTCTGAAACTTGCGCAGGGCAATCTGGTAACCATTGTCGGCCACTTTATCAGCTTCATCGGCAGTAGTAAGCTGATCCTTTAGCAGGCTAAACTGTTCAACCTGTACAATAACTGACCGGTCAAATTCTTCAATATCCCGGTTTACATTGTAAATTGTAAGTTCACGCTCCGATTCGGCAAGCTTAACCGTCGATGCCGAGCGTCCCCAGTCAAGAATAGGTATACTCAATGAAATCCGAAGCATCCGGTCCCTGTCAGGTTGATCATAAATCCCAAGAAAAGTTTCAGCACTGTTTGACAAACCAAAGCTTCCCCTGAGGGTAGTTGTCAGACCTGTACTGTTTTTAGCCTCCGCCAGATCCCTTTCGGCATTTATCAGGCGGCGCTGATAAAGTGTAGTCTCGAGCCTGTTTTCCCTGGCCTTGGTAACTGCCAGTTCCATATCAATATCAAAAAAACGGATATTCAGAGGTATATTCAAATCAACCTCCATTGTCTGGTCCAGGCCCACATAACGCTTCAATTCAAAATCCGTATTTTTAAGATCCATTCTCGCCTGGTTTAATGCTTTCTGGGCATTAAGAACCGACAATTCAATTCTTGAAAAGTCATTTTCGGAAATCTGTCCAAGTGCCTTTTTGGTTTCTGAGATCTTAAGGTTGTCCAGACTGTTCTTCAGGTTGTTTTCAGCGAGTCGGAAGTTGGTCAAAACCATGAGGTAATTGAAATACCTGTGGGTTGTATTCAGTGCTATTTCTTCGATTTGCTGAATAAAACGCTTCTGGGCTTCATCATAAATCATGGGTTCAGTTTTGCGGTACCACTTCATCCAGTTATAGGCAAACAGTGGCTGACTAAATCCTACTGTAAAGGGACTACCCGAGAAACTGATTTCATTTTTGTTCATGTTCTGAATCCCATAGGCCGATGTGCTGGCCCAGATATTGGTTCCAATTTGCGGAATTGACTGGTTAAGCGACAACACTGCTGATGCTGCAAGATTGGAAACCTGCCTGAACTGGATACTCCCATCAGGCTGGGTAATAGGCTGTGTGGTATGGGAATAATTTGGCGCATCGCCACTCAGGGTGAGCTGAGGGCGAAACCTGGTTTTGTAATTCCGGTACCGCCAGTAAAAATTTACATTCTGGTTTTGCGTGTATTTTGCAGAAGATGATTGTGTGATGGCCAAATCAATCACATCCTCAAGCGTTAAACTTACAGGGTTCGAGCCGTTCTGGGCAAATACGTATCCATTAATAAGAGATACAGCAAAAAAAACTAGACAGAATCCCCTCATCATCTTTTCACTCCTTAATCTGTTAAAATCTTCAGAACACAATAAATTCCCGGTGTAAAACCGGCACAATATTAATTTTCTATCTCCACTTCCTCAAGATGCCGGTATGCACTCAGACCGTCAGTAACAACAATATCTCCTTCCTGGAGCCCCGAGAGAATTTCAATATAATCATTCCCTACAAGCCCAAGGGTAAACTCCCGTTTAACTGCCTTACTTCCGTTCAATACAAACAGTCTCTGTACATGATTTGCTTCACATCCTTCGAATTTCCTCAGGCGAAGTGCATCTTCCTTGAAATTGCTGATGACCTGCACATCTACCTGCTGGTTGGCAATCAGTTTGGGATGGCTGCTCTGCTGGAGGTGCACATTAAACTGAATTTTATTGTTCTTCACCATGGGGGTGATATTGCCAACAGTTCCTTCAAGCTGTTCGTCATCGAGATTCACAAGGACACGGTTTCCTGTCTTCAGCAGGTGGGCATGCTGTTCATCGAGGGAACCAATAACTTTAAAGGAGCTCAGGTCAGACATACGCACCAGTACATTGTCATTACCAACTTTCTCCCCCTCACGTCCGGTGATTGAAAGGATGATACCCGATGAAGGAGCCTTAATGCTCATCCTGTCGATAAGCCTTATCTTTTCTTCCACCTCCTTCTCCTGCATTCTGATCTGCATCAGAAGTCCGGCCTCTTCCGATTCAAGTTGCTTGAGCCTTATCAGGTTCCGCTCAAGAAGTGTCTGCAAATCTTTTTCAGCCAGTACAATTTCCTGTTTGGTCTGATCTATTCTTGCAGGTGATATCCCGCCCACTTCAAGCAATTGCTCCTGGTCCGACAGCTGTGATTTCAGTGAGGCAATTCTCAGTTTCTTTACTTCTTCATTGTACTCCAGGTCAAGTTTTGTGCTCTGGGAATTAAGGCGTGTCCGCTCAAGGTTATTCTTTCTCACCTCAATCTGATCTTTCAGCCTTTCAATATCTTCCTTTACGCTTTCGGTATTGAGTTGCATGATTACCTGTTCCTTTTCCACACGGCTCCCTGCTTCCGCATAAATATTCTGTATAATACCTGCCCCGGGACTTAATATAATTACCTCATTTTCCGAATCCACAATTCCGGTAGCATTGATGGAGAGTAAAATCAGGCCACGATCAACTGTAACCGTTTCAATATTTCCCTTATTGGAGGTTTTATGATGAAGCCAGCCGGTGAAATATAAAACACCCCCGACTGCCAGAATAGTTAGAATAACAATGAGAAAACCCTGAAAGATTTTTTTCTTTTCCATGGTCTAAAAGTTGGTTAAGGTAAAAAACGGATGCCGAAAATATAAATCGCCGGTTATCCGCGTCCAAAAATAAAAAAACATTTCAGAAGGGGAAGCCTGCTATCGTATTTTTTCAAGGTAAAGGCTCCTTAAATCGGAAAGATATTCTTTATCAATTGTATTTGAAAAAATGCGTATAAATTCAGTCAGCTTCCCATCGCGGTAAAATGATCCGGAGGCGGCATCAAACTCATGCCCGTCCCAGTTGTATTTCACATCCATCGACACCCTGATGAAATCGTCCTGTTTAAGATAATGCGGAATTTCAATATATCCGAAATCTTTATCCTGGGTTTCTATATACAATCCCTCTCCAAGCTTATCCAGATTAAGAAACTTCACAATCTTCACTTCAGCTTCAATTTTTCCCTGAAGTCTTTTATTCATCAGGAACTGAATACCCTGCTTCATATAGGCATCCTGGATCTTTTCCACCAGGTCGAGTTCAGGCAGGTGCCTCAGCCTGATTACATTCAGGAGCTGCGAACCAATATTCATATACCCCTTCCCTGAATCAAAACTCCAGTCGTTGTACTCCTTTTCAATATTTTGTGTGGCCCTTAAAATCTCTTCGAGCGGATACTGCCGGTCGAGCACAAGATATATATAAAACGGCCGGGCAGGCAATGGCCCTTCATGATAATAACCCGGGAACTGGTTAAGTGCCTCAAATACCAGGCTGCCCTGGTGTACTTTTTCCTCTACTGCAACAACTGTAACTTTTTTAGTAAGATTGGCAAAGACTTCCATGTTTTTGTACTGTTCCATATTATGGTATATTTGGTCCTGACTTTTTATTGAAACGAATGCCGAATAAAGTAGTTCATTTCCGAAGCATAGGCAAGGTAACTTTTTTTCGCAACCGCCTGTCTAAAAATATAAAAATTAGCATCAAGCCCGACAAGTCGGTGCTTGTTTCTTTTCCTATGTTTGTTTCCCACAGGGAAGCTGTTGATTTTCTTGCCAAACATGAAGAATGGATTATGGAGAACCAGCAAAAAACAGCAGCAGGCAGAAAATCCCTCGAACATGGCACCCTGATAAATACCAAATTGCATACTGTTGAACTTTGCAGGGGAGAGAAAAATGAGGTTCATCCAAATGGAAAATCAATTAAAATCTATGCAGAAGATTTTAATACCGATTCGTCCCGTTCCTTTCTCGGGGAAGTGATCGCCGGGATATACCGTTATGAAGCAGCACGACTGCTGCCTCCACGACTCAAAGAACTTGCAGCGCAGCATGGGTTCAGCTATGCCAAAGTTTCAATCCGTAACAACAGGCGCAACTGGGGCAGCTGTTCCTCACGCAACAACATCAGCCTTAACCTGCAAATGATGAAGCTGCCCGATGAACTTATTGACTACATTTTACTGCATGAACTTGTGCATACTGAAATTAAGGATCACAGTGACCGGTTCTGGAAAAGACTCGACCAGCTTACACATAACCGTGCTAAAAAACTGGCAGGTGAAGTAAAAAAATACACAACCTACACCATATAAAAACATTTCTGCCAGCTACCGCAACCTTTCCATCGGGAAAATAACGAATAAGAAACAACAAATTGAGTGCAACGAAATCCCGCAAGGCGGGACAACAAACAACAAACAAATCATGAACTGGAATCAACTGCTCACAACAAAACGCCTGGGGATGGAAAACTGGAAACCATCGGAACGAGCCGAAGATCGCACACAGTTTCAGCGCGACTACGACCGCATCATATTTTCATCACCCTTCAGGAGGATGCAGAACAAAACCCAGGTCTTCCCCCTGCCTGAGCACATCTTCGTGCACAACCGGCTCACCCACAGCCTCGAAGTTGCAAGCGTAGGCCGTTCACTTGGAAATCTGCTGGCAGAAAAAACAGCTTCGGAAAACCGGGAGAATCCGCTGATACAGGAAACAGGAACAATTGTATCTGCAGCATGCCTTGCACACGATTTAGGAAACCCTCCATTTGGGCATTCAGGGGAATCAGCCATATCAGGATTCTTCCAGACCGGTGCAGGAAAAGAATTTGAATCTGACCTTTCACCCTCAGAATGGAGCGATTTCATCCGTTTCGACGGAAATGCCAATGCATTCCGGCTGCTCACCCATCAGTTTAACGGGAAGCGCACAGGTGGTTTTGCCCTCACCTACCCTACGCTTGCCAGCATCGTGAAGTATCCGTTTGAATCGGCCCTTGCGACCAAACAAAAATTCGGATTCTTTCAGTCCGAAAAAAAAGCATACAACCAGATTGCCACTGAATTGCAAATCCCTGCTAAAGATGAACAGCTCCTCTCATATTCACGTTACCCGCTCGTTTACCTCGTAGAGGCTGCCGACGACATCTGCTACCAGATAATGGACCTTGAAGATGCATGTAAGCTTGGAATACTCAGCTATGAAAAAGTTACAGAATTGTACCTTAATTTCTATGATGCCGTTACCGACAAGAAATCACTCCAAAGCATCCGTAGCACCCTGACCAGGGTAACCGATAAAAATGAACAAATCAGTTATCTGAGGGCTGGTATTATCGGGAAACTGATTCATGAAAGCATCAGCATATTCGAAGAAAATTATGAGGCAATTATGGCAGGTACATATCCGGGTAGCCTCATTGGTTCATTGAAGGATAAACAGGCCGGTGCAATGAAGCTTGTAAAGGAGGTTTCCTATCAGGAGGTCTATGCGCACCGTTCGGTTGTTGAAATTGAGATTGCGGGTTATAAAATAATCGGGACGCTCCTTGAGGAATTTGTAGGAGCAGCAGTTCACCCGGATGACAGGTACAACAAAAAAATCCTTTCCCTTTTGCCCGAACAGTACCGCCCTCAAAGCGAAAGTCTATATCATAGAATCCAGTCGGCTGTTGATTTTATCTCCGGAATGACCGACGTATTTGCCCTTGACCTGTACAGGAAGATAAAAGGGATCAGTTTGCCGGGGCTGAAGACAGTTTAAAAGCGTTTGAATCGGTTTGAATGGTTTGAATCCGCCGGCAGGCAGGTTTGATGTTGTTTGCAAAACCGGGTGATGAGTTGTCATTCCCAGCTTCAATCATTCTGCGCATCATCTGCTGATTTTCAATTCCATCCAACGCTTTTGCACTACCTCCTTCAGTGCCGCATGACCATGTCTCCCTGCTCTCTGCCATATGCTGTTTTCCCTCTGCGCTTTCTTATTATCTTTGCCCGGTCAACTTTAATGTTTAAAGAAATGGATATCCTGACTGTCAGAATTATTCAAACAGTTATAGTACTGCTGCTGTCGGCAGCAGCTCATTTATTCACACGAAAGGTTATTAAAAGTTTCCTGAAGAAATTCAGGTTCACGGCCCAGCGCAGAAAACTGACAATCCGAATCATCAACCTTTTACTGTCAATTGTAACAATTGTTTTCATTTCTGCAATCTGGGGAGTAAGGCAGTCGCAGATGGCTGTATTTATTTCATCGGTAATGGCAGTACTGGGAATTGCCTTTGTAGCTCAATGGTCACTTTTGTCGAACATCACTGCAGGACTCATCCTGTTTTTTAACCACCCGCTTAAGCTTGGCGATCACATTAAAATTATTGAAAAAGATTTCGTCATCGAAGGTATCATCAATGACATCACTTTCTTTTTTGTCCATATCAAAACCGAAAACCGGGAGAAAATTTCGATTGCCAATAATATATTTCTGCAAAAAAACATTTCAATTGTCCTTCATAAGGATGAACATCATCCTGAAGAAACAATGCAACCTGCTAAAAATCAATAAAAGCACTTATAATCCTGACAGGTTTCAGAAACCTGTCAGGATTAAAGTACATCAACGTTTTCTACCTTTCCAGTAAACTGTCGAGCAGCCCCGATCGTCCTTCCTTCCGGGTATTGCCACCAAACATTGAAAGTTCCTTGATCAGCTTGCGTATAGGCATGCTTTGCAACCATACTTTACCGGTTCCCCGCAGGGTGGCCAGAAATATCCCTTCACCGCCAAATACCATTGAACGCAAGTTGCCAGCCTGCTGGATACTGTAATCGATTGATGGTTCAAAACCTACAATACAACCCGTATCAACCTTCAGCACCTCGTTGTTAAGCTGTCGCTCGATGACTGTTCCCCCGGCATGGATAAAAGCATTCCCGTCGCCCTGCAATTGCTGCAGGATAAAACCCTCGCCGCCGAAGAAACCGGAACCAAGCCTGCGGTTCAGCGTCACGGAAATTTTTGTTCCAAGGGCTGCACATAAAAATGCATCACGCTGCACAATCACTCTTCCTCCAAGTGCAGCCAGGTTCAGGGGGATAATTGTTCCCGGGTAAGGAGCTGCAAATGCAACATGCCGTTTTCCCCAGCCCTGGTTGGTGAAATGGGTCAAAAACAATGATTCACCTGTTATCATGCGTGAGCCCGCCGATAATATTTTGTCAAAAAACCCGGCATTCACATTTGAACCGTCACCCATACGAGCAGTGAATTCAATGCCATCATCCATGTACAGCATGGCTCCTGCCTCTGCTATTACCGTTTCGCCCGGGTCGAGCTCCACTTCAACAAGCTGAACATCATGTCCTATTATCTTGTAATCAATTTCGTGCGATTGCATTTTTGTTTTCTGTTAAATTAATTTCAGGCTAAAGTAAAAAAAATTTAAAGATGCTGAACATGGTTTGAAAAGAGTTCGACGGTTGTTTGACATTAGTTTGAAAATGGTTCGACTGAAGGAAAAATGCTATAGAAAAGTTTCCGTCAAACGGAATCCTGCATAAAACACTTATCTCTCAGAATTCTAAATCAAGATTTTATGTAGAATATTTCCAACAACTCATGACAAAAGTATTGGAGAATTATCATAATATTAATGAAGAAGGAATTTCTGTCTTTTCTTTAATCTTAATGGGTAAAATAATGCTAATGGAAAACTATAAACCCTTCATACACGAAATTGAAGGCAATGAGTCGATATAATTGTTTTTGACTTCTGGAAATTATCTATTATTGGAGCAAAACGTTATTCTAAGTATTTATAACTGTGCTGTAAATTACAATTTAAACAAACTAAATTGAAAATATCCATGAAAAAGTTAATAATTCCCCTTTATTCATGATTCTGTTATTAGTTGAAAACTTTGCTTTATCTCAAACAGAATGAAGTGTTGCAAGGGAAACTGGTGGTGAAAAGGTAAAAACTGTTTTTAGTAATCCCGGCAGGTAAAAAAACTGCCGGGATTATTATTCATATTTTCCCCGGAACATTTTTCCTCGCTATTTTTTCCGACCTTTGTACCAAATATTGATTTCTATAAATGAACAGGAATTTAAACAACAGCCGCTCACAGCGGCCAAAACCGGCATCGGGAAAACGTGAAGGAAAAAGCAGGGTCGCACCAAAGACAGGTAAGTCAGCCATGGGCACCCGCCCTGAAAGAGGCACTACCGGGAGGAAAGAAGGAAGGGCCGGGATGACCCGCAATGAGGGAACCCTGCCGGGAAAGAAAAAAGTAATCAGGCTGAAGAGTAAACCGGAAGCTGTTTCAAATAAAAAAGCACCGGTTTACAGGAACATCCCACAGAAATCTGCCACTACAGGCGAAATGAGGCTGAACCGATTTATCGCCAATTCGGGCATCTGCTCGCGCCGTGAAGCTGATAAATATATCGCAGCGGGAACAGTTACAGTAAACGGTAAAGTTGTTACAGAACTGGGCGTTAAGGTCAGGATGAGCGACGACATCCGTTTCGACGGCCGCAAACTGAACGCTGAAAAAAAGGTGTACCTGCTGCTGAATAAACCTAAGGATTTTGTCACTACAACCGATGATCCGCATGCCGATAAAACAGTGATGGATCTTGTGAATGACGCCTGTGACGAACGCATATATCCTGTCGGAAGGCTCGACAAAACAACAACCGGCATCCTGCTCTTCACCAACGACGGGGAACTCTCCGACCGCCTCACCCACCCCAGCCACAGGGTGAAAAAGATATACCAGGTAACCCTCGACAAACCGCTTACAAAAAACCATCTTGTACAGATTGCCGACGGTATTGAACTCGAGGACGGCCATATTGCTGCCGATGCCATCAGTTATATCGACCAGAATGCAAAGAACGAGGTTGGCATTGAAGTACACTCGGGCAGAAACCGGATCGTACGCCGGATCTTTGAACACCTTGGCTATAAGGTACGGAAACTCGACAGGGTTTATTTTGCGGGGCTGACAAAGAAAAACCTTCCAAGGGGCAAGTGGCGGTTTCTTTCTAACAAGGAGGTGCAGTTCCTGAAAATGAAATAAAACATCACCGGTAACCGATCTGCAATACCTGCAATTGCATGTCAGAAATAAAAAGCTATCTTCGGATTTTTAAAATCTAAACTATGCTGAAGTGGCTTTTGATAACCGGTTCTGTTTATGTAACCATTCTATTCTACCTTTCCTGGCGTTCAAGGCAAAAAATCAAATCGCATGAAGATTTCATGATGGCAGGCTCCAACATCGGGCTTGTGCTTGGTTTCATGACCTTTGCCGCCACCCTTTTCAGTACTTTCACTCTGATGGGCATGCCCGATTTTTCCCGCACACATGGGATTGGGGCATGGATATTCCTGGCCTTGTCGGATGCGGCCATGGTTTTCCTCATCATCTGGTTTGGTTTTCACCTTCGCCGGCAGGTATCTGCCAAAGGATTTTCCGGCATGTCGGCCCTGTTGCAGAATTGTTACCGGAATAACTGGGCAGGCTATGTATATTTCTTTGGTGTGTTCATCTTTCTGGTACCATACGTAGCTATCCAAATCAGGGGGGTGGCCATTTTCCTCGAACAGGCTTTTCCGGCAGCCATGCCGGCGTGGAGCTGGTCGCTGGTAATTGTTGTCATCATGCTGCTCTATTCAGAACTTGGTGGGCTGAAGGCCATTATTTATGCCGACTTCCTGCAGGGAACCATGCTGCTTGTGGTGGTATGGGTAATCGCAATCACTTGCCTCAATTACTTTGGCGGGTGGACACAGATGTTTGCCTCGGTTGAAGAAGTCAACCCTGCACTGCTGAGCACCCCCGGGCCAAAAGGCTTGCTGAATGCCCAGTTTCTGATTGCTTCGTTCCTTTCTATCCTGATGATACCCGTAACCCAGCCGCAACTTTCAACCAGGCTGGTTATCATGAAGAGTACCGAAAAAATGCACCGCATGGCCGTAGCGGTAGGAACCTTTGCAATCCTTGTGATCTTTCCAACCATCATTATCGGCTTTTATGGCGCAGTGAAATATCCCAATGCATCGGTTCCTGAATTCCTGGGACAAGTGCTGCTCTACGACCAGCATGGATTCGTTGCTGCGGCAGCCATCATCGGACTGTTTGCAGCAGCCATGTCAACATCCGATTCGCAGCTCTTTGCCATGGGAAATGAATTGAGGGGACTATTAAATCCGGCAGCAAACAAAACACTCAGGCCTGTAAGGATAGCCATCATTCTTTTTGCTGTTGCAGCACTTATTTTCTCCCTGCTTACATCCGACCAGCTGGTTCTGCTGGCAAGGGTTAGCTTTGCAGGCACGGCAATGATGGGCCCGCTGGTGATCCTTGCCATCATGTCCGACAGGCCGCAGGGATGGTTTATGATTCTGCTGACCGGGATAGGCCTTGTTGTTTTTATCTTTTCACAAACAGGAATCATTCCACAGAATATCCAAACCATCAGGACAGATCTTTTTTTAATGATAGCACTTGCATTGGGTGCAACGGCAAATTACCTTTTCAACCGGTACAAAATGCAGGAGAATAAACAATAAACCGGAATCCGCAACGGGAACCTATATCTTAAAAAAACGATCCATTTTCTGCTCAAATTCAGAAGGAGGAGCAGTAAATAGCTGTTTGAGCCGTGGCTGAAGCTTAAGCCTGTTCATTTCACGCAGGTTTTCTATCCTGTTATTCATTATACGCAGTTCTTCCTCACTAAAGCCATAACCCCCAGCAAGCAAATCTTCTGCAAACACATGCAAATCATGATCATCGCCCAACTGGTCGGTTATCTTGTTCAGCTGGTCGGTCTTCAGCTTAAAATAACGCGGATGAAGAAACCTGATAAAGTCGAGCTGATACCAGAGCCGTTTCAGTTTTTTACGCAGGTCGTGCCATTCTCCTGCATCAGGAACCTGTGGCATCTGATTGTAGTAGATGTAGCTTGAAAGGTAAGTCTGGCAAATTTCACGATGAAAATGCACCTTCGCCGGAAGTTCAAGTTTGCTTCCGGTTAGAAGCTGATCAAATCCGTTAAAAAAGGTACGTATAGTATTGTGCAGGTTATTATCCCAGAACCCCTTTTCAAGAAGCAGTTTGTTTTTACCGGCAAGTAATTCACGCGCATTCCTAATCTTCTTTTCAGCTACAATTGCCGAAGAAACAATTTCCTTTTCGAACAGTTCGGCATTCACAGCCGATTCCCTCAGTGGTGCCAGCAGCTTACCAAAATGACGTATATCGGTCTGAAGCTGAATCGCCTGGCTATCGGGGACCATATAGTAAAACCGGAGCAGGGCCCGTAATCTTTTGAACCCACGACGCAGCTCATGCACCTTCTGATTGGCAGGTAGATTCTCCGCCGAACAAAAATAAACGGCTTTTTCAGCCTGGTACGATACCGCCTGAACAAGCCTGCTTCCTATGTTATGAACTACCATTCCCACTGTCAGTTTAAGCAAAAGTAACGAATATTGGGGAAATCTTCATAAGGAGGAGGTGTTTTAACCCCGCAGGCAAACCCAAAGAAGCAATCAATGAATACATCCGCTTTTATCAGAAAATTATAAAACCGGTTGTCTTTAAAATCTGATTCCTGCAAATAAGGAATATTCACCAGATTTTCAGGGCGGGAAAACAAAAGCTCACGTGATTTACAACATGAGGGCACGATGATAACAGAAAACCGGGAATATGCCCTTTAACAACCATATCAAATCCATACCAAAGCTATACCTGCGAGGGAAATAATTGAATTTGATACGGTGTTGGTATCGCTTTGGTATATCTTTGATCAGGACTGCTCCCTGTATACAATATCATATTGTAATATGCCCACATGTTACCATACCATGCTGAAATAGCTGAAAAGCGGGAGGGAACCTGCCGTGACTTCCCGGTGATGTTATATCGATTCGAACCCTGTATAAGGCACAAGTGCAGCAGGGACCTTTATTCCCTGTGGCCCCTGGTTGTTCTCGAGGATTGCCGCAACTATACGCGGAAGGGCAAGTGCACTGCCATTCAGGGTATGAGCCGGCTGAGGTTTTTTTGAATTTTCATCACGGAAGCGGAGCATCAGGCGGTTGGCCTGGAATGATTCGAAATTGGAAACAGAACTTACCTCGAGCCATTTCTGCTGTGCTGCCGACCATACCTCAAAATCATAGGTAAGGGCTGAGGTAAAGCTCATATCGCCGCCACAGAGTTTCAGAATCCTGTAAGGCAACTCAAGCTTTTCCACCAGGGTGGCCACATGGGCCACCATTTCTTCAAGGATCTCATATGAGCGGGCAGGATTGGCAATCTGGACTATCTCTACCTTATCGAACTGGTGCAGACGGTTCAATCCGCGGACATCCTTGCCATATGAACCTGCTTCACGGCGGAAGCAGGCACTGTAGGCAGTGTTCTTCAGCGGCAGTTCTGCAGCATCGAGAATCACATCACGGTAAATATTAGTTACAGGGACCTCGGCAGTAGGAATGAGGTAAAGGTTATCGGCAGTTACATGGTACATCTGCCCTTCCTTGTCGGGCAACTGCCCTGTTCCAAATCCTGAATCTTCATTGACAACCAGTGGAGGCTGGATTTCCTCATAACCTGCCCTGCGGTTTTCCTCCAGAAAGAAATTGATAAGTGCACGCTGCAGCTGTGCCCCCTTGCCACGGTAAACAGGGAACCCTGCACCTGTAATTTTTACTCCCAGTTCAAAATCGATGAGCCTGTATTTTTGTGCCAGTTCCCAATGCGGCACTGCTTGTTCATCAAGCTGCGGCAGGTTGCCCCATGTTCTGACAACCAGATTATCATCGGCGCCCTTTCCTTCAGGAACCGATTCGTGCGGAAGATTAGGCAGCTGGATTTGCAATTCGGCTACCTTCTTCTCTATCTCAGCAAATTCCACATCATACTGTTTCATGCTCTCCTTCAGGTCGGCTGTCTGCTGGCGGGCAGCTTCGGCTTCTTCTTTTTTTCCTTCCCTGAAAAGAATCCCGATTTCTTTGGAAATGCGGTTCATTTCGGCCCGTGCCTGTTCGGCTTTCTGCTGGGCTTCATTCTTGCGGCGGTATAATTCGGTGATGCTGCCAACAATGGCAGTGGCATCAAAATTTTTCTTTTTAAGCTTTTCAACCACCACTTCGGGGTAATCCTGTATAAACTTCAGGTTGAGCATGACTACATATTTAAATGAAGCTGCAAATTTAATAAATGAAACGGCACATCGCCGGAAATAAAATCATGATTTCAGATAATTCATGATGACATGACAAATGGTTTCAGGAATGGCAAACCTGATCAGGCAATTCTTTATCAATCAAACCATTTGTTTTTTCACATATCTGAAGCTCCTGAAGATCCCCGTCTGACGAACTGCATTAACTGCAGTACAATGCCGTGAGGAGAAACAGGGTGGCAAAGAATTTCAGAAACTGCCGGTAAGTCCCCCCACCTATAATCAAAAAAAATCTCCTGCAGTGAACTGCAGGAGATTTCCTGTGTATAATTATAAAAGGTTGATGCATTGGAGTACCAGATATTCAGAATGAATTGTTTTCGACCGCAGCAGAAAACAACATACAGACCTTTCCTGATTTTCTCCCGGGCAATGATATCTATTCGTCCTAAGCAGAAGTTTCTTCCTTTGCAGGAGCTTCAGCAACTGCTACATCAACATCCATTACCGGTTCAACTGATACATACGAACGGTTTTTCTTTTTCTTCTGGAAAGTTACCGTTCCATCGGTTAAAGCAAAGAGTGTATGGTCTTTACCAATACCTACATTTTCACCCGGATAATGCTGTGTTCCGCGCTGGCGCACCAAAATATTACCAGCTTTTGCAAACTGACCACCGTAAATTTTCACACCAAGCCGTTTGCTTTCCGATTCGCGTCCGTTTTTCGAACTACCTACACCTTTCTTATGAGCCATGGTATATCTGTTTTAATTATCCGACAATACTATCAATCTGAATTCTCGTAAACTGCTGGCGGTGGCCGTTCAGTTTCCTGTAGCCTTTCCTTCTTTTCTTTTTGAATACCAGCACCTTGTCACCTTTCACATGCTCCAGCACTTTGGCTGTCACTTTAGCACCTTCAACAGCAGGTGTTCCAATTGTGATTTCGCTGTCGTTGCCAATCAGCAGTACTTTACCGAAATCAACCGAGTCACCTTCCCGGGCATTGAGCAGGTGAACATACATCTTTTTGTCCTTCTCCACTCTGAACTGCTGCCCTGCAATTTCTACAATCGCGTACATATCAATTTACTTTTTATATTACACCGTCAGGCGGGCTTCCGTCGTGGCTGCCTCTTACCGGGCCTGAAGCGGTTCAAATTTTTTCGGACTGCAAAAGTAGTTAAATTTATAACACAGGCAAATGTTGCCGCAACTATTTTCAGTTCAGGTTATAAACAATGCATGAACATTGGAAAAGCAACCCCGATTGTGTTCATGGTTCAAAACATGACTTTTTTTACCGGCATAAATCAAAATCATTCTTATCTTTGTTAACTACTAAAAAACCGGATAAAGTAGTGGAATGCAAAAAATAAGATTGAATATTCTGGGTTTATCGGTGAGCCAAACACAATCAGGGGCTTATGCATTGGTTTTATCAGAAGAAGGTGGCGACCGCCGAATTCCTATTATTATAGGGCCTGTTGAGGCTCAGGCAATTGCCATACAACTCGAAGGTTTAAAACCACCAAGGCCGTTAACCCATGATTTAATCAAGAATATCGCAGTTGCATTTAATATTGTTCTGCTTGAAGTAGTGATACACAAGCTTGAAGAAGGAATCTTTTATTCGGAACTTTTATGTGAGCTTGATGGCCGGGAAGTGAGAATCGATTCCCGTACATCTGATGCAGTTGCGCTGGCACTCAGGTTCAGGTGCCCTATTTATACCACTGAGGACATTCTTGCAAAAGCAGGGATTGTTCTTGAGTCGGATGAACCAAAACAACCTAAATCCACATCAAAAAGAAAACCTGAGGCGTCGCAGTCATCACCATTTTCACATTACTCCCTTCAGGAGCTCGATGAAATGCTGACAGAAGCCATTCATAATGAAGATTATGAGAAAGCCTCGGTTATTCGTGATGAGATCCATAACCGGAAAAAAAACTAAACGCCGTAGATGAAAAAAATTTTCCTTCTGCTGGTTATCTGTACCGGCATTTTCTGCTTTGCGCCTGTATCAGGCCAGACAACTGAACCCCTTAAACCACGTGTGGACACTGCATCTGTGCAACCCGTTTCTCCTGACCGGACAGCCATTCTTTTGCAGAAAGAAACAGAAAAGCCTTTCTCTGCTACTGCTTTACTGCGCGGCATAATGGGCATGGCTGTGCTTGTTTCCCTCGGCTTTTTGCTCAGCAGGGATCGCAAAAACATTCCCTGGAAAACGGTTATCATCGGATTGACAATCCAGGTTTTGCTTGCAGCCGGAGTTTTGTATGTGCCCTTCGTGAGGCACATTTTTGAGTTCTTTGGCCAGATCTTCATAAAGATCCTGGATTTCACAAAGGCGGGGAGCGAGTTTCTTCTGGGTGATTTAATGGATGCCGATTCATACGGGTTTATCTTCCTTTTTCAGGTACTGCCTACAATAATTTTCTTTTCGGCACTCACCAGCCTGCTTTTCTTCTGGGGAATCATCCAGAAGGTTGTGTATGGACTGGCGTGGCTGTTTACCCGTGCACTCCGCATCTCGGGAGCCGAAGCACTGTCAGTTGCAGGCAATATATTCCTTGGACAAACCGAATCGCCCCTCATGATAAAGGCATACCTTGAAAAGATGAGCAAGTCGGAAATCCTGCTTGTGATGACAGGGGGAATGGCAACCATGGCCGGGGGAGTACTGGCAGCCTATATTGCATTGCTGGGAGGTAATGACCCGGTACTGCGGCTTGAATTTGCAAAGCACCTGCTGGCAGCATCCATCATGGCGGCTCCGGCGGCCATCGTGTTTTCAAAAATGCTTGTACCCCCTACCGAAGCCATTGACAGGCAGATTGAAGTCAGCCGCGACAAAATAGGCAGCAATGTGCTGGATGCCATAACAAACGGCACGAGTGAAGGGGTAAAACTGGCTGTGAATGTAGCTGCCATGCTGCTTACTTTCATTGCATTTATTGCCATGTTCAATTTCATTGTGGGTAAAGCCGGGCAGTGGACCAACCTGAACAGCCTGATTGCTGAAGCCACTGACGGAAAGTACGACGGCCTGTCGCTTCAGTTTATCCTTGGATATACCTTTGCCCCGCTGATGTGGCTGGTTGGGGTAGATTCAGCCGATATTATCGTGGTAGGACGCCTGCTGGGAGAAAAACTTATCCTGACTGAATTTATCGGTTACATAAGCCTTGCCGAACTGAAGGCAGCAAATGTTTTTTCAGATCCCAAGTCAATTATTATGGCCACCTATATCCTGTGCGGATTCGCAAACTTTTCCTCCATAGGCATCCAGATTGGCGGCATCGGGTCGCTGGCTCCGGGCAAAAGGGTGCTCCTCTCGAGGTATGGCATACCGGCACTGGTGGGAGGCACCCTGACATCACTGATGTCGGCAACAATCATCGGCATGTTTATGGGATAAGCTGAAGGATAATAACGGCACATCACATTTATGGCACTGAATTGGCTTTAGCTGCTGCATAACCTGTGCAGGAGTATGGATTTATACATTGGCTGCAGCGGCTTTCACTACAACGACTGGGTTGGAAAATTCTACCCGGAGAAGTTACCTAAAAAGGCATGGCTTGAGTATTATGCCCGACATTTCAATACGGTCGAAATCAACAATACCTTTTACAGGATGCCAGAAGAGAAAACCATCCTTGACTGGAAAAGCAAAACTCCGGCGTCATTTAAATTCACGATTAAGGCGAACCGTTTTTTCACCCACCGCAAAAACCTGGTAACCGACAGCGATTTCAGGGAAAGGTTTTATGAATTTACTGATACTGCCGGCAAACTGGGGGACAAACTTGGATGCATCCTATGGCAACTGCCGGGAAACCTTTCAAGGAATACCGGAAAGCTTGAGAAGTTTTGCCAGCTGCTCGACAGAAGTATCACCCACGTGATTGAATTCCGCCATATCTCCTGGTTCGAAAAGGAAATCCATGATCTGCTTTCGGCATATGGTGTATCCTGGTGCATGCTGTCGGCACCCGACCCTTTGCCTGAGGATGTAGTTGTTACATCAGCTACGGCCTATATGCGCTTTCATGGAAAAAGCTCATGGTACCGCTACCATTATCACACCGGCGAACTTGACGAATGGAGTCACAAACTCAGGGAAGTGAAGGGCACCGGTGCAATGTACATCTACTTTAATAACGACTATCAGGCCTGGGCCATTGATAATGCAACCTACCTGAGATCGATCCTCCCGGAATAGAGACGTGTCATGATTTCTACATTTTTGTGGAAATCTTTCACAAAGAACATGTCTGCTTACATTCAATTATACAATATCAGACAACTAAAATATTGACCTTGTAATTTTATTCCCTGAAGTACAGGTTCCCGGATAAGGTTAACTCAGAAATGAAACAGTTTTGCCTGTTGATTCTGAAAAACCCGCACAACGGCCAGAGGCCTCTTGACCAACAATTATATAGAGTGTCTTTTACCCTCTGATGTATTTTTGAGCCCTTGCCAGGTTTACCTCCAGATCTTCCCTGTCTGACCACAAGATGAGTCTTTCACCTGTAACAGGCTCATATTCATTTTTCATTCTCCTGTAAAAAGCGATATCGTTGCTGTTAAACTTCCTTTCATTCTTCAATCTCTCCTCCACTGTTTTGTCATCGGCCAGTATTTCAATCAGAATAGCAGGCAGTCCTGCATTTCGAGCAATGTCAGCAACAATTTTCCGCTGCTCATTTTTCGGATATGTACCTTCAACGATAACATCCCTTCCACTTGCAAGATAGTCGGCTGCCTGATCAAGCAGGTTCAGAAAAGCCAAGTTTTCAGTTTTTTCGTCATATCTGCCTTTTCTGCCCATCCTGTTGCGGATAATATTGATATTCAGGTGCACTGCCCCGATTAATTCAGCCAGATGCTCCGAGAAGAACGTTTTACCTGACCCGGGTGGTCCAACAACCAGAATCATCATAATACTTCCCTATTTTTCTATGCTTATCACCATTCTTATGTCCTTTTCAACAGCTTTTTAAGTTCTTCCCATGGGCGGGTATTCAGCACATCCTCCTTTTCGAGCCATCCCCGCCGTGCCTGTCCGATTCCATACTGCATGTATTGAAGGCTGTGGATCGAATGGGAATCGGTTGCGACAGAAATTTTTACTCCCAGTTCTTTGGCCATCCGTGCATACCTGTCGTTCAGGTCAAGCCTGTCGGGGTTACAGTTTATCTCAAGGAAGCATCCGTTGTGTCCAGCCTCCTTCATCACAGCTTCCATATCGAAATCAAGCTCATCACGCATCCCAATCATCCTGCCGGTCGGATGAGCTAGAATATTGACATAGGGATTATTCAATGCCCTGATAATTCTTTGGGTCTGCTTTTTCCGGGGAAGCTTCCTGTAATAATGGGCCGAGCAAATAACCAGGTCGAGTTCCTTCAGGATTTCATCGGGGAGATCGAGGCTCCCATCCTCAAGAATATCCACTTCAATCCCCTTCAGAACTTTGATGTTGCTTATCCTTGAATTTAGCTTGTCAATTTCCTCCATCTGCCTGATCAGCCGTTTCTCATCCAAACCCCTTGCCATGGATACCTTTTTCGAGTGATCGGTAATGGCGAAATAACCGTACCCTTTTGCAAGTGCTGCATCCACCATTTCCTGCAGGGTATTCTTCCCATCGGTTTCAGTAGTGTGCGCGTGCAGGTCGCCAACAATATCATCCAGCTCCACAAGAGCCGGAAGCCCACCTCCTGAAGCAGCATCAATTTCGCCATTGTCTTCCCTGATTTCGGGTTCAATGTATTGCAGTCCGAGTGCCTTATAAATCTCCTTTTCGGTTGATGATGCAACCACCTTTTCGTTTTTGAAGATTCCATATTCGTTCAGCTTCAGATCATTTGCCTGTGCAATTCTCCTTAAAGCAATTGTATGTGCTTTTGAGCCGGTGAAATAAAGCAGGGCAGCACCATAGGAATGTTCATCAGCAATCCGGAGATCTACCTGCAGACCAGACCGAAGCACTACCGAAGCACGGCGATCGCCCTGAGCCAGGATCCGCCCGATTTCATCATATTCAGTGAAATATTTCATTGCATCTTCAGGATGGCTGCTTACAGCCACCAGGTCAATATCACCCACAGTTTCTTTTCTTCGCCTGAAACTGCCGGCTACTGTTAGCTTATCCAATTTGCTGCTGAGGTAAGCAACAAATGGTGCAATAAGCTGCTCAGCCTCCGTCCTTCTGATCCTGTGCGATCCTTCCCTTTTTGTGTAATTGGCAAGTTCCTTTTTTAGGTTGTCAGCAGTTTTTTTCCCAAATCCCTTTACATCTTCAAGTTTACCTTCTTTCACTGCCTTTTCAAGGTCAGTGATAGAAGTGATATTCAACTCGTCTTTCAAAATCCTTGTCCTGTGAGGCCCCATTTGCTCGAGCCTTGTAATTTCAACAAGGGAAGGAGGGACATCTTTACGCAGCCGGTCTAATTGTTTGAGCTGGCCAGTGGCTACAATTTCCTTAATTTTCTCACTCATGCTGTTTCCGATTCCTGGGAGGGCAGACAGATCTTCGCCATTCTGAACCATTTCGGCAATGCTGCGGGTAAATCCTGAAATTGCCCGTGCTGCAGTGCGGTAGGCCCTTACCCTAAACTGGCTCTCTCCTTTGATATCGAGCAGATCGGCAAGCTCTGTAAGTTTGTCTGCGATTTCCTTGTTGTGTACCGGCATATGTTGTTAATAAAGATTTGTGCGGGCAATGGTGAGGCCGCAAACCATTACAGCTCCCCGCAGGACTGAGGCTGCGGGGAGCTTTATTCATTGCGGTCCGGGGCAGATGGCACTATTTAATGTATCTGTCCGGACACCGCTAAAAGAAGATCATTCAGTTACCTGTCGATTTCAAATGAGATCTTGCAATTCACGGCAAAGGATACAATCTGGTTATTTTCAACCCCGGCCTTCATTTCCTTTACGTACACCGACTTGATGTTTTTGACTGTTTTGGAGGCTTCCTCCACTGCCCTTCTTACAGCATCATCAAAACTTTTGTCGGAAACAGAAATGACTTCAATAATTTTTACCAATTTTTCCATAATGTATAATTTTGAGGTGAAACTTATTCAGAATCAGCAGATGCCAAAACCTTTCCAAAAAGAATAAATATCAAAAGTTTTTATTTCATGATGAATAATATCTTGTCACACAACACCTTCACCAAGTTCAGCATCCCCGACCAGGAACAAGGTTTTGTTCAAAAGGGATACAGTTGTGTAATCATTCTACATATCTTACGTTCTTAATGAAAAGAAAAATTGTCATCCTGCGCAACCTTTTCCAGCACCGCAGGGTCAGTAATTAGATAAAGCTTTAAAAAATGAAATAATGAAAAACAGAAAATCTTTCCTGAGGTATGGAGCAGCAGTTGTGATAGGGGCAGTGGCATTTACATCGTGTATTGACGATCCCGAGCCGCCAGCGCTTACCGTGTTGCCCGATGTATTTGTTCAGAAAGAAGTGCATGACGGCGTTGAAAAGTATGGTCTGGCTTTTTGGGTTTTAGGAAACAAGGATATGAAAACAGTTACAGTTGAAGGGCCAGGTACTTCCTCGTGGATACTTGAAAGCGATCAGTCAACCAGCCGTGTCTTCAGCCTTTTCCCTGATGAAGATGATTATTCTGCCTCAAAGCCGGCAGAAGGCGATTACAAATTCAGAATCAAAAGCACCCAGACAGATGAACCTGAGCTTACAGTGATTGACAAGCTCGAGAATACTGAACTGGCTGCAGTGGTTATAAGCTCAACGGAGTTTGTAAACAGCAAGTTAAAAACCACATGGGGTGCTGTTGCAAATGCTGACACCTACCTTGTCAGAATGTATAATTCACAGAACAAGCTTGTATTTATGGGTCCGAAACTTTCTGCATCCGCCACCACCTATTCATTTGGTTCAACCGATCAGGGATGGTCACCCGGAGTTATGCCCGAGACTGACAAGACTTACAGGGTTGAGGTACTGGCCCTGTTATACGAAGCTAACAGCCAGCCAACCGACAAAGAGTACAACGTACAGTTTATTTCAATCAGGTCGGTGAATGTTGTCTGGCAGTAATGAGTTATTTATTTAAGTAAAAAGCGCTTTCTTCCGGAAGCGCTTTTTTATTTCCGTTCATGCCACCTAAAGGCAGCCATTGTACTGCTTTCCCGATTCAACTTTATGCTTTATAGTTTAAACTTTTACTTGTACATTTGTGCCTCAATTTTATGAAATCAGCAACATGGAAATTCCGAGCAAGTATACTCCTGCAGAAGTAGAAGAAAAATGGTATAAATACTGGATGGACAAGAATTTTTTCCATTCACTGCCCGATGAGCGTGAACCCTATACCATTGTTATTCCACCTCCTAATGTTACGGGTGTATTGCATATGGGGCACATGCTCAACAATACAATCCAGGACATCCTTGTGAGGCGGGCCCGGATGACAGGCAAAAATGCCTGCTGGGTGCCGGGAACCGACCATGCATCTATTGCTACTGAAGCAAAGGTTGTTAATAAATTGCGGGCTGAAGGCATAGGGAAATATGATCTTTCCCGGCAGGAATTCCTGGAACATGCATGGGAATGGACCCGCAAACACGGGGGGATCATCCTTGAGCAGCTTAAAAAACTGGGGGCCTCGTGTGACTGGGAGCGCACTGCATTTACGATGGATGAAGTGCGCAGCACATCGGTCATCAGGGTTTTCATTGATTTGTACAACAAAGGGCTGATTTACCGGGGCGTAAGGATGGTCAACTGGGATCCTGCTGCAAAAACTGCCCTGTCCGACGAAGAAGTTATCTATAAGGAAGTTCAGTCGAAACTGTATTACCTGAAATATAAAATTGTGGGTGAAGAGGGTTATGTAACCATTGCCACCACCAGGCCCGAAACTATCCTGGGCGACACCGCTGTGTGTGTCAATCCGGCTGATGAACGCTTTACCTCACTAAAGGGCAAGCAGGTGCTGGTCCCGCTCATCAACCGTCCAATCCCAGTCATTGAAGACGATTATGTGGATATGGAGTTTGGAACAGGCTGCCTGAAGATTACACCTGCACATGATGTCAATGATTATGAAATCGGGTTGCGTCATCACCTGCCGGTTATTGATATCTTTAATGATGATGGCACCCTGAGTCAGGCAGCCACAATCTTTATAGGTGAAGACCGGTTTGATGTCCGGAAAAAAATAATCCCAGAACTTGAAAAAGCCGGCAACATTCTGCGCATCGAAGATTATACAAACAAGGTAGGTTTTTCGGAAAGAACGGATATTGCCATTGAGCCAAAGCTTTCGGCACAGTGGTTCCTTAAAATGGAAGAGCTTGTAAAACCGGCACTGGAGCATGTTATGGATGACACCATCCAGTTCCATCCGCCGAAGTTTAAAAACATCTACAGGCACTGGATGGGCAACATCAAGGACTGGTGCATCAGCAGGCAGCTGTGGTGGGGCCACCAGATTCCGGTGTATTACCTGCCGGGAGGTGACTTTGTTTGTGCTGAAACAGCAGGCGAAGCGCTGGAACTCGCCAGGAAAAAAACGGGTAACCCCAACCTGAAACAGGAAGATTTGCACCAGGACGAAGATGTGCTTGATACCTGGTTCTCAAGCTGGCTATGGCCAATTTCGGTTTTCGATGGGATCAGGGAACCGGGAAATGCGGAAATGGAGTACTATTATCCTACATCCGACCTGGTTACAGCTCCTGACATCATTTTCTTCTGGGTGGCAAGGATGATTATTGCAGGATATGAATACGAAAAACAGTATCCGTTTAAAAATGTGTACTATACCGGAATGGTGCGCGATGCGCAACGCCGTAAAATGTCGAAATCACTTGGCAACTCTCCCGATCCGCTTGATTTAATCGCCAAATACGGGGCCGATGGCGTGCGCGTAGGTATGCTGCTCTGCTCACCCGCAGGGGGCGACCTGCTTTTCGATGAGAGCCTTCCGCAGCAGGGGGCAGGATTTGCCACCAAAATATGGAATGCCTTCCGCCTGGTAAAAAGCTGGGAAGTCGCTTCTGAAATTGAACAGCCTGAGCATTCAAAACTGGCAATCAGCTGGTTTAACAACAAACTGAAAGAAGTTGTTGCTACTCTCGATTCACAGTTCAGCCAGTTCCGAATCTCTGAAGCCCTGATGACAATTTATACTACTGTAAGGGATGAATTCTCGGGATGGCTGCTTGAAATCGTGAAACCATCATACCAGCAACCCATCGATGCCAGAACTTACAGCGATGTAGTTGATTTGTTCAACCAGATGTTGCAGTTGATGCACCCCTTCATGCCATTTATTACTGAGGAAATATGGCAGCTACTGAAAGAAAGAAAACCAGGCGAAAGCATCATGGTCACCCAATTGCCCCTTGCCGGCAGTTATGATCCCGATATGCTTGCCGCGTTCGAGCATGTGAAGGAAACCATTACCGGAATCAGGAAAATCAGAACCGACAAGAACATTGCTAACAAGGATGCCATTGAGCTTAAGGTTCAGCAGGGCGACAAAGGCTATGAGAAGGAATATGACAGTGTGGTGATAAAACTTGCAAACCTCTCGGCTCTTGATGTGGTTAACGATGAAGTACAGGGCGCTGCCTCCTTCAGGGTAAAATCAACAAATTACTATGTACCCATGGAAGGGTTTATTGATGTTGAAGAAGAACTGAAAAAAATGGAGGAAGAATTAATTTATACTAAAGGTTTCCTCTCATCGGTTATGAAGAAACTGGGGAACGAAAGGTTTGTTAACAGTGCACCTGAAGCAGTGGTGGCAAAGGAAAAGGCCAAACAGGCCGACGCTGAAGCAAAAATCAGGGTACTTGAGGAAAGGATAGCCTCTCTCAGGTAAATTAATTTCCGGAATATTGAAAAACCAGTCTGTTTGATGTCCGGTGCTTTCAGGAATGACTTTTTTTGCTTTCCGAAGGCATGGCTTCTGTTGCAATAAATGAATTGAGATTCGGGTGCTGAATTCCTTCATAAAAGTTGTTAAATGAACAGTTCAGGCTTTCCTGCATGAATGAATGTTCATGAAATGTAATTATATTTAACTGGAATTCAGGATAAAAATTATCCTGTCTGAAAAGTAATTACGTTTAACTTTAACTGCTCTTTGTGCTATTCATACAATGCATACATAAAAAAGCAGGAATTTTGATAATCATTCTGCTTGCCTGCAAGTGCCTTTCAGCACAGACTGAGTTCCAATCAGCGACTCCGGTGAAGGATTCATTAAGGTTTATCATGTTAAACCCCAATTATCCTGCCTCTGCATACAGCAGATTCAACGATGACTCGTTTACCGGTTTTAACAAGTCACTTTCGGAATTCAGCTTGTCTCCTTTTCAGGTGAACCCAGAGCGTGATGTTGTAAGGACATTCTCCTTCATTCCAGGCAGCACATCAGCAGAGTTTCCAAACATGGGTTCAGTGAATCACCATTATCTTACTTTCAGTTCAGACGGAGGAGGCAGGATAAAAACTGAATTCACAGCCGGACTGGCTATCCAGAATACGATAATGAACCTGTATGCACCAAACTACCAGTTAAGCCTGAAAGCGTCAATCAGTTACCCGTTTAACGACTGGATAGGTGTATTTCTATATGGACAGTATTTAACAAGCCCGTTAAACAAGGCTGATGATTATTTTGATCCTTTTATATACGATAATCCGCTGTTTCTTCAGAATGAAACAGGAGCAGGAACAACTGTCAACCACAACAAAAATAAAATCGACTTCCAGATCTATACCATTTACGGAACGGACCTGAAATCACCGAAGCCCCTGAATTCAAGGCTACGGCTTACATTTTAGCTTTTCATCATGAAGAAGCAGGCTTTATGAAATAAAACCATCATTTAAAATCCTTCCAGGTGAAAACCAGCGGCAAAGCTTTTTGTGGCACGGAGATAAGCAGGTGCAACAGCAGGGTATGCGGGTACACCCCATAAAAAATTGCCACTGCTGAATCGGCAATAAACCACACACCGAATGCAACAACAATTGCATTGCGTGCCCATTTCTCCTTCCTTCGGAATGGGTACCGGGCGATATAGGCAAGCAGGAGATATGAAGAAGCAATGGTAGCCCCCATAGGACCCATGATGAAAGTGTACAGCTTTCGTGTAGCCGGGGGAATTGAATCTTCCCGGAAAAATATTTGCGCCAGCATTTGGTGGTAGGGTTCAAAAAGCGGATTATTGCCAAAGAAGGCCAGCACAATACCAAACAGGGCAAACAGCAGGCTGCTGAAAAATAGCCACTGCTGCCAGAAAAGAAAACGCCGTTCAGGTGTTTGACGGAGTTCCATTTACTGTAAAACAAATATTTCCTGGAGGTAAAGCTGCAGAGGCTCAGGCCTCACCTCATCGCTGCGGTAAGCAATATACTGATCGGGGCGCACAAGGAACCATCCCTGCGATTTAATGCCCATTGCCATGTACAGTTCCTTGGTATCTTCCGAAAGCCTGATGACCTCAACCGACAGCTGCTGTTTGTATTTTCCTGCCAGCCGCTCAAGGTCCCTTGCATTCCCATGGCCGGGCATTATGATGAGTAAAAAAGTTTTTCCATCAACCAAATCAGGGAGCCATGCTGTCTTATTCCTGCCATGATAGCTGAATACCGGAAGCCTTTCCCCTGCATGCGGGCCCGGAAAATTTTCCTTTTCAGGCATCATCCTGTTCAGCACGTTATCTGGGTAAACTATCCCGGTACCCGATATCTGTTTAAAAATATATTCATTCACCGGTTTCCTTTTCATTATTCTGAACAGGAGCTTTATTGCAGGCGGCAGCAGGAACTTTCGCAACAATCTGTACAGGAGCCCTGATGATGCTGCCAGTTTAAAGAAGCGATCAGATGCATCAGCTGTTTTTTTTGCCACAGGCCTTCTTTCAGAACCATAAGTCAGCAGGATTTCAGGAGCAACCTGTCTTTTAACAACCAGGGCAAGTTTCCAGCCCAGGTTATGGGCATCCTGCAATCCGGTATTCATCCCCTGGCCACCCACAGGCGTAAAAAGATGGGCAGCATCACCTGCAAGGAAGCAGCGTCCAAAATCATAAAATTGTGCGACCCTCCCGTGAGACCGGAATACCGAGAAGAATTGGGGATGCCTTATTACAGTTTTCATACCTGTGTCATATCCGAAATACTGCTGTACATCTTTGAAGCTAATCAGAATATTCTTCCTGTGAAAGCGGTTTAAGGCAGCATCGATACGCCATTTGCCATCGGGAAGAGAGAAAAAACCAGTGGTGGCCCTTCCTGAAAAAGAAAAGCCGGCTTCATTTTCCTTCAAATCAATGTCAGCAGTACATTCCATGATCGACAGGTTCATCTGGTGTGTCTTTCCGGGAAAAGGAACGTTCAGCATTGACCTGACGGTGCTTTGACCGCCATCGGCTCCTACCAGCCATGCAGCCTTAACCGTACTTCTATCCCCTCCCGGTGCCTGTATGCCGGCTTCAACGTGGCCGGCATCCTGAACCAAATCGGTAAGCACAGTTTCCCATTCAATTTTGATTCCCTTTGCCGAAAGGAAATCTATCAGCATTTGCTCGGTTTTATGTTGCTCAAGCAGAAGCATGGAAGGATACAATGAAATTCCTTCACCAATATTCCCAATCGGGAGACTGTCGGTTTTCTGACCATTAAAAAATACTGAAAGATACTGAACCCTTCTGCCCTGCTGCAGTACCTGGCTTGCTAATCCAAGCTGACTAAACAGTTCCATTGTCCGGGCATGGATAACCATGGCGCCCGAATGCATGAAAGGCGATTTTTTCATGTCGATAATCCGGAAGCGGATTTTAAACAGCGACAGCTGGCATGCCATCATCAGTCCGGTAGGTCCTGCACCTACTATCAGTACATCGGTTGTATTGTTGTTGTCATGCTTCATGATATATAACTTTTATTATTGTGTGTTCCTGAAACTTTTGCCGGCTGCAGCCAAAAACCTGAATAAGGGCTTTCTTTGAATTGTGTAATGCTGTATTCCTGCTTCCTGAAAGTATGTATGAAGTTCACTGATTCTGAATCCGCGCAGCACCGATACAGGACCATCATGCCTCGACAGGGAAGTCCCTCCAAGTACACGGGTGATAATGGCCGCCCCGTAATAGGCCCACCTGTTCCTTAACAGGTCATTGACAACAAAACCAACAGCAGCTTTTTCATACATCATTTTCAGCAGCCAGACTACCTCCTTATCGGTTAAATGATGAAAAAAAAGAGAGCTAATCATGATATCGGCATCAGCAATCTTTTTAAGGTATGGCCTGTAATCGGCCACAACGCCTGAAACCTGGGGATAACCAGCCGATTTCTCCTCAAGATACCTGATGGCCCCCTGATGTTTGTCAACGCCCGTAAGTTTCACCCTGTATCCGGTTTCTGCTGCCCGGCGGGCAATAACCCTGAGCAGATCGCCGCTTCCACAGCCTATATCCACAATATGATATGTTCTTTGCCTGTCAACCATCAGCATCTTCAAACCATCGAGGCTCACCTGGTGACCACCGCTGCTCCGGTTCAGCATATCAAGCTCCCGCAGGTTCTTTAACAGGAGATGTTCAGGAACTTCAGGCGAATCAAGCAGTTCAGCCTGCGTTGAGCGTTGATGAAATTTATCACTCATAGCAGTAAAGTATTGTATCCACACTGATTCCGGGACCAAAGCCAATAGCCAGCACTTTCTCCCCCGGTTCCTGATGTTGCTGCATGATAAGTTCAAGGATAAAAAGGATTGTAGACGATGACATGTTTCCATACTGGTTTAAAACCCGGTATGACGACAACATCTCCCCGTTAGCCAGCCCAAGTTCCTTCCTGACGTTATCAAGTATCTTCCTTCCCCCGGGATGAACGGCCCATTTGTCAATCCTTTCAGACATTAAATCATAGCTTTGCAGGGTGTCCGACATAAAGCTTTTGATTTTTTTCCCGATAAAAGCAGGAATTGAAGCATTCAGCACCATTTCAAAATTAAACGGCCTGATGTACCATCCCATCAGATCTTTTCCATCGCCAAGCACCCCTGAATGGAAACCTTCAACCGACAGGCCGTGGAAACCCTGCTGCTCAGCGGTATCATCAGGGACCATCAGCAGTGCCGCAGCACCATCGCTGAAAATTGTATTTGAAAGCAGGTTGTCGTTGTCATTCTTTGGCTGAAAATGGATTGTGCATAACTCGACACACACAACAAGTACCCTTGCTTTTTTATCGGAACGGGTAAAGGAATCGGCAATTTTTTGTGCAGGAAACGCAGCATTACATCCAAGAAAGTTTACAGAAGTATGAAAGATACCTGAAGGCAGCTGAAGGCGCTCCATCAGATCGGTTTCGATGCCGGGCGAATACATGCCGGTGCAGGATACCGTAATCAGGTGCGTTATTCCATATGAATTGATGTCGGTATTTATTTTATCAAAAAGATTGGTGATAGCCCTGATGGCAAGTGTGGATGCATTGTCCCTGTAAAGGTTCATTCTCTTTTCTATATTAGGTGTGCCGTTGCCAAAAAAACGACCCGGGGCAGGTATGCCATTTCCGAAATCAGGTACTACCGAATGCCTTTTATCTATACCGCTCTGATGGAAAAGAATCTTCAGTTTTCGTGAAGCAGGCTCATCGTTGTATGCGGCACACATGAATTCAAGAATTTCATCCTGTTGTGCTGTGAAATCCGGCACCGCTGTTCCGATTGAAATTATCCTGCCCATATTAAAAATAAAAATAGCGGTTAGTTATAATCAGCATTAAAAAGAAAAGATTCATGCAGGCCGATGAAAGCAGGTTTGCCTTCATCGTATATTCATAATTTGCAAACCGGATGTCGCTCCTTACTTTTCCAAACCACATGGAAAGATAGACAACCACAGGCAGGATAAACAGAAAGAACAGAAAAGGAACCAGCGGTTGGCTTCTGCCTATAAAGTAAATCAGCAACAGGATAGTAGCTGCAGCAAAAAGAACTGCAGAAAAAACAAAGGTTCCGTTGTAGCCAAGCAGGTAACTGATGCTTATCACCCCATCCTTTCTATCAGCTTCATGCTGGTAAATCTGGGTCAGGGGATACATGCTCCCGATAAAAAGGCTCGAGACGGCCATACATATCAGGTTCTGCTGTGAAAACAGCATTATATCAGTCCCGGGTGTAACGGCAACAACCGTCATGAGAAAAACAAATGCGCCCTGAAATACAAACACCGTCAGAAAACCCAGTACCGGGTATTTCTTCAGCCTGATCCCCCGGTAACTGTACAACCTCGACATGGTGATGAAAATCAGTACAAGCAACGCAAACAGTGGTTTCACCAGCAGCGCCAGCACGATGGCTGTTATATCAAACAGCAAGGTTACCATGTAAAGATTTCCTGAAACACGCGGGGGATATTTCAACCCTCCAATACTTGTTTCATCGCGGTCCTGGTAACTGTTGTATCCGTTACTTGATGGAAACATCAGAAAATGCAGAATTACAAAAGCCATGATTGTATTGAACAGGTTAACTGCAGATACCTGGCTTATTGCAAATAAAAACACAGGCAGCAAAAAAAAGGAGAATTTAAACCTAAGGTGCCTGACTGTATTTTTGTCGAACCAATTTAACGCAGGTGAATTATTCATTTTATCAATTTGAAAAACAAGGCAGTTAAACGATTTGTTTATTGCTTTCACAGCATAATTCATATTTTCGGTACGGCGCACCAACTGAACCTGATTTCAGATTCCTGTACCCGGCACCATTCAGCAATCCGAAAACCATGTGTGCGGCCACAAGTTGTAGATAATACTTCCGGCGATCGACAATGGGAGGTGAAGGATGAACAAGGAAAACAATATGCCATCCTGAAGCTCCAATCAAACCATTGACAAAGCCCATCCAGAGGCTGTCGCTGTTTCGGGGGGCATACCGGGAATTCTTCCAGATCAGGCTGTATATCCAGGTAAAAAGCAGGCCTGTCAGGTAGTGTACAGCATAACCTGCGGCATGATGCTGTTTTTTATTTTTTCGTCTGTAAAACACCAGTTGATTTAGCAACTTTGGTTCAAGAAAGTTCCTCCTGACGATCTTCGACAACAGAAAGCTGAAAAGGGTCATTCCTGCTGTCGATAGAAGACTTGTGATTGCAATGCGCTTCATACGGGGATAATTTCAATTATAACTGTACTTAAGGCAGGAATGTTTATCATCAGGCCCATGGCTGCATCATTTAAAACATGTTAAAAAAGAAGTTAAAGCGGTGAATACTCCCGATGAGAACAATCTTTTGCATATTTTTGACACCCAATACCAACAGGATGAGGTTAATTGTATTCACAGGGTTCATGATTCTGCTATTTGCCCGACTGCAAAGCCAGGGGCAAAACACCGGAACATTGGTCGACCCCATCCTTGTCCATCTGAAAGGAAGGATTATCAATGCAGCCGACAGTACGGGTGTACCCTATGCAACCATCATCAACAACCGGAACCGGAGTGGCACCATTACCAACAACGACGGGTTCTTTTCGATGGATGTATTGAATATCGACAGTCTGATCATCACCTCTGTAGGTTTCCAGCGCAAGGTTTTGTACATCCCGCACAACTACATGGGATATGAAACCCTTACATTCACAATGAACCCGGTGAGTTATGCAGTGGGTGAAGTAGATGTAAAAGGAGAAAAACCAAAAGTGGCAGGTGATTTGGGAACAGGCAAACCGGTTGATATTCCTGTTGAACTGCGGGGTGACGCTTTCAATGAAAAGCCTCCCCTGCTTGCAGCTATATTCAATCCCATTTCCTACTGGAATTACTACCTGAGCGGACGTGAACGTGAAAAAAGGGATGTACGTGAAGCAATGGCTCTGCAGAAAAACTGGGAAATGCATTCGCAGAACTACAACAAGGAGATGGTGATGAAGCTTACAGGGCTAAACGAAGCCGCTGCCGACACTTTTATGCTGTGGTTCAATTCAAGGAATGTTTTGCCCTACACCTCTACCGAATACGAGGTGAGGGCATCCATCAAATACTTTTATGAGATTTACAAAGAGGAAAACAACCGCTGAAATGAATTGGCCCGTGCAGTTGCGGCAGTAAAGGCAAATCTTACCTTACAGGATTAAAGTTCCCGTACCCGCATGTTCCGCCATTTCACCTTGATGCCTCCGCCATCATGGATCTGAAGGGCAATTGCCCCTTTTCCCTGTGCTATTTTATCATCTTCCAGATCAACCATCTGCTGACCGTTAAGCCAGGTGGTAACGCGGCCGCCTTCCACACGTATTCTCATGTTGTTCCATTCCCCCATGCGAAGGATGTTTTCCTTTTCATCGGGGATGCGTGCCAGCCAGCCACGGCCGTACGATTCATAGATGCCTCCCGTATCACGGTTTGGCGGGGCAACTTCAACCTGCCAGCCGCTGACCTTTGTCCCTTCAAAGGTTGAACGGAAAAACACACCGCTGTTGCCATCGGCTTCCTGCAGAAATTCAAGCTCCAGCTCAAAATCATCATAGTTTTTTGTGGTTGAAAGGTATCCGTACTCCTTGTCGGGCCCGCTTTCACACACCAGAAGGCCGTCTTCCACATACCATTTCTCTGTACCGTGGATGTTCCAGCCCTTCAGGTTCTTCCCGTTAAACAATGATTTCCATTTACCAGCCCCATAAGTATAACCAGTACCCAGGGCAACCATGAGCATTAAACAAATTACTTTTTTCATCCCTATCAGTTCAATTTTGATTTTAATTTCCCCCTCCCACCTGCTTTTTCAACAGGTTCACATTATTCTGCAACCGGCTGATGTTTTCATCCTTCTCAACGATAAGCTGCTTCAGCGAATCAATTTCAGCACGGTGTTTCTGTATCTGCAGCTGCAAATCGCCGCTGTGTTTCGAGATACGTTCTCTTTCTGCCTGCCCGGCATCCATCTGATCAATGAGCGAATTCATCCTGATGTTGCGGTCGCTGAGTTCGGTCGACTGCATCGAAATTTCCTGCTCAAGGGTCTTTATCCTGCTCTCAAGTGCCTTAATGGTTTTATCACGGGCTTCAAGGCTTTCGTTCAGCCGGTCTTTTTCAAAGCTATATGTAAATGAATTTGACTGAAGTGACTCCTTTTGACTGTCGAGCTGGTCGGTAAGGCTCACAAGTTCCCTGTTCAGTTTATCGATGTACTGATCCTTCTCTGCATTGCTTTGCAAAAGCTCGTTCTTCATGGCCTCAAAATCGGAAATCATTGTATTGATCCGCTCGTCCTTCGCCTGATTTTCTGAGGTAAGCGCACTTACCTGCTGTTCGGCTTGTACCCTGCCTTCCTGCATTTCGAGAAATTTTTTCTTTGAAACACATGACGAAAAAAACAAGATTGCAGTGATTAAAGTGAGTAGTGAGATTTTATTGATCATGCCTGATGTCTTTTTGATTTTAGCAAATATAAGAAATAATAAACCGCTAATAAAACGTTATATTTCCGTCAGGTTGTATCAGGTGATTGTTTTTGCCTGCTATTTTTGATTATATTGTTTACATGTAATTGATTTAGGTCAATCAAATAAAATCTTTCTCTAAAGGAAAAATTTAAGGAAATGAAGAAACTTATATGGATACTTCTGTCATTTGTTGTCATACCTTCAGCCTATTCACAAACTGAAACACGTGTGGCGCATGTTGTAAGGGGGCAGGTGATCAATGAGGCGACCAATGAACCGGTTCCCTACACAAACATTGGAATAGAAGACACCTTCTATGGTACGGCTAGTGACGACAAAGGCAACTTCCAGCTTAAGGTGCCGGAAGAAATGACAAACAAGCAGATATTTTTCTCAGCTGTGGGTTATTCTACCAGGAAACTCGCAGTAAAATCACTTTTTGAAAAGGAGTTCAATATCGTGAAACTTGAATCACACACTTACGATATCGAAGACATCGATATTGCTGCACGCTCCAAGGTACTGGCCAGGATATTGCGGATGGCATCCGAAAATACACACCACAACTTTCTGAGCGGGCCCTTTAATTTCATCTGCAAAATTGAAAATGAAAAGACGGCCGGTGGCAGTCAGCCGGTTATTACCACTGCCGAAGCGCTGATTTATGACCGTACAGGGTACCGTGAGCCATCAAAATCAAATGAATTTGCCATGCGCAAATATGAATTGCGCCATACAGAACCGGCCTACAGTTTTGCATCAGGAAACCTTTATTTCGATGAACTACTCGACCTTGACTGGGTAAGGACTGCCGGTTCGGTTTTAAATCCAGCCCTCAGCAGCCAGTTTGAACTTACACTGCACAGTGAGCCGGAGATCGATGGCAACGAAGCATGGGTTATTGCATTCAGGCAGGAAAACCCCACTCCTGCAGGTACGCGTGATTTTCATGCTACATCATTCGAAGGAAAAATAACGATCATGAAGGATGACTATTCCGTAAAGAAGATAGAGGGCACCGCAAAGTCGGATAAACATAACCGGCAGGGAAAATTCCTTGCAGTCGGACCATCAGTCCAGCATTATTATGAAGATGTTTCCTATGATTTTGAAATCATATATGCCCATCTGAAACCCGATGTTATCAGGATGAACAAACAATACCGCTATAACGGGGAACAAGTAAAGGAAACCTCTCAGGCTGTTTTCACAGGGGTATATGTTGAGAATGTGAAGGAAATCAGCCAGCGGAACTACTTTCCTCACTGATTACCGGGAAGCGCCGAACAGTTCTTCTTCTGAAACAACCTTCACAAGCATGCTGTCGTTTAATGTTTTGCTGATGGCATTATAAGGTGATACAATAACTTCATCGCCATTGGCAAGTCCTTCCAGTATTTCAATTCTCATGTTATCCTGAATCCCTGTCCTGACTTTTACCTGGCGGGCCCTTCCGTCCCTTAACACAAAAACAATTTCGCTTCTTTCATCCGTTTTAAGTACAGGCATGCTGAGGCCGGCTGTCTGTACGGTATCGGGTTTTTCATTGATGACCCTTGTTGTAACTGCAGCAATGGGCACTGAGATAACATCTTCGCGGATATTGGTGATGATATCAACTGATGCCGACATTCCCGGGCGGAAGGGGTAAAACCTGCGCCTAACCGAGTCAACAAGGTCGGTATAAGTTTCAGGGAGCAGATAAACCTTTACATCGAAGTTTGTCACCTGGTCGGCTGAACTGCCTGCAACCTTTGCCGAGTTTGCAATTTCAGTGACGATTCCCTTAAATTTCCTGTTCATGTAGGCATCCACTTCAATAAGTGCCGTATCATGAAGGGCAACCTTGACTATATCATTCTCATTGACCTGGGCAAGGACTTCCATCTGGTTCAGGTTGGCGATCACCATCATTTCGGTTCCTGCATACATATTTGTTCCCACAACCCTTTCACCCTTTTCAACATTCAGTGCCGAAACAGTTCCTGCCACAGGGGCATATATGCGGGTTTTTGTAAGCTGTTCACGGGCCTCCTCAACCGATGCCTCGGCACTCTTTACAGCAAATTCAGCAGCCTGTACTTCGGCCTGTGCAACTTTCCACCCGGCTTCCGATGTTTCAAAATCAGAGACCGGGATAGCGCCTGAATCAAACAGCTGCTTTGAACGCCGGTAGGCCAGTTCCCTCTCGATCATCTGGGCCTGTGATTGGGCAAGCCTGGCTTTCGATGAATTCAGCGAAGCTTCTGCCCTGCTCAGTGCCGAAATATACATGTCGGGTTTTATCACGCACAATGGCTGTCCTGCTTTTACCTGGTCGCCTTCGGCAACAAACAGTTCGATAATCTCGCCTGAAACATCGGGACTGATTTTAACTTCGGTCTTTGGCTGTATCTTTCCGTTTGCATTGATATACTCCGTGATTGTCTGGCTGGCAGCTTTCTGCACCGAAACGCTGAGTGCAAACTCCTTTCCTACCAGGCCTGCCTTCTTACCCATAACCAGAAAAACAACAATGAGCACCAGAATGCCAACCGCAACAGGTATAACTATTTTTCTTTTCATCTTACCATTTTATCATATTGGTAAAACATCTCACTCAAATATTACATTTTACATGCAATATTGGAAAAAAGTTTCCGGTTACTGCTCTTTTACGAGCATTCTTGCGGTAAGCCTGCTGTGCTGCTCCAGGTAAATATCCTTTTCCTTAACCATCCAGTCGAGGGTTTCCTCTGTATAATGCCTGATTGTAATCAGAGTGAGCCCGGTATTGTACCTGATGCTGTAATAGGGTTTCAGTTCATTGAGCAACCAGTCCCAGTCGGCTTCAGAAGCGTCAAGCACAAGGTTTAAATCGATTGCCGACTGTTGCATCAGTGTTACCTTTACCCTGTTTTCGACAAGAAAATTTACAACCCGGTCGATGTCTTCAATATTGATAAAAGAAAAATCTTTGGGCGAAAGGGTAATGAGCACCTGGTTTTCCCTGATGATGAAAATGGGAGGCAGCTGAATTTTATGATTGATTTCATGGATAACTGTCCCCGGGTCATCAGGAGAAAGAAATGATTTTACATAAAGTGGTATGCTCTTATTGTGGAGCGGTTTCATTGTTTTGGGGTGAATAATTTTCGCTCCCGAATGGGTCATTTCAACCGCCTCCCGATAGGACAATGCATCTATTTTTGTAGTCCCTTCCATTTTCTTCGGATCGGCGCTTAAAACCCCCGGGACATCCTTCCAGAATGAAACGCTCTCGGCATTCAGCACATTGCCAAGAATAGCAGCCGTATAATCCGAACCTTCCCTTCCCAGGGTTGTGGTGAGACTCGCCGGAGTTGAACCAATAAAGCCCTGGGTGATATACAGGCTGTACCCGTCGAAGGAAAATGTCTGTTCCGAAAGCTCAGCTGTCAGCTCCCAGTCAAGATTGGCATCGCGGTAATTATCATCGGTACGGATGCAGTTCCGGATATCAACCCATAGGTTTCGTTTGCCAACATGGTTCAGGTAATCACTTACTATCCTTGTAGAAACAATTTCACCAAAGGATACTATCTGGTCGTATTCAAAATCAAAGTCAAGTGACGGCCGTTTCTCCAGTTTCAGTTCCAGTTCCCTGATAATTTCCATCACCGGCGGGGGAGTTGCTCCCTCACCAAATAACCTGTCACAAATGCCGGTATGGTAGGCTTTAAACTGCAGGAAAATTTCCTGTTTCTCAAGGCTCCTGTTGAAATATGCCTTCACAAGTGTTTCAAGCAGGTCGGTGATTTTCCCCATGGCCGAAATAACAACCACAATGTTGTCATCATAGCGCTGAAGAATGTTTGCAAGATTACGCACTGCATCTGCATTTTTAACCGATGCACCGCCAAATTTAAAAACTTTCATAATCATCAATTGTTACTACAAATTAAATGAATTATTACCACACCTTTCTCAAATGGAAAGCAAAACATACTGATTTAACAAGGTTGCCCCTAAAAACATTTGTTAAATATAAGAGAAAGAATACATTATGATCAAAGATTTGAATTCAAGAGTCATTCTGAACAATGGAGTTGAGATGCCGTGGCTGGGGTTGGGTGTTCTGAGGCTTCGTGAAGGTGGAGAGGTTGAAAACGCAGTAAAAGTTGCACTTGAACATGGTTACCGCCTGATTGACAATGCGGCTATTTACCACAATGAAAAAGGTGTTGCAAAAGGGATCAGGGCAAGCGGGGTTCCCCGTGAAGAACTTTTTCTCAGCTCAAAGGTTGCCAATGACCAGCAGGGATATAAGAATACACTGAAGGCTTTCCAGAGAAGCCTTGACTTGCTGCAGACCGATTATCTTGATTTGTACCTGATACACTGGCCAAACGGTGAACTTTCTGTGGAAACCTGGATGGCAATGGAAGAATTGTACAACAAAGGAAAGATTAGAGCAATCGGGGTCAGCAATTTCTGGATACACCACCTGGAATATTTCCTTCCAAAAATAAATATCATTCCGGCTGTCAACCAGGTGGAGTTTCATCCCTATCTTACACAATCGCGCCTGCTTGAATTTTGCAGGGAAAGAGGCATACAGGTTGAGGCATGGAGCCCGGTCATGCAGGGACAGGTACTGAAAATACCCAGGATCAAGGAGATTGCCAAGAAATATGGAAAAACGCCTGCCCAGGTTGTCCTCAGGTGGGACCTGCAGAAAGGGGTTATTACCATTCCCCGATCAGGAAAAAAGAAGGAAATTGTTGAAAATGCCGATATCTTTGATTTTCACCTTGAGGAGGAGGACATTCAGGCTATCGACAGCCTGAACAGGAATAAAAGCGTGTTCCCTTACTACGACAGGATACCGTTTTTGCTCAAGGCCCTTGGTTTTGTTGAACAGAAGCAATATGTGCTTCGCCTTCTTGCAAAAGCACTTGTGTACAAATCCAGCCAAAGGCTGAAAAGATTGTTTTCTTATACAGATGAGTCTGTCTGGTCAGCTGACCGATCAACAGAGCGATCGGCGAATAAAAATCCTGGATTCGTACAGAAGTGATTTTTCAGCTTTTTCCATTTTTTATTGTATTTTAACCGGGTAAAAAACAAACAGATGAATTTACAGTCAACTACCACATTAAACAACGGGATTGAAATGCCCTGGTTTGGTCTGGGTGTATTCAGGGCAGAAGAAGGCCGTGAAGTTGAAGCAGCCGTTGAAGCAGCACTTGAGTACGGCTACCGGAGTATCGACACCGCAGCTGTTTACGATAATGAAAAGGGTGTTGGTAATGCCATCAAAAACAGCGGGATCAGGCGTGAGGAAATATTTCTTACCTCTAAGGTATGGAACAGTGACCAGGGATACAATTCCACATTAAAAGCATTCGATGAAAGCCTTGAAAGATTGCAGGCCGATTACCTCGACCTTTACCTGATACACTGGCCAAAGGGTAACCTGTCGGTAGAGACATGGAAAGCCATGGAAGAGTTGTATGAAAAGCGATACATCAGGGCTATCGGAGTGAGCAATTTCCTTGTTCACCATCTCGAAAATCTTTTGCCGCACTGCAACATAGTGCCGGCTGTAAACCAGGTGGAGTTTCACCCCGAACTCATTCAGCCCGAGCTGCTCAATTACTGCAGGGAAAAGAACATCCAGCCCGAAGCCTGGAGTCCAATCATGAAGGGCAGGGTCAACGACATTCCGGTCATTCAGGCACTTGCAGCGAAATATCACAGGACACCTGTACAGATCGTGCTCCGCTGGGACATTCAGAAAGGTGTGGTCACCATTCCGAAATCGGTTAAACCTGAACGGATTAAATCGAATGCAGAGATATTCGATTTTGAACTCTCCGATGAAGATATGGCAAAAATCGACAGGCTCGACAACAACAAACGCATTGGCTTTCATCCCGATGATATTCCTTTTTAATTTTTGAAGATTTTATGAAAACCAGACCAATCTTCATGGCTGTACTCTTAGGTATAAGCCATGTTTCGGGTTTTGCACAAACCTCAAAACCCAATCAAAGCACTCTCACCATTGAAAGGATCATGCAGGATCCAGCTAAATCGGTTGGCACACTCCCCGAAGATATCCGGTGGGATGAGGCAGGAAAAACAATCTACTTCAACTGGAACCCTGAAAATGATACGCTCTCCTCATTATACGGATATACTTTATCGTCACGCAAAACAGAAAAAGTGCCGCTCCTGAAGAAGAATGCCCTGCCTTCAGAAAACGGAAGCTACAACCGGAAAAGGACACAGAAAGTATATATCCGCAACGGAAAGCTGTTCCTGCTGGATATTGCCAAAGACAGTGAAAGGCAATTGACAAGCCTGCCCGGCAATATCTCCTCCGTAAGGTTTGCTCTGCATGACACCCATGTCGCCTTTCTAAAAGACCAAAGCTTTTGGCTGCTGAACCTTTCTGATGGAAAAGCCACGGAGAAAGTGAAATTTATCCAGGAAGAAAAGAAAAACGATAATAATGTCAATGAACAATCGCGCTGGCTGGGGCAGCAACAGTCAGAACTATTCGAAGTGCTGAAAAAAAGGCAGGCCCTTGAAATGGCCCGCGAAAACCGCAATGAAGAAGAGAAGTCAAATGGCCCGGATGAAATCTGTATCGGAAAGAACCGGCTGACAAATGCATTCATCTCCCCCACAGGGAAATATGTTGTGTACACGGTGCACAACACCCCTGCAGGTATAAAAAACACTTCGGTGACGCACTGGGTTACAGAATCAGGCTATACGGAAGAAAAAAGTGCGCGTCCCAAAACCGGAAGTCCTGAGACAAAATCAGAGATTGCAGTATTTGACCTGGAGAACCGGAAAACCGTGAAGCCGGAAACTTCCTCTATCCCCGGGTTGAAAGACTTGCCTGGCTTTCTGTCGGATTATCCGTCACGGCAGCCCGGTGACAGCACAAAAATCAAAAACCGCATGATTAACCTGGCAGGACCTGTGTGGCATCCCGAAAAAGATATTCTGCTGCTTACGGCACTATCGCACGACAACAAAGACAGGTGGCTGCTTGTGGTGCAACCTGAAAACGGAACAGTGAAAACAATCGACAGGCAGCGCGATGAAGCATGGATTGCCGGCCCGGGCATCGGGGGCGGCAGCATGAATCCCGGGAACACAGGATGGATGCCCGACGGGAATTCCGTATGGTTTCAGTCAGAAGAATCAGGCTATTCCCATCTGTACACTGTGAATACGGTAACAGGGGAAAAAAAGGCAGTTACTTCAGGTGACTGGGAAGTGTATGATGCATTTCTCCCGGCCAAAGGCGATTATTTCTATTTTACAGCCAACAGGGAACATCCGGGCGTGAGACATTTTTACCGGACAGGCACCGATGGAAAGAACCTTACCCGCCTCACCTCCGGTGACGGCAACCATGAGGTTACCCTTTCGCCCGATGAAAAATATCTGGCCATCAGACATTCAACAGCCAGCCGGCCCTGGGAGCTTTATATACAGGAAAATAAACCGGGAGCTGCAAAGTTACAGATTACCCGCTCGGTTACTTCTGAATTCAGCAGCTATGCATGGCGGGAACCTGAATACATTACCTTTCCTGCCCGCGATGGAGAGCAGGTGCATGCGCGGCTCTACCGGCCTGAAAACCCGGGCACCAACGGTCCGGCCATTGTATTTGTGCATGGGGCAGGTTATCTGCAGAATGCCCATAAATGGTGGAGCAGTTACTTCCGTGAATACATGTTCCATAACTTCCTTGCCGATAACGGGTACACGGTCCTTGATCTGGATTACCGCGGAAGTGCAGGTTACGGGCGCAACTGGCGGAGCGGGATCTACCGTCATATGGGAGGTAAGGATCTGTCGGATCATGTCGATGGTGTTGCATATCTGGTTGAGAACTACGGCATCGACCCGCAAAGGGTTGGAATTTATGGTGGATCATACGGGGGATTCATTACCCTGATGGCCATGTTCACCGAACCAGGGGTATTTGCAGCAGGTGCTGCGTTGCGTTCGGTTACCGACTGGGCCCACTATAATCACGGCTATACTTCAAATATCCTGAATACACCTGCTGAAGACAGCCTGGCTTATGTCCGCAGCTCGCCAATCTATTTTGCAGAAGGGCTGCAGGGTGCCTTGCTGATGTGCCATGGCATGGTTGACGACAATGTACAGTTCCAGGATATTGTAAGGCTTACCCAGCGCCTCATCGAACTGGGGAAGGAAAACTGGGAGCTCGCGGTGTATCCGGTGGAACCCCACGCCTTCACAGAACCTTCAAGCTGGACCGATGAATACAGACGGATTTTCAAATTATTTGAGGAAAACCTGAAAGCGCCGCCTGTCCCTGCATTGCCCGAATAGTCACGGACGTTCGGGCACCAGGCTACTAAACAAGGTTCACATCCCTTTTGATGTAACCTGCATAGTCCTTTAAAATGGGCTCGTAACTTTCATGAAAGAGTGAGGAGGAAATCATAAAATCGGCTGTTGAACGGTTTGAGGCTGTAGGTATATTATACAATACAGCAATCCTGAGCAGCGCTTTCACGTCAACATCGTGAGGTTGTGGCTGCATCGGATCCCAGAAGAATATGAGCATATCGATCTTCCCTTCCGAAATCATCGCGCCAAGCTGCTGGTCGCCGCCCAGGGGCCCCGATTTCAGCCTGATGACTGTGGGCGGGACTGCCCCAAACTCAAAACACTTTTCTGAAATCGCATCTTCAATAAGTTTACCGGTCGTTCCTGTGCATACCAGGTTGTGGTATATCAGTTCCTTCCAGTTCCAGGTGACCCACTCAATGATGTCCTTTTTACGGTTGTCGTGTGCCACAATACCAATATATTTTTTCTTTTTCATTTTCTTAAGTTTTGGATATTCCCTGTGTCGGGATTTAACAATCCGGTTAACGGCACAAAGGTACGACGATTCTTTGCCGGTATTCAACAATACCGGACAGGAAAGGAAATCTTCAGAATAATTTAATCACCACAGGGAGAAAAACTGCAGTATGGCGGTCAAATCAAATCCCTTATGTCATCCATTATCCGCAGCGCCAGTTCAGCGGCTGAACTTTCCGTTTCAGCCTCGGCATAGATTCGGATAATGGGCTCGGTATTCGATTTGCGCAAATGCACCCATGAACCGGGGAAGTCGATTTTCACTCCGTCGATATCCGTAATTGTTTCGCCGGCATACTTCAGCTTCAGTTTATCGAGCAGCCCGTCGACATGAATACCCGGTGTGAGTTCAATTTTATTTTTTGAGATGAAATAGTCAGGATATGTTTTACGCAATTCCGAACATTTCATCCTGCTTTTTGCAAGATGACTGAGAAACAGGGCAGCCCCCACAAGGGCATCGCGGCCATAATGGCTTTCAGGATAAATGATGCCGCCATTCCCTTCACCACCAATCACGGCATTGATCTCTTTCATTTTTGCCACCACATTCACCTCCCCTACTGCTGCAGCCTGATACTCACCCCCGTGTTTTTCAGTAACATCACGAAGGGCACGGCTTGATGAAAGATTTGATACCGTATTGCCGGGAGAATGTGCAAGCACATAATCACTCACAGCAACAAGGGTATATTCCTCGCCAAACATGCTGCCGTTCTCACTGATGATGACGAGCCTGTCGACATCGGGGTCAACAACAAAACCCACATCTACCTTGCTGTTTCTGATGATCTCTGAAGTTTCCCTCAGGTTTTCGGGCAGTGGTTCAGGAGTATGTGCAAACCTGCCTGTAGGTTCGCAATTGATTTCAACTATCGTTTTCACACCCAGCGCCTTTAACATTGCCGGCATTGCTATGCCACCAACCGAATTGACAGCATCAACGGCAACTGAAAAGCCTGCCGCCGCTATGGCATCCTTATCAACCAGTTCCAGTTCAAGGACTTTTTCAACATGAACGGCTGTGTAATCCATTTCAGTGACAGTTCCCAGCTCATCCACTCCGGCAAACTCAAAACTGCCGGTTTCAGCAAGTTCAAGCACCCTTGCACCTTCACCGGCATCCAGGAATTCTCCCTTCCCATTGAGCAGTTTCAGTGCATTCCACTGGCCCGGATTATGACTTGCCGTCAGGATCAGTCCGCCATCGGCCTGTTCACAGGTGACTGCCAGTTCAGTGGTGGGAGTGGTTGCCAGTCCGATATTTACAACATCACAGCCCATTCCCGTCAGGGTGGCCACCACAAGGCTGCTGACCATCTCCCCCGACAGGCGTGCATCACGTCCGACAACTATCCTCAGGTGCCGTTTGCCCGCGTTTTCCTGTGCCCATGCTGCATAACCAGCCGTGAATTTTACCACATCAAGCGGACTCAGTCCTTCACCCGGCCTGCCGCCAATGGTTCCCCTGATTCCGGAGATAGATTTAATAAGTGCCATAAACCCCAGTAATATTAATTTGAAAGAATAACAAGATGTATAATAAATTTGTGCAAAAATAGGGAAACTTAATTATCGAGTTCGTCAAGCTCCTGCAATGTTTTCTTCAGCATGGTAATATAATTTCCATAAAGCCTGCGGAAGCCCCACCGCATCAGCAGATAAATACCACCCACCAGGATCACCAGCACTGTAAGCCCCACCCCTGCGGCAAGCAGCAGCCTGTCGACCGGCAGCTCTGAAAAGCGCATGCCTTCTGTTTCAATATCATAAGCCATCCCTGCATACATGCCCGAGATAAACTGCAGGGTGATGGCGAAACTCAGCGTAATAAGGGCCAGGTAAAACAGCCTCTGGTATATGTGCAGGGTCGCTATGATTTTCCTGAGAGTTTCCCTCAAATCACAGACAATCTCGCAACGTTTTTTCACAAAGTAGTATTTGACTGCAAAATAGATAAAGGTCATAAAAATGAGGGTATTGCTGAATATACTCAGCAAGACCAGCCATTTGGGTGCCTGTACAAAGTCTTCTGCCTGTGTTGCCAGCATGGGCGCAACAATGAAATCATCGGCAATGAAAAGAATGATCAGTACAAAAAGGACAACAAACCCGATACGCACATTCCGGTTAATCCTGTCTATCAGGTTATCCGTGCGGCGCCGAAGCATTTCCCTTATCTGTCCTTCATCGAGTTCTTTCGATTTGGCCATCCGCCCCCATGTCTTTTTCAGATCCTGTAATTCCATATCCTATGCTCCTTTGTCCATCAGTTTCTTCAGTTTTTTCTTAATCCTGTTCATTTTTACCCGCACATAATTCTGGGTAATCCCTGTAATTTCAGCAATCTCCTCATACTTCTTGTTCTCGAGAAACAACAGGATGATTGATTTTTCCACACCTGTAAGCTGCGATACGGCACGCTGGAGATGTTTAATCTGCTCTTCTGCCTCATGTTCATATCCGTCATCCGCAATCTGCAAATTTTCATAAGCCAGCTGGTTCTGATCGGGTCTTCGCTTGTTTTTCTTGAAGGTTGTGATAGCAGTGTTCAGTCCTACACGATACATCCAGGTGGTAACCTTCGATTCATTTCTGAACGACGGGAATGACTTCCACAATTGGGCAACAATCTCCTGGAAAAGGTCATTCCTGTCCTCTTCGCTATCGCAGTAGATGTTGCACACCTTGTGAATGATGCCCTGGTTTTCCTTGATGATGTATAAAAATTCCTTTTCCAATGTTAATTCATTTGTAGCCTGGTATCAGTTTTCGTTACAGGGACGACCTACTTTTTAAGAAAGCCTCCAATCCATGTCAGCACTACAAGCAGAATGGTAACCAGAATGCTTGTCCACAATGTATACGGCATTGCCAGCAGACGGGGTTCTGTGCGTCCTTCGGGCATTACAAGCGGGGTAAATGAAACTATAGTCAGTAATATGGCGATGGCAACCGTAACCCTCCACCAGAACCGTCTCATTTTATCGTTTTTCATATTTGTCATTCATTCATGATTTATTAACCGCAAACCATCCAATCCGGCAGGAGCATCAGACTAAAGCCGCCGGAGGGTCATCCCCCCGTCAACCATTACAACCTGTCCGGTGGAATAGGGCAACATCCCTGCAGCCATTGCTGCTGCCACCTTTCCCACATCGGCAGGCGTCCCCCACCGCCGCTGGATGCTCAGCCCCTGTTCAAACAACCTGTCATATTTTTCCCTGACTCCTGAAGTCATGTCAGTTTCAATGATCCCGGGCTGGATTTCATAGACGGGGATATCGAATTCCCCCAGACGCGCAGCCCACAGCTTTGTCGCCATGGCAATGCCGGCCTTTGAAATGCAGTATTCTCCGCGATTGATTGATGCAACGGAAGCCGAAACAGAAGAAATATTGATGATGCAGCCCTTAAATGAAGGATCTGCCTGTTTTATCTCCACCATATGACGTGCAAAAAGCTGCGTCAGAAAATAAGGGCCCTTCAGGTTGGTATCAATCACCTCATCGAAAACCTCTTCCGATGCCTCCAGGATATCCTTCCTTTCGCGCGGTGCTATCCCTGCATTGTTTACAAGGACATTCAGCCTGCCAAACCGGCTGATTACCTCCCTGAAAATTTCTTCCCGGTCGTGCCCGACAGAAATATCTCCCCGGGTATACATCACTTCAACCCCCGTTTTTTTCAGTTCATCAAGCACATCCACCACAGCTTCCGGCGGCCTGATGCCATTAATTGCCAGGTGAAAGCCCTCAGCGGCAAGCTCCCTGGCCACGCCAAGCCCAATCCCCCGTGAGCCTCCGGTAATGAGTGCTGTCTTTATCTGGCCCTGCAGCTCGCCGGGAGCAGACCCTGTTGAAAGTGTGATGTTCATATACAATTATTATTCATAAATCAGATCAAAACTTTAGACACAAGACACAAGACCTGGAGACACAAGAGAAGATAAACCAATTTCTGTTATCTTATCATGATACTTGTGTCCAATCATCTTATGTCTATCCTTTCATCTATCTCCACCCATGTCCTGCGATTCCAGCTTTCAATTCCTTTTTCCGCAAGCTGTACCCCTTTGGCCCCTTCGAGCAGGTTCCACCGGAAAGGCTCATCTGCAACCACATGCTTCAGGAAAAGCTCCCACTGTGCCTTGAAGGCATTGTCATAATGCTCCTGGTCAGGGACAAGGCTCCACCCATCATAGAAATCAACAGGCTGCGGGATATCGGGATTCCAAACTGGCTTGGGTGTATTGCCGTAATGCTGAATGCGGCATTCCCGCAAACCGGCAACGGCTGAACCTTTGGTCCCGTCAACATGAAGGGTCAGCAAATCATCGCGCCTTACCCGGGTAACCCACGATGAATTGAACTGGGCAATCACTGCGTTCTCGAGTTCAAAAACTGCATAGGCCGCATCATCGGCTGTACATTTATAGGGTTTACCCTGCTCATCGATACGTTCGGGAATATGTGTTGCCCCCATACAGAACACCCCTTTTACCTGTCCGAAAAGGTTATCAAGCACATATCGCCAGTGACAGAGCATATCAACAATGATTCCCCCGTCGTCTTCCTTTCTGTAGTTCCAGCTCGGACGCTGGGGCGCAATTGTATGACCTTCAAAAACCCAATACCCAAATTCCCCGCGAACCGAAAGGATTTTCCCGAAGAACCCTGTTTCAATCAGTCTTTTCAGCTTGAGCAACCCAGGCAGCCAGAGTTTGTCCTGCACTACACCATGTTTGACACCTGCCTCCTCACATACCCTGTAAAGTTCAAGGGCTGTTTTTGTATCCGTGGCAACCGGTTTTTCGCAATAGACATGCTTACCTGCCCGCGCTGCCATTTTCACAGCTTCCGCACGGCGACCTGTAGTCTGTGCGTCAAAGTATACATGGTATGCAGGATCCTGCAGCACCTTGTCAAGATCTGTTGTCCATTTATCAATTCCTGCCTTTTCTGCCAGTTTCTGCAGCTTTATTTCATTTCTTCCCACCAGCACAGGTTCAGGCATGATATACTCCGAATCATTGATTTTAACACCACCCTGCCTGATGATTTCAACTATTGAACGCATCAGGTGCTGGTTTGTACCCATCCTGCCTGTTACGCCGTTCATGATAATTCCTATTCTGTGTACCTTCATACTAAGTAAATTTCAGATATGCCGTTTTAATTAATTCAAGATATTCCTTTTGATCCATTGACCAGTACTTCGATGAGAAGACTTCCACTTCATTGTAACCGCTGAAACCTGCCTGTTCCACCCATTCCCTGATCTGCGGAACATCGATGCACCCATCACCAGGCAATCCGCGGTCGTTCAGGAAATCGACAGTGGGCACATTCCAGTCGCATACATGAAAGGCAAAGAGTTTTCCGTTCCTGCCACACCTGAGGATCTCGCCCTGCAGGTGCTGGTCCCACCACAAATGGTATACATCAACCGCCACACCCACAAAGGCAGAACCGATTTCTTCAGCAATTGTGTTGGCCTGTTCCAGTGTATTGATTGCCGACCGGTCGGCTGCATACATGGGATGGAGCGGCTCAATTGCCAGTTTTACGCCGGCCTTTTGAGCTGCAGGCAGAATTTTTACAATTCCTTCCTTAATCTGCTCCCTTGACACTTCGGCCGGCTGCCGCGGATCGGCCCCGCACACGAGCACCAGCATGGGCGCACCAATGGCTTCAGCCTGCGCTATGGCAAGCAGGTTATCGTCGATGGCTGCCTGTCTTTTGGCAGGTTCGGCCGAAGGGAAAAAACCACCCCGTGCAACTGACACGACTTCCATCGCGTAATCGTCGAGCAACTTTCTGGCTGCCTTCAGATCGATCCCTTCCATGACGTTCCGCCATACGGTGATGGCCTGGATTCCGGCTTTACTGTAATGCTTCACACACTCCTCCAGTGTCCACGGACGGGTGGTCATTGTATGAACACAGAGTTTTGAAAGATTTGTCAATGGTTCTGACATCGGGTTATCGTTTTATATGGCCATTTTCTTTTCACTTGTTCTGCAACCTTCATGTATAAGGGCTCAGCTTCCCTGCACACAGCCTGTGAAAGCATAAAGCCTGTCGCCGCTGATCACCCTTTGCAGGTATAGTGCGGCTTCCCTTGCATGGTAATCGCCCCACATCGATGATTCACCGCAGGCAATTTTCTGTTTGGGAGCTACATAATCCCAGCCATTGGGCTGATGGTAAATGCTATGCAGGATAAGTCCCTGGTGTTCAGGATTTGTACTCAGGTAGGGATAGTCAAACAGCGATTGGATAACTGTCAGTCCTGCCTGCCAGTATTTTTCACCCTCTTTTGCCCTGTGCCTATCCTTGAGGTATTTTCCAAGCCTGAGCAGTCCCTGGGCACCTATGGCAGCAGCCGAACTGTCGACCGGCTCCCAGGCATTGTATGGGTCGGCCGGTTTCCCGAGGTAATCACCCAGCCTGTGAAGGTTGGGTGCACCAGTATCCCAGTAAGGTATGCCGTCGACCGGGGTATTGGCAATATAAAAATCGCAGGTGGCCTGAGCAGCCTTGAGCATCATCTTCTCCAGTTCCACTTTGCCGCCCAGGTGCTTCAGTTCCCTGTCATCAATCAGCTGAAAAGCCTCAAGTTCTTCTGCAAAGCCGAGCATTGCCCAGGCAAGGCCGCGGGTCCATGTCGTAAATCCTGAATAGCCCTGCTGTGAATTCGGACAACGGTAATTGCCATCGTTGACATTAAAAATACTTTCATGAGCGGTCCTCCCGCTGACATCATAGCTGTCGCGGCCCTCGCCGTAATACACCGAATATTGTGCTGTAGCCGCCATGTGCCTGACAGCCCTTTCAAGAAGCGAAATTTTTTCATCATTTTCTGCCAGCAATGCATGCCCCAGCATGTGCGCAACAACCAGGATGCGGCATGAGCGGATTGTATCGACAAAAAGTGAATGGGGCCCATTGAACGAATAAATAAACCCCCCGTTTTTAATTTTTGTCCACCGGCCAGCCTGAACTGCCCCCGAAATCTTTATTGCAAGTTCATAGAAATTCCGCTCCCATTCATTTTCTGCAATCCTGCCTTCGTTCATCAGGCGCAGCAGGTTACCGTAAGTGCTGATGTTGTTGAACCCATGATCGTGCACACCGGTATGGCTGATATGCCTGTCCATGCGCCTGACGGTGGCTTTGCGGCCCGCATCAAGAAAAGCCTGGTCCCCGGTGGCATCATACTGCAACAGGGCCGATCCAAACTGAAACCCCTGTGTCCACTCGGTCCATCCGCGGGTTGTGTACCTGCCCCCGGCAGTAAATACAGGCGAACCTTTTGTATCATCATACTGATCTTCGATCAGCCTTATCTTTTCGGCCGAAAGTTCCCAGAACAGGTTTAGTTTATTTCTTAAATCCTCCGGTTTCAGCCGGTATTCGATTTTCATCATGTTTTCATTTGGTTTAAAAAGGTAAAATTAACAGAAACCCGAAATAACGCATACTTTCACTGCTGTTTTTCCCTGATAAAAACAAAGGATTTGCTGATTTGCCCGGCATTGGTCCAAACAGAATATGGTGAACATCATATTCTTCATGAAAATGAGCTAAATTTGCTGCCGAAACTGAATTTTCTACTGAATAAAATGGCGAAAGTAAAAACCTACGAAGAGATTAACCAGAAGCTGAAAGAGGGGAAAGCCGTAATCATGACTGCCGAAGAGGTAGCACAGATGGCAAAGGAGGCAACCCCTGCGGAAATTGCGGAGCAGGTTGACATTGTAACCACAGCAACCTTTGGTGCCATGTGCTCATCGGGCGCCATCATCAACTTCGGCCATGCCAGTCCGCCCATCAGGATGGAAAAAATCAGGCTGAATGGTGTTCCCTGTTATGAAGGCCTTGCTGCTGTTGATTCATACATTGGTGTTACAGCCTGCGACCCCGACAATCCGTCATACGGAGGGGCGCATGTCATCCAGGACCTGCTCGAGGGGAAGGATGTGGTGCTTGAGGCATGGGGCAAGGGAACCGACTGCTACCCGCGGAAGCATATCCGTACAACAATCAACATCGGCACCATCAACGAGTTTATCCTCTTCAACCCCAGAAACGCCTACCAGAACTACAATGTGGCGGTGAATACAACCAAAAGGATGATTCACACTTACATGGGCACACTGCTTCCCAACATGCGCAACGCCACCTATTCCACATCGGGTGAACTGAGCCCGCTGCTCAATGATCCGGAAATGCGGACTATCGGCATAGGTACCCGGATCTTCCTGGGAGGAACACAGGGATTCGTTGTCTGGAACGGGACCCAGTTCCACACAACCCGCCCGAAAAACGACCTGGGAATACCGGTGACCAATGCCGCCACCATAGCGGTGATGGGCAACCTGAAGGAAATGTCGCCAAAGTACCTGCAGGCAGTATATTATGAAAAATATGGCGTGAGCATGTTTATGGGCATCGGCATCCCCATTCCCGTACTCGATGAAGACATGGCACGCAGGGTTTCGGTGTCGAACAGTGAAATCGAAACCTCGGTACTCGATTACGGAACCGAAGGCACTCCCAAACTCGGACAGGTGACTTACGAACAACTGCAGTCGGGTACAATTATCATTGACGGAAAGAAAATCCGAACAGCACCTGTTGCAAGCCTTGCCAAAGCACGTTTGATTGCTGCTGAACTCAAAGCCTGGCTGCAGTCGGGCACATTTGAAGTGACACGCCCGGTGCAGCTATTTCCAAAAAATACTTCCCTGAACCAGCTTAAAGAGAACGGAGGCCCGAAATGATCAAGAAAAGATATGTACTGAACTTCCCGCCCGAGAGCGGCGACAAGCCGTTAAGCTACCACCTGGTGCGCGACTACGACATCCGCATCAACATCCTGAAGGCTGAGGTGTACCCGGGGAAAAGGGGCAGCCTGCTGCTTGAACTGCAGGGGAAAAAGGAAAATATTGAAAAAGGGGTGCAGTACCTCACCTCTCACAATGTGGTGTGTGAACCGCTCGAAAAACGGATCCGTTTCGAGGAAAACAGGTGCATCGACTGCGGCAACTGCACTGCCGTATGCTTTGCAGGTGCCCTTACAATGAACCACAGCACATGGAAGCTCGAATTCGACAAAAGCCAGTGCGTTGTATGCGAGCTGTGCATCCCCGCCTGCCCGCTGCACCTTTTTGAAATTGATTTCAGGTGATAAAAAATGCACCAGACCCGTTTTTACAGGCAGCATTTTAACACAGCAAGGTTCAGAGGCTTTACTGTCAGCTTTCATGAAACCGACCTGTGGATTGGCACCGACCCCTCATCCTACAGGGATGAGATGAAACTGGTGGCCCTGGAAACGGTCAGGCACCTGAGGGAAAAACTCGATGACTATATCTTCACAGAACCCGCCTTTGCACGCAGCCTCGTACCTTTTGTACCTGCAGAAACAGCACCAGCCGAAGCCAAAGATATGGCAGCCGCCTCATCGGCAGCAGGGATTGGACCCATGGCATCGGTAGCCGGTTTGTTTGCACGTGCTGTATCAGAAGCGCTGACAAAGAACTTTTCTGTAAACGAAATGGTTATAGAGAACGGCGGCGACATTTTTGCACGGCTGTGCAGTCACCTGGTTCTTGCTGTTTACGCAGGCAGCTCTCCCCTTTCAGGGAAGATTGGCCTTGTGGTACCTGAAGGCATGGGTGATCTGGGGATCTGCACATCGTCGGCAACAGTTGGCCCGTCGCTGAGTCTGGGAAAGGCAGATGCCGCTGCCGTTGTATGCAGGGATGTATTGCTTGCCGATGCTTTTGCCACTGCACTGTGCAATATGGTAAAACAGCCTGCTGATATTGATAAGGCACTTGAATATTCAGAAGAACATCCTGAAATCCTTGCTGTTGTTATCATCTGCGGCGATAAACTGGGAATGAGGGGATCATTCGAAATGAAATTACTGAAGGATTTCTGTTAAAAAAGGGGAAGAAGCTTAGGTTAACATTATCAATACAATCGAAGAAACAGGTTTTATGACAATGATGGGTAACCTGTGTGAATTCCGTAGTACATTCGAATACATATCTGACATGAGATGAAAATGAAAAAAGACATACGCGCAGAACTTGCCACCCGGGTGCTTGTACTCGATGGGGCAATGGGATCGCTTTTACAGGACTATAAACTGTCGGAGGAAGATTACCGCGGGAAACTGCTACACGATGCCAGCCATGACCAGAAGGGCAACAACGACATCCTGTCGCTTACTTTTCCCGACATTGTTTATGAAATCCACTGCAGGTACCTGGAGGCAGGAGCCGATATCATCCTGACAAATACCTTCAACGCCAACAGCATTTCGCAGGCCGACTACAACATGCAGCACATGGTTTACCCCATGAACAAGGCCGCAGCTGAGATTGCCCGCCGGGCTGCCGATCAGTATACGGAAGAAAATCCTGCCAAACCAAGGTATGTGGCAGGCACCCTCGGCCCGACAAACAAAACCCTTTCGCTGTCGCCCGACGTGAATGATCCGGGTTACCGTGCCGTAACCTTCGATGATGTGAAGGAAGCCTACCGCGAACAGGTGGAAGGACTGATTGACGGAGGGGCTGAATTACTGCTTATCGAAACCATATTTGACACCCTCAATGCCAAGGCTGCCATTTTCGCCATTGAAGAAGCACTGGAGGCGAGGGGAATCCGTATGCCCCTGATGGTCTCGGGCACAATCACCGATGCCAGCGGCCGCACCCTCTCGGGGCAAACCCTTGAAGCTTTCATGAATTCAGTGTCACACACCGACCTGCTGAGCATCGGGCTGAACTGTGCCCTGGGAGCATCAGAGCTCCGCCCTTACCTGAAGGAACTGGCACAAAAAGCCCCTTTTCATATCAGTGCACACCCCAATGCAGGGTTGCCAAACCAGTTTGGGGGATATGATGAGACCCCTGAAATCATGGGAGAAAAAATAAAAGATTTCCTCGACAACAGCTATGTCAATATTATTGGGGGATGCTGCGGCACAACGCCCCATCATATCCGCGAATTTGCCAACCTTGCAGCTAAGGCAAAGCCCCACCCCATCAATCCAAAAGATGAGCATACACGCTTGAGCGGCCTTGAACCCGTTACACTTACCCCGGAAGCTAATTTCATGAACATCGGCGAACGGTGCAATGTATCGGGCTCCCGGAAGTTTGCACGCCTCATCCGCGACAAAAAATATGAAGAAGCACTGGCAGTTGCACGCGACCAGGTAGAAAACGGCGCGCAGGTAATCGACGTGAATATGGATGATGCCATGCTGGATGCCGAAAAGGAAATTGTCATTTTCCTGAACCTGATGATGGCTGAACCCGACATTGCCAGACTGCCGGTCATGGTTGATTCTTCGAAATGGAACGTCATTGTTGCCGGACTGAAATGCCTGCAGGGAAAAGCCATTGTCAATTCAATCAGCCTGAAGGAGGGCGAAGAAAAATTCATTGAACAGGCACTGACGGTAAAACGGTTCGGTGCAGCCGTGGTGGTAATGGCATTCGATGAAAAAGGCCAGGCCGATTCATTTGAACGAAGGAAGGAAATATGTGAAAGATCATACCGCATCCTGACGGAAAAAGTGAAGTTCCCCCCGCAGGATATCATTTTCGACCCCAATGTGCTGACAATAGGCACCGGCATGGAAGAGCACAACAATTATGCTGTCGATTTCATCAACTCGGTCGAATGGATCAAAAAGAACCTTCCCCACGCCAAAACCAGCGGGGGAATCAGCAATGTATCATTCTCGTTCCGCGGAAATGATGTGGTGCGCGAAGCCATGCATTCGGTCTTCCTGTACCACGCCATCAGGGCAGGCCTCGATATGGGCATCGTAAACCCAGGCATGCTGCAGATATATGATGAAATTCCTGCCGCCCTGCTTGAAAGGATTGAAGATCTTGTGCTGAACCGCCGTCCCGATGCCACCGAAAGGCTGCTTGAATTTGCCGAACAGGTAAAAAAGGAAGACAAGGCAGAAGTCAGAAAGGATGAATGGCGCAGCACATCACTTGAAAAAAGGCTTGAACATGCACTGGTGAAAGGTATCCCCGATTTTATTGAACAGGATATGGCCGAGGCACTCGAAAAGTACAGCCCGGCACTGAACATCATCGAAGGACCGCTGATGGACGGGATGAACGTAGTGGGCGATTTGTTCGGCTCAGGGAAAATGTTCCTGCCCCAGGTGATAAAGTCGGCACGCGTCATGAAGAAGGCAGTGGCTTACCTGCTGCCGTACATTGAAGCCGACAAGGCCCGTACTAAAGATACAAGCCGGCAGAAAAAGGTGCTGCTTGCAACCGTGAAGGGCGATGTGCACGACATCGGTAAAAATATTGTGGGGGTGGTGCTGGGCTGCAACAATTACGAAATCATCGATCTGGGTGTAATGGTACCCACCGAAAAAATACTCGATACCGCTGTGAGCGAAAAAGTGGATATTGTTGGACTGAGTGGACTGATTACCCCCTCACTTGAGATTATGGTGGAAATTGCCAGGGAAATGGAACGCAGAAAAATGAACCTTCCCCTGCTGATAGGAGGTGCCACTACCTCAAAAATCCATACAGCAGTAAAAATTGAACCCGAATACGCACAGCCTGTCATACATGTAAAAGATGCATCACTGGCCGTCAATGTGGTTTCGAACCTTATCAGCCACAATGAAAAATACCTGCAGTCGGTGAAGGACGATTATGAAGAGGTCCGCAGTTTCCAGGGACAGCGCAAACCAAAGGAATACCTGAAACTTGAGGAAGCGCGCCAGAACAGGGAACAACTGCTGTTCGACAACCACCAGGTGTACAGGCCCAACTTCACCGGGGTAAAGCACCTGACTGACTATCCTTTGGAAGAACTGCGCGAATACATCGACTGGACATTCTTTTTCATGGCCTGGGACCTGAAGGGCCATTATCCGCAGATATTTGACGATGAGAAGCAGGGTGATGCGGCACGTAAATTATACAACGAAGCCAATGAATTTCTCGATGAAATCATTGACAGGAAAATGCTGCAGGCCAACGCGGCTTTCGGCATATGGCCTGCCAACAGCCAGGGTGACGACATCGTGCTGTATACCGATGAATCGAGGACACAGGAGGCGGGACGGTTTTACCACCTGCGGCAGCAGGAAAAAAAGAAAGGCAATGCAGCCAACCTGTGCCTGTCGGATTTTGTGGCACCCGTTGGTTCAGGCATCGCCGACTATTGCGGCGGCTTTGCAACCACAGCAGGCATCGGCATTGAACCATGGAAGGAACAGTACAGGAAAGACCATGACGATTACCATGCCATCATGCTTGAAGCCCTTGCCGACAGGCTGAGCGAAGCATTTGCCGAACTGCTGCACCGGAAAATCAGGGTGGAATACTGGGGGTATGCCCCCGGTGAAAACCTGTCACAGGAAGAGATGCAGAAACTTAAGTACCAGGGAATCAGGCCGGCACTTGGTTATCCTGCCTGCCCCGACCATTCGGAAAAGGAAAACCTGTTCAGGCTCATCGATGCTGAAAAGGCAGGCATCAACCTTACCGAACATTATGCCATGTATCCCAATGCATCGGTGTCGGGCGAATATTTTGCACATCCGCAGTCACGGTACTTCAGCCTCGAGAAAATCGGGCTCGACCAGGTAGCCGATTATGCCCGCCGCAAAGGGAAACCTGTTGATTTTATTGAGAAATTCATTCCCTCGAACCTGAATTACAGGTAAGCCCGGCCCGGTAGTTTTATGATAAGGAAGGGAATCAGGTGCGCTGCACCTGGTTCCCTTTTATTTGCTAAATGGGCATATATAAATTCGCTATAAACTCGCGACAAATTCGCAACAAATTCGCGACAAATTCACAGTAAATTCAATTATTCACGAATAAACAGCGAATTTGTAACGAAGATATTACGAAGAAACCACGGAGATGGTAATGCACAAAGCAGGCTGATGGCATAATTCATACGCATCAGCGACAGCCGGTTCCTGCTAAAAAACTATCTTTGTCTCAAATCTGTCAACAATGAGGTTAAACGCATTTTACAACATACACCCTTTTCCCCAGCTGATGTTTTCACTGTTTGTCATCCTGGTATGTTTTCTTGCTTTCATGCTGCTTTCGATGTTGGCAGCCATTCCGATTTTCGGATTTGAAACGGTTATCAATATGGCTTCGATGGGTGATCTCACGAATCCCGGCAGCCTTCGGATGCTTAAATTCTTCCAGGTGGTTCAATCATTCGGGTTGTTTATCATTCCGCCATTTATCCTTGCCTGGTTGTTTCACCGCGACGTGCCGGGATATTTATTTATCGACAGGGGCACCACAGGAAAATCAATCATTCTGGTTGCGGGGTTAATCATTGTTGCCCTGCCAATCATCAACCTGGCGGGAGCCCTGAACAACCAGATGCATTTTCCCGAATGGGCTTCGGGTGTGGAAGAGTGGATGAAAAATGCCGAGCAAAGGGCTGAAGAGCTGACAAAGGCATTTTTAAAGGTTGAGAATATTGGCGGGCTGCTGTTCAACCTCTTTATGATAGCGCTGCTGCCGGCCATTGGTGAAGAATTGCTGTTCAGGGGCATCATCCAGCGTATCTTTACCCGGTGGGCACGAAGCTATCACTGGGGCATCTGGATTTCAGCCATCCTGTTCAGTGCACTGCACATCCAGTTTTATGGCTTCATTCCACGCATGCTGCTGGGCGCGATGTTTGGCTACCTGCTTGTATGGAGCGGCTCGATGTGGCTGCCCATCCTGGCACATCTCTTCAACAATGGCTTTGCAGTCATTGCCATGTATTTAATTGACAGGGGCATCATCAATCCCGAAATGGAAGAGATCGGAGCAACTTCCGGAAGCATGTATGCAGCATTTATAAGTCTTGCCCTTGTTGTGTTTTTGATGCTGCTCATTAAAAACGACAACAGGGACCGGCATCAGTATGTAAATGCCCTGAACGAATGAGGTTTCAGGCTCACTGTAAACAGCGCAGCATCCTGCCCCACTTTGCGGTTACGCCTTACAGGGGCCTCACGCCACTGTCCCTTTAACTTTTCACCTGTTGCCGCATCGGTTATCAGTTCGGTTTCCCTGTTGATGCAAACCTTAACCGTTACCTCTTCATCGAGGAAAGAATGGACAACAAATGAATGGTTGTCGTATGCAAACAGGCTCACTTCGCCCGGACCCTCGAGTTGAACCTCCAGGTGGCCTGCCACCACCTGGCGCAGGCGATCGAGCACCGGCTGCGGCAGCCTGTACAGGTCGATAAAGTTGTCGGGGATGGCCCACACAAAAAGTTTCCCTTTTGAATAACCGGCTGAATGCAGCACAGGCCAGCCGTTGGTGTCGTCAAGGGCTGAAATAATCTCCCATGAATCATTAGTCAGGTAGTTCACCTGCGGGAGAATCATCTCAGTGTCAATAACCGAAGGTGGTGCCCATCCTGTAACAAATTCCTTCACCGATGCCTTTCTGTCGGTCACCCTCAGCTCGGCAATGTCTTCGATTCCTTTTCCCTGCATGGCTTTGTAAAACCCCGAGGTAACCACCACATTTCCGCCACCCTTCAGCTGTTTTTTGATTTTATCTACAATTCCTTTGTCATATGAGGCGGTTTCAGTAAGCAGTACCACCGGCTCGTCTTCAGGAAATTCAGGAACCATGTCGATGGGGATGCCAATCATTCCGAAATAATTCTGCAGAAAATCCTCGCCTGCCGAATGAAAAGGTTTATAGCTTTTCACCCCGACAGGGTCACCCAGAACACCCAGCACCTTATCGGCGACTTCAAGTGAATATCCGGCTGCCCTTGCCATTTTAACAGGCACAAACTGTGAACCATCGGGCAGTTTTACAGGCTTAAGCATATCCTGATAGCTGAAACTTGTACCAGCCTGCTGCCATGGGGCACGGAGACTTTCGCGGAGCGGGTACTGCAGTTGCCTGATGTCGAACAGTGTGATTTCAGGAGCTTTGGCAAAGAGCGTGAGCCACAGCTGCTCGGCATAGCGATCCATGTAACGCAGGCCACCGGTATCAATCCATCCTCCCCTGTTCCGGCCAGGCTTCAGGTTTTCGAAATACCTGAAAATGGCATAACCCAGGTACTGCTGCAGATGCTGGTTGCCCGAACGGTCGCGGGTTTCGGTTCCTGTGTACAGCGCATCGAACAGGCGGGGCTCTTCTTCCAGATTAAATCCCAGACCCTGGAAATGTTCATACCAGTTGGGGTACTTAATTACTACCTCCACCTTGGGATTTACTTTTTTGGCCGGATTAATCACCAGGTCAACTGCAGCATTTCGCATCAGCTCCAACCGGTAATCTGTCCAGCTCCTTGTTCCTTTGGCGGCGATGCATAAATCGCACTTGCAGCTTGTGAAGAAAAAGTCATCGAGAATAAATTCATCGAAATGACGTGCGGTATGCTCTGCAATCTCCTGTACCTTTTTCCGGTGTTCGGGATTTGTATAGCAAAAGGTCTCGAAATTATTGCTTTCGTCGATGGTGTAGGTAATCCCGCCGCCCACTTCAACCCCCCTTTCCCTGAAAAACCTGATGGCAGTCTCAAGGGTTTGGTCATCAACAACCAGCAGATCACGGTGCGTTTCAAGATAAATTTTATCGACATGCACCTGTTTTGAAAGGGTATCCCATACGGGTGTCAGCCAGCCGAGGTCGCCCATTTTTTCAACTTCATAGGCACGGCAGTATACGGCAGTCTTAAAATTGCTGTAACCCTGCCCGGCTGCCTGGAAACAAATGACAGTAAGCATTACTGCAAGAAATAACAGGTTTAGTTTTTTCATTGTTTTATAGTTTTAGTGATTCGACACAATTTGCCTGAAAACATATAGCATGACCCGGGACGGAGCCATAGGTCACAAATACAAGATACTTTGACGCAAGGAGCCAGACTATGGCCGAAGCCATCCTGACTCCCGGTTTCTCTTTACTGTTTTACATTCAGTTTTACCCCCTGTTTTTGCAGCGGGTTTGACTGCAGGTTAAACCGGTTGCCCGATCTCCTGAGTTCCACTTCAACCAGGTTCTGGTCGGAGGGGAGGCAGATGAAGCCTTTGGCTGTTTTTGCATCGGCGGCATACACCCTGACATCGAGGTTCGACCAGTCCATATCCTTGGTCGACTGGGCAAGGCCTATGTGCGGAATGGCCGCACCATCGCGTACAAGGATAACGGCAGGCACCTGACCGGCGGTGATGTGGTGCCATCCCTTGCTGTAAACCTTTCCAGTCTGGTAGTCGATCCATTTTCCTCCCGGCAGGTAAACATCCCTGCTTTCAACACTTTCGAACAGCGGAGCCACGAGGATGTCGGCACCAAACAGGTAGGCATCATCGACAAGCCATGCCCCGGCATCATCGGGGTATTCAATAAAAAGTGCACGCATCATGGGCAAACCGTTACCGGCCGAGTGTTTCGACTGAGCGTAGATGTAGGGCATCAGCTTATACCGCATTTCGGTGGCAAGCCTGAAGGCGTCGTTAAAGCTTTCGCCGTATTCCCATGGTTCCTTGGGGGGTGCCCCGTGTGTGCGGGAATGGGATGACAGCATCCCGAACGGAAGCCACCTGCGGTATATATCTTCGGGAGTCCGCTGCACGAATCCCCCAATGTCGTGGCTCCAGAAAGTGAACCCTGAAAGCCCCATGGAAAGCCCCGACCGCAATGTTGCCGCCATGGCTGTATTTGTATTGGCAGCATCGCCACCCCAATGGAGCGGATACCGCTGGCTGCCGGCCCAGGTAGAACGGGCCCATATAATGTTCTCGCCGGTCACCTCTTTTGTAATATCGGCCACCACCTTGTTATACCTCAATGGATACAGGTTATGCTCATAAAACCCGGTTTTACCCGAAGCATAAATGCCATCGGCCGGTGCTGCTTCGCCAAAATCGACCTTGATGGCCCCTACGCCCAGTTCCAGGAGCCCCCGTATTTTATCCTGATACCATGCCACGGCATCGGGATTTGAAAAATCGAGCACTGCATCCTCATAGGGCAGGTTTCCTTTGGCATTCCGCACATACAAGCCTTTTTCAAGGATTTCGGGGAAAAGATCATTTTTCGGGACAAAGTACGGCAACTGCCATAGGCTTGTTTTGAACCCCATATTCCCGAGGTCCTTTATCATGCCTTCAGGATCTTTGAACCGCGAAGGGGCAAACTTATAGTCGCTGCGCCAGTCTACTTCAAACCAGCCGGTATCGAAATGGATCACATCGCTTGGGATGCGGTGCTGCCTGAGCAGGCTGGCCACCTTCCTGCCATCTTCTTCCGAAAAATAGGTGATACGGCTCATCCACAGTCCGAATGACCACAGCGGAGGCATTTCAGCTTTACCGGTGAGGTTAGTGTATTCATCGAGAATATCTTTTGGCCCGCCCAGGAACACAAAGAGGTCGAGGGCTTCATCGCCTATCATCAGCGACATCACGCCATTGAAATACCTGCCGAAATCGAGTGATACAGGCGATGAAGTGTGCATAAAAACGCCATAGCCCCTGCTGCTCATGAAAAACGGGATGGGTTTGTACATTGTTTCATTCTGCACACCGTTGGGGTCGTCAATCCAGAGCACAACTTTCTGCCCCCGCTTGTCGAGGCCCTTGAAGTTCTCACCTGTTCCGAAAATCTTTTCACCCGGTGAAAGGGAGAACACGGCATTCATGCTCCGGGAATAATCGGCCGCCCTTCTGACAAACGAGAAAGGGGTCACAGGGGTATAGGTGCCGGTATTGTCGGTCGGATGGTTAGTACGGGTAAGGAGTTTACCCTGCGCATCATAAAATTCGACATGCCATGGCGATTCCTTTAATACGACACTGCCGTGCGGACTTGAATAGCGGTGGCCGCCATCGATTTTTTCATACTTCCATGAATTATCCTTTGGAGCAAATCCATTGACAAGCATGAGCGACTCCTCATCGGGGCCGGCTTCAACTCCCGATTTCATGCGGATGCGCACTGTTTTTTGGGAAACAAATTCGAGTGCAAACGGCAGCCGGGGATGAGTTTCATATTCCACGCCCGGGAATTCATTGCCTTCCACAGGGCTCAGTGCGGCCAGTGTGTTGTTGAAGGCATGCCGTGTACGGAACTGGTGCCGCATCCATTTCACCTGCCCCTGCCCTGTTTGTGGGTTGAAGGCTGCGAGGCTGTCGGCCACAAAATATGTATTTGCAAAATTATAGAAATCTTCGCTGATATCCAGTGCATCGTTGAGCAACCGGTGGTTGGGTGCCCCTGATGCAGGCGGCAGCTGTGCAAATGAATTCATTGCCGGCGCAAGCAGGCAAACTGAAATGAAAATATATCTGAAACTGATCATGATAATTATTGTTTGGTGCCTGTACAGGCACATGATTATTATTTATGCATTGAAAGTTCAACCCTTGCTTCCCGGAGGCCTTCCGACGATGCAGTCAGTACAGCTTTCCCGCTTTTTTCGCCCGACTGTACAACCACCAGGCATTTCCCGTTAAAACATTTAACCGATGAACCTTTCATGGGTTCATGGCTGATGGGGTTCCCATTATCGACACCGGCAACGAAGGCATCGCCTTCAATACTGAACTTCACCGGGTTATCTGCAACGGGTACAGCATTTCCATTTTCATCGAATACTTCAATTGTAATGAAGGAGAGATCGTATCCGTCGGCTGAAAGGGAGGTCCTGTCGGCTGTTGCCTTTAACATTGCAGGCTTGCCTGCGGTAACAATTTCCCGTTCAAGCACCACTTCATTATTGCTGAGTGACATTGCTTTGATTGTGCCCGGCTCAAAGGGTACACGCCACATCAGGTGAAGATCATCCTCCCCTTTCACCTGTTTGCCAAGTGATTTGCCGTTCAGGAACAGTTCCACCTCAGGGGCGCTGGAGTAAGCCCATACATCCACAAGTTGTCCGGGTTCCCATCCTGTCCAGTGGGGAAATACATGAAGCACATCCTTGCTGCTCCATTCGCTCTGGTACATGTAATAAATGTCTTTGGGAAAACCGGCAAGATCAATGATCCCGAAGTAGCTGCTCCGGGCCGGCCACCAGTAAGGGGTAGGTTCCCCAAGATAATCGAAGCCGGTCCAGATATAGGTGCCGGCTATGTGGTCATACTTTTTCACAATCCTCCAGCTCTCCTCGTGGGTGGACCCCCAGGGAACATGGCAGTTGTCGTATGATGAGCACTGTGTTTCATCGTTACCGAAAGGTTTGCCGGTTGGCGGGTAGCTGTCGGGCCAGATGAACATGCTGTCGGACGGCATCTGGTAAAATCCGCGGGTCATCAGCCCTGAAGTTGATTCACTCACAAGAAAGCTTTTTCCGGGATAGTTCTGCGGAAATGAAGCAAAATGCCGGTGGTGGTAATTAAAGCCATAAATATCGAGGGCTCCTGATTTGAAAAGGTTGTTCCATGGGTTCACCTCATTGCAGCCAGCCGTTACGGGGCGGGTAGGGTCGAGGCTTTTCACGAGGTTGACAAGTTTGGTTGTAAGCAGTGAATTGACCGACATGCTCCCTGATCGGATAATGCTGTCGTCGACATTTTTGCCAAAATTAAGCAGCAGGTTTGCCTGCTGTATATCGAGTGTATCGGCCTGTACATGATCCCACTGTTCGAGCACTTCATTGCCAATGCTCCACATCATCACCGAAGGGTGGTTCCTGTCGCGCAGGATATGATCGGTCAGGTCACGTTCGTGCCATTCGGGAAATTCTTCTGAATAATCGAAGCGTGTTTTTCGTTTGCGCCACATATCGAAGGTTTCATTCTGAACCACAAAGCCCATGCGGTCGCAAAGTTCCAGCAGTTCAGGTGCAGGGGGATTGTGGGCAGTGCGTATTGAATTGCAGCCCATCTCCTTCAGTATTTCAAGCTGCCGTTCTATGGCACGCGTGTTGACGGCTGCACCAAGGCATCCAAGGTCGTGATGCTGACACACGCCCAGGAGCTTCACATTTTTACCGTTCAGAAAAAAGCCGCTGTGCGGGTCGAAGTGGAAATACCTGATCCCGAAGGTGGTTTCATAGCTGTCGGTCAGCTGTCCGTTGCTGTAAACTTCAGTGACTGCCGTGTAAAGTGCCGGGTTATCGATGCTCCACAGAACCGGATGATTTACCTTCAGTTCCTGTACAAGCACATTTTCGCCAATGACAGCCTCACCTACAGGTGTTTCTGCACTCACTGCCTTCTTTCCCCCGGGACCGTTGACTGTCGTCTTTAAAACTACGGGCACAGGGCCATCCATCCGGTTTTCAATCTTTGTTTCAACCACCACTGTGGCCACCTCTTCATTTACCTCCGGGGTGGTGATATAGGTTCCCCACTGCGGGACATAAAGCCTGCCGGTTTTCACAAGCCATACATTGCGGTAAATACCCGAACCAGAATACCATCGTGAATTGGGTTGCTGTGAATTATCGACCTTCACGGCAATTACATTCTCCTGGCCGCCATACCTGAGCCATGGCGTCAGTTCGTACCTCACGGAGCTGTATCCGTAAGGACGCATTCCCAGCCTGTGTCCGTTGAGCCACACTTCCCCTTTCTGGTAAATGCCGTCGAAATCAATGAATACAAGTTTTTCCCTGTCGGATTCTGAAATACTGAATGATTTGCGGTACCAGGCAGTCCCGCCGGGTAATGCCCCCCCGCCCGGAGTGGCAGGATGCATGCGGCTGAATTCACCTTCGATGCTCCAGTCGTGGGGAAGGTTCAGTACCCGCCAACCTGAATCATCAAATCCGGTCTCCGAGAAACCGGGTGAATCATCAAGGATAAATTTCCATTCTTTGGTAAACCGGGTTCTTTGCCTTACTTCAGCGTTATTCTGATTGTCACAAGAGCCTAAAAGTACAAGTGAGGCAAGCAGGAAAAAATAGTATTTCATGATGCAGGTATTGCTGAATCATGCAAATATAAAAAATAAGAAGAATGATATTGTAAAAATTACATTTAACTGAAATCGAAAAGAAGGTCCACCTGCATTCCTTCTGTTTTCAGTTTTTTCTTTTCATTTCTCCTGAAAACGTATACTATCCCATATTCCTGGGCCCGCTGGCGTTTATGTTTGGGAGCCAGGGTCCCCAGGTTTTCTTCAATTTCATTCCACAGGCGGCATATGAATTCATTTGTGGTTTTGCGCAGCAACTGCATTTTTTCATAGGAGCGGAGCGTATTCTTCTTCAGGTTATGCTGAAAAACAGCAACTTCATGAAAATCTTCAACGCGTACCCTCACCAGGGCAATGGAAGGATTATAAACCGGGCTTCCCCCCTTCTGCATTCTTTTCTGTTCACCCCCGATAATTTTGCGCCCCCAGTCGAGCACCTCCTGTTCGGTCGACAGGCTCGGAACTTTACGTCCTGAATCCTGCAGATTGTATAAGGAGAGAACTTCTTCCTTCAGCTCCTCCCTTTCGATATTCATGTACAGGACCTGTATAAAATGCGATACGTAAAGGCGGGCCTTTTCCAGTGCAGCCTTGTACACTGCACTTTTTTCCGATTCGATTTTCACATCGAGCTCATGATGTGTCAGGTGATTTTGAAAATTGTCATAAACACTCTTCAGTTCAGTAAGTGTTGTTTTTGAAAATGCAAGTTTTTCAGGATCGCGTTCGGTAGCCGCCTGAAGGGCAGCTTCAAGCGCGCGGATTCTTGCCTTGTCGGTAGTAGGTAAGCGGCGGTATGGCATGAATGTTCGTTTTACAGTCATGCGAATTTAAGGAAATTTATTTTGCATGTAAAGCATTCGCCTGAAATTTTATGCACTAATTTATTCAAAACAATTGCTGAATAAAATCTGTTGTCGCCAGGGCAGCTTATCGGAATAAAGCTTGTTATGGGGGGCTTGAACTTTTTTCTGTATTTTTACAGCAAACAGATGAAGAATGAAATTAGTATTTGCCACAAATAACCGTCACAAACTTTATGAGTTGCAGTCGATGCTTGGCCCCGACGTAGAACTGCTGGGATTGAACGACATCGGGTGCTTTGAGGAGATTCCCGAAGAACAGCCGACACTTGAAGGAAATGCCCGGCAGAAGGCTTTCCATGTATATGAAAATTATGGCTATTCATGCTTTGCCGATGACACAGGGCTTGAAATTGAAGCGCTGAACGGGGAACCGGGGGTATTTTCGGCAAGGTATGCCGGGGAGGCCAAAGATCCTGAGGCCAATATGGATAAGGTTTTACAGCAGCTCGAAAAAATAAATCAACGCGCTGCACGTTTTAGGACAGTCATCTCCCTTGTGCTCGAAGGAGAAGAAACACAGTTTGAAGGAATTGTTGAAGGAGAGATTACCCGCACAAAAAGGGGTAGTGCAGGATTTGGCTATGACCCGGTGTTTATTCCCATGGGGTTTGACAAAACCTTTGCAGAGATGAACATTGAAGAGAAGAATAAAATCAGCCACCGTGGCCGGGCCGTCAGTAAACTTGTTGAATATTTACTTCACCTGGAAAACAGTTCAATATGATACAAAAGATTCTGTTTATTGCAGCTGCCTTTTTAGTTATCCTCCAGCACCAACCTGTCACAGGGCAGAGCAAATGGCAGGAGTACATGTCGTACAACAACGGATTAAAAGTTGCAGTGGCAGGCCAGAAGGTATTCTGTGCTGCTGAAGGCGGTTTGTTCAGTTATGATATCCGCGACAACAGCGTGAATAAAATTACAAGGGTCAACGGGTTAAATGATTTCGGCATCCGGACGATTGCCTGGAACCAGCAGCATAATGTGCTTGTAGTAGCCTACAACAACAGCAATATTGACCTTGTCTATGAAAACAGGGTAGTAAACCTTTCCGACATTCGCCGGAAGCAGATGGCAGGCGACATGAATATCTACAACATTTCATTTTCAGGAAATGAAGCTTTTCTTTCGTGCGGGTTTGGCATTGTGGTAGTGAACCTTTCATCGCGGGAAATCAAAGACACCTGGTATATCGGCCCGAACGGCAGTTCGATCAGGGTCAACGATACCGAAATATATGGTTCATTTGTTTACGCAGCAACAAACAACGGCCTGTTCAGGGCAGAAACAGGAAGCGCCAATCTTGCCGATTACAGAAACTGGTCGCAGGTGGGCAACATACCCCATGCGGGCAGGAAATTCAATCATCTGGCTGTACACCAGGAAAAGCTGGTTGTCAACTATACACCCGACAGCAATAACGGTGATGCCATGTATGTTTTAAATGGCAGCAACTGGGAGCCCTACCTTCCCGGAATCAGATATGTGTACGATTTACAGGTTACGGGCAATTATCTTTCGGTGGCTTCACGCAATGAAGTATATATTGCCGAAAACGGACAGGTAACAGGGATCATCAGGAACTACAACCTGCAGCAGGGCAATCTCACCGAGGTTGATCCCCGCAGTGCAGGCATCGGCGGCGACGGGTCGATATGGATTGCCGATTACTGGCACGGGCTCATCAGGCTTTCAGGACAGTCAGCCGAACAGATTGTCCCGAGGGGACCGGCCGACAATGCCGTATTTTCACTTGTGATCACAGCCACCAGTTTATGGGTTGCACCCGGAGGAAGAAACAATTCATGGGCCAACCTATGGCAGCATCCAAGGATTCATCACCTGACCAACAATGAATGGACCACCTACTCGAAGAGAAATGTCCCGGAGATGGATGGCTTTCATGACATTGTAGAAATTGCAGTTAATCCTGCCGACCCCGGTCACATTTATGCTGCAAGCTGGGGAGGGGGACTGCTTGAGTTCCGCAACGGAGAGTTCATCAAAAGGTATTCGAACCTGAACAGCCCGCTACGTTCGGCACTGCCTGGCGATCCTGAAGCCCCGTACGTGCGGGTGGGAGGCCTTGCCTTCGATGCGCAGGGAAACCTGTGGCTGACAAATTCGGAGGTGGAGAACAACCTGCATAAACTGGCTCCCGATGGCAAATGGGAAAGCTTTTCCCTTCCAGAGGTCAGGAACAACCAGATCGGCAGGGTGATCGTGACCAGGAACAACGACAAGTGGGTACTTGTCCCCCGCGGCCATGACGTTTATGTAGCCGGTCCGACAGGCGAAGAAAGGAAAAGGCTGCCCGTTACCTCCTATTTCAACAACGGCCGGGAGGAAATCGTCAAACGCATGAATGATGTGTACAGCATTGCTGAAGACCATGACGGTGCCATCTGGATAGGCACATCGGTTGGCGTTGCCGTATATAATAATCCGCGGCGGATCTGGGAAAGCGGGACAATGTATGCTGTCCAGCCGAGCCTTGACCTGAAGGACGGGCTCTATCATCCGCTGCTGGAAACAGAAACCATAACTGCCATTGCCGTCGACGGCGCCAACCGCAAATGGCTCGGCACACGCAATTCGGGGGTATATCTGGTTTCTGCAAGGGGCGACCGGGAAGTTGTGCATTTTACAAGCGAAAACTCACCCCTTCTCACAAATACAATCACGGCACTTGCAGTCAATCCTGCCAGCGGGGAAGTATATATCGGGACCTCAGGCGGCCTCATTGCATTCAGAGGGGATGCCATTGAAGGGAAAGATGCCTTTGCCGGCATGTATGTCTATCCAAACCCGGTCAGGGAAACCTGGGACGGCCCGGTGACAATAACCGGGCTGATGAAGGATACCGATGTTAAAATTACAGATATCAGCGGCAACCTTGTCTACCAAAGTACATCACTGGGAGGACAGGCCGAATGGGATGGAAGGAACCTTAACGGGAAACGGGTGAAAACAGGGGTTTACCTCATCTTTTGTACCGACCGGCAGGGTGAAAACACCCATGTTGAAAAACTGCTGTTCATCCATTAAAGCCTTACCGGCTATATTGCCGACTGAAAGTGTAAAAACCAGATGAAATGCTTGCCTCAACAGAAGGAATCGTCCTGCATTCCATAAAATACGGCGACAGCAGCCTGATTGCCAACATCTACACCCGGGAATGGGGGCGGCAGGCATATCTGCTGAACATTTCCCACAGCAGGAAGGCTAAGGTAAAAGCCGGAATCCTTCAGCCGCTCTTTCTGGTAAACCTTGTTGCTTACCAGAAAGAATCGAGGGATGTGCAGCGGATCAAGGAAATCAAAAACGAACCTGTTTATCAGAGTATCCCCTTCAACATTACCAAGTCGTCGCAGGTATTGTTTCTTGCCGAAGTGCTTATGAAAACCCTTCGCGAACAGGAGAGCTCTCCTGCCCTTTTTGAGTATATCAGAAATTCGCTCCTGTATTTTGATCTTTCAGCCGGCCATTCCGCCAACTTCCACCTCTGGTTTTTGTTCCGCCTGACAGAATATGTTGGCATCATGCCCGAAATGAAGAAAACAGGTTTTGAAGGGTGGTTCGACATGAAGGCAGGAGCCATTGCAGCCTTTGAACCATCGCACCCGTTCTTTGTCAATAAGGAAGCAACCGAAAAGCTGATAGCACTATCGGGGGTGAAACTCACAGAATTGGGACAGCTTGAAATCAACAGGAACATGAGGGGCTACCTCACCGCGAAACTGCTTGAATACTACAGGCTGCATTTCGGGCAACTAGGAGAAATCAAATCCCTCGGGGTGCTGAATGAAGTCTTCCAGTGATGAAAAGCTACATCTTGAGTGAAGCCTTAGAGAAGATATGCTCAGGGATATCCTGGTTGAAACGGATGTCGTTAATCCGGAATTCGGTTCCATCGCCCTGCTTCAGCATGTCCCTGTAAATGATTTTGGTAGGGAACCACCTTCCCTGCTTCTGGATCACTTCGCTCAGCTCGGAGCGCTTCAGCAGCTGTCCGCTTTTTGCATACAGCTCTTCTCTGAGGGGCACATATTTTTCAGCATCGACCCACAGTTTTCTTGTTGCATAGGCAACATCATCAACTTTGGCATTTAACCGGAGCAGCCATGTAGTGCGTCCGTCCACCTCTTCGGTTCCTTCAACTACTGCATTGTAGGTATCCGACAATTTCCTGTCGTCCATCATGTCCTCGTATGACAGGTCGGAGCCCATCACCGACTGGCGCAGCATATGCCCCGATATCTGGATTGTGCGGTCGGTTGAAGGCGAATAAATCCACAGCTGGTTTTCGAGCTTCAGCATTTTTGTCCCCTGTTCACGTGCGGGCGAGAGGTATTCGGTAAATGATCTTTTATCGCCCACTGCCCAGGTTTTTGAAGTAACCGTGCGGCTGCTCCGTTTTCCGTGGATTATCATTGTTGATTCGAACACGCGGTTTTCAGACGACATATTCCTGTCGATTCTGCTGAGAATTTCATCAGCCCCCGGCTGGCCGAAAGCCGGCAGGGCCCATATTGCCAGAAAAAATATAACTAATGTTTTCATATTATCAAATCTTTTACAGCTGCCGGTATTGCTGTTCCGGCTGTTGCTGCATCTGCACTTCCTCATGCTTCAAGTTCTTTAAACAGTTGTGATGTCTTTCTTTTATAAATGCCTGTACCTGCAAGCATCGAACCAATAACGGTTGACAGCAGTCCGGGTATGAAGCCAATATAATAATCGACAGGGGTAATCCTCGTCCTGATTGTTGAAGGGAACATCACCGATGCCCCTTCCATCATTCCCGATATGTCGATGCCATATTTCTGTACAAGGGCGGCAAAGAACAAGCCAACGGCTGTTCCTGCCAGGGTACCGGCAATACCAATAAAAACCGATTCATATACAAGTGAACGGAATACATGGTTTTTTTCCTCGCCCATGGCCAGGCGTACCCCGAATTCCCCATAGCGCCTGAGGCCGCCCAGCAGTCCGGCATTCCAGAGTACAAGCGCCATGGCAACAATGAATATCATTGTGATAATCATCCCCCATGAATCTGTCAGCGTGACGTACTGGCCCATGCTTCCCTGCTGGCTAAGTGATTTCATCACAGGTGCATATTCATCGTTGCTGCCGGCATATCCTGCATTAAACGAACCGGCTATCCCGCGGGAAAAATCATCGGGGTAATAACCATCTTTGTGAAACCCCAGTATTTCACCTGCTGCATTTTCCATATCAAGTGCAGCCCGTGCATCCCCGATATCAACGATGATTGTCCCCCTGTCGAGCATTTCAGTTCCGAAGGCAACAGTTCCGGCCACCCTGAAGTTATACATTGTCATGCTGCCGTTCATTGTGGTACCAATCAGGGTGATGTCATCGCCCGGGTTTACGTCAAGTTTCCGGGAGAAGCTTTCGCTGAGCAGCGCCTCCCCCCTGTCATGAATCATTTCCCCCCTGACCATTGCACTGACAAGGTTCAGCCTGCGTACTTCATCACTGCTCCCCGACAATATGTCGATTCCCATGCCCATGGCAGGGCCCTGGGACCTTGTTTCACCCCATTGGTCGGGCGCATCAACAAGTCCGCCAAACTGTATCCTTGGCATCCACTGCATCCCGGGGAACCGTTCTTCAAGCGACATAACAAGTTCATCAACATCCATCAGGGCCAGATCATTTGGCACCTGGCTCATATTTTGGGCATATGCCCTTGTCATCACTTTAACATGCCCGTATGAAAATCGGGCATTCATTTCGATGGTGTCGCCCATGAAACCAGTGATGTATGCATGCATAAACACGGTAAGCATGACACCGGTTGCGACAACAATCACCGGCAGGCGGCTGCGGCTTTTATCGCGGAATAATCCCTTTAACAGAAATCGTATCATTGTATTCTCCCCCTTAATGCTTCAGTTGGATTCATTTTTGAAATTTTTCTTGAAGGCCAGTAACTCACAATTGTTGTGACTACCACCACAATCAGAACAGTTGAAACCACAAGGCCTGCACTGTAAACGGGGTACAGTACTGGTGCGATGGCCATTCCAAAGTCGCTTGTCTCGAGAGGCATTTTCCATCCCGCCTTTGCCTGCCATGCCAGGAATGGAAGACCATAAACTGCTGCCACCACAGCTGCAAACACCGAATGCATGGCTCCCTCAACTGTGAACAGCCCCACCACTTCGCGGCGGGTATAGCCAAGGGCCACATATGTACCAATCTCCTTCTGTCGCCTGAAGATGGAGAGCACCTGGGTATCGAAAATGGCAAGCATGGCAAGAAGGAGCAGGATAAAATAAAAAATACTCTGCCCCACAGTTTTTGTTTTAATCATTTCATCGATGGAGGCCGTCAGTTCATGTTTTGGCTTATGTACCCATCCTTCAACCGGAGGCCTGTCTTTATGTGCGTCGCTGAAGGTAAGCAGGGTGGCTTCCCCTTCAAGCATTGTCATGCTGCGCAGTGTTTCGAGCGGAATATAAACCTGGCCCGTTTCAACCGAGGGGACATTGCTTGAAAAGATACCGGTGATTACAATTTCAGCAGCATCGAAGGTTCCCTGTTTGTCGCGCCACCTGATGGTGAGGTAATCACCGGTGGCCAGCTGCAGGTTACGGGCCATCAGCTGCCCGATAATGGCAGGGACTGCGTCAGTAACTGTATCCAGCTTATGGGTGGGCAGAAGAAAAAGGTTCTGACGGGGGTTTATCCCCTTAATGGCAACAGCCTGCATGCGGCCCCGGGGGTAGATTGTCCCCTGCACCACCAGCACCGGCTCCATGCTGCCTTCTTCAATTTCACCGTAAAACTGCCGGGGAACCGGCCCGTGGCTGTCGGGCAGCGTAAAAGGATCATAGGGATCATATTTTTCATGCCAGTACTGGCCGCCTCCGATTTCCCAGTTTGTCATATCGGTTTTTGCCTGCTGGTCCCAGCCAGCCATCACGCCTTTCAGCCAGATAATCACCACAAAGGAAAACGAAAGCACAATCACGTTCAGCCAGGTTCTCAATCCGGCTCCCATGAGATTGCGGTATGCAAGTTTAAATGCAGTTTTCATGTCATCCCTGTTTATGGTTAACCATTATTTGCTTTTCGTTCATAACCCATTCATCCTTGTCGACACGTCCATCAAGAAGAAAGACTTTCCGGCGCAGGTAGCTGATAACTTTATCATCATGGGTTGCAAACAAAAATGTAGTTTTCAGTTCCCTGTTGAGGTCCTCCATTGTTCTAAGGATCTTATGCGAATTGGCTGCATCGAGGTTGGCCGTAGGTTCATCAGCCAGCACAACTGAAGGTTTTTTCACCATTGCCCTGGCAATGGCCACCCGCTGGCATTCACCACCCGACAAGTGAGGTGGTTTCGACTTTACCTTATCGGTCAGACCTACCCACTCCAGCGCATCCATCACCATTTTCCTTCTTTCCCCGGCACTTTTTTTCAGCAGAAGCAGGGGGAACTCCACATTTTCGAAAACTGTATGCACAGCAAGCAGGTTGTAGCTCTGGAAAATAAATCCCAGCCTTTCCTTGCGCAGCCTTGCCGCCTCCCTGGCTGAAAGAGACCCGATGGAATTCCCCAGCACCCATGCTTCACCTGATGTAGGTGAATCAAGCGACCCAATGATATTCAAAAGGGTTGTCTTACCTGAACCACTCGGGCCTATAAGTCCGGTGAATTCACCTTCACCCAGGGAAAGGCTGATGTCACGAAGTGCCGTAAACCTGCTCTTCCCCATGGGGAATGTTTTTGTCAGGTTCCTGATGTCGATGATGGCATTGTTTTCCATGATGCACTATTTTTATTTTTTCTTTTAGTGGTTGATTACAAACATGATTTGGATGCCTGCTCCGGCAAACAGATTCTCATTTGCCCGCCATGCAGGCAGCATACTGTTTTTTGGATTCAGGTATCCCATAAAATGCATGACCGAATTGTTAAATTTCCGCTGCCAGTTAATAAAGTTATAGGTATTGCCCCCACGCCAGTCGTAGTAAACTATCAGGCTGATGTTGTCGAACACCCCTGCAGGGTAACTTGCACTGATTGTTGAAAACGATGTTGTGTTGCTGAATTCAAATGGTTTGCTGCTGAATGCGGCAAACAGCTGTTCATAAATGACCGACAGCCCGTTTCCCACACCAAAGGTATAGTCGGCCCCTATGTTGAACAATTCCTGGCTGGTTAAAGGCCCCATATCAGCCCCCATGGTTTTCCACGACGATTCAACCCACAGACCCACTGTGAAGTCAAAGCGGGCATCGAAACCAATGCGGTGTTCAGGTATTCTCTCAAACCGGTACTCCGGTTCAGGCAGCCCGCGGCTGTCGGCCACCCGGTAGTGGTATGACAAGGCAGCTTCCCCTGTGCCTGCTGGTACCTGTATCCTTCCGCCGGCTTCAGGAATGTTCCGGTGCGTACCGGTGACCTCCCAGCCTTTGGGACGCTCATTTCCATATAGCATCCAGAGCCAGATTGTGGAGTTGTTCAGGAAATAATACCTGCCCAGCGCGCCCCACACACCGTCGGTCAGCTGCAATGGGTCACGCGGGTCCATCTGATCGAACCACATCAGCGGGCGCAGGATTGTTGCCGACCCAAAATTGATCTTCTGAAGCCCTGCACGCAGCTCAAACTGGCTTGTGGAATAACGGGCCCATAACCTGTATGGTTTCAGATTTCCATTTGCCGAAAAATTCTCAAAATCCTTCACCCCCGCATTGCCGTAAAGATTGGCCGAAGCTTCCAAATCAAACCGGTTATCATTTGCAGGGTTGATGCTCCAGTTCATCTGAGGAATGTACCTGCCCCCGGTCCACCAGGGATATTCATTGTTGCCGTTGTAATGGGTGTAAACCGAAAGCTGTCCCCTGAACTCAGGCAACTGTGGTTTTGCCTGCAGTGCGGTAAAAACTGCCAGGACCAGGAACCCTATGTTACACCTGTTTTTCATTAGTCACGGGGTGAAATACCATAGGCAATAAACCTTGAAAATTCAAGGATTAGCTCCTGTGGCGTTGTATATAATTTTGCAAGCTTTTCATCCTTCATCAGTTCAATCATCCCAAAGGATACCTTTATCAGGAAATCAGGATTAAAATCCTTTCTGAAAATTCCTTTTTCCTGGGCCTGTATCCATTCCTCCCTGAGATTTCTCCATGATTCTCCGGTAAGCTGCTCCACAAACTCTTTCAGTTCAGGTTCCGTACCCATATAGAAATCTTCAAGGAATTCGCGGCTGATGGTGTTTGTACTTTCAGCTTTCAAAAGAATCATTTTCCGGATTTTCTCTGAAGCTGGAATATCCTCCTTCATCAATGCCCTGAACTTTATGATACCTTCCTGCACTTCATTCTCAAAAACTGCCTTGGCGAGCTCCGTCTTATTTGGAAAATATTTATAAAAGGTCATCTTGCTCACGCCTGACTTCTCACAAATCTCATTGACAGAAATTCTCCGGAAGCCGTGCTTCCAGAACAGTTCCCTTGAAACGGCCAGCAGGCTTGTTCTTTTTTTGCTTTCCTGATTATTCATATTTTACTATAGCACATAAAACTATACAAAATTAGAACATTTTTTACTAAATCGTATACTAATTAGCAAAAATGTATAATTAATTTATCCTAAATTAAAATAATTACAAGGAGATGGTTTACCCTTTGAAAACAAAAGCCTCGTAGACATACAGTTCGGCTGATTTCCACCCTTCCCATCCGAGGCCAGCCTTATCGCGCGAACATGAACCCAGCAGTTCCTCACGTGACCAGCCGGTTTTAGCGGCCACTTTGGGAAGGAATGTACCTGTTGAGGAGCCTTTCTTTATAAAAATCCCGTGTTTGCCAGGAATAAATTCTTCAGGACCGTTGATTTTCCTCAATGGTGACAACACCGAAATTTCAAGCTCCATATTATTGAAATCATCGGCTGTCACGCCTTTGAACCTGTTGTCGCAGGCAGCCGAGACGGCAAGCTGTTTCACGAGCCGCCCGAGTGGTTCATGGTTGTGCAGGTTTCCGATACAGCCGCGTAGCTGGCCATCCACATAAACAGTAACAAAAAGTCCGGCCTCCTGCTCCATTACATCCTGCTCAAAAATGTCGTCAGATATGGGTGTCTGACCTGTTTTAACATAGTTAAAAACAGCATCACGGGCAGCCTGAAGCAATGCCTTCTGCTCTTCCGTTGAAAGATAAATTCCGCCGGGTGCATCAAAAACAGCAATAGCCCAGTAGCCCACCACCCTGTGCCTGTCGCCGATTTCTTCGGCATCACCCGAATTCATGTACCTGATTTTCCTGTAGGTAACCGGCTTATTGCCTGTGAGGTGCAGCAATGACAGTACTGAGGTCCATCCGCAGAGTGAGGTAGCCAGGTTTTCGGTTTCAACGGGATTTTCGAGATGACGCAGCAACAGGAACGGATCATTGCTGCAAATAGCCTCCGCAGTGTTCAAATCATTTTCAACAGCTTCGGCATAGGCCGGATAATGAGAAAAGTCGGTACTTACAACAAACAGGTTACGTGATGTAAAATATGGCTCAAGTGATTTGGCGATGCTGCTGCAAAGGGCAGCAGGACAATCACCCAGAATTATGGGAACAAGGTCGAACCTGTTGCCCAGGATGTACTGAAGGAATGGAAGCTGAACCTCGAGGCTGTGTTCATTCCTGAAGATTTCGGGCAGGCAGCTGAAAATACTGTTTTCCTTTTCAAGGGTGCAGGCGGTTTGCGAATCGATGTTTATCCGGCCAAGAGGAGTTTGGAAGCTGCTGTTTTTACAAACGGCAGCTCCGCTGAAGAAGCTTCTGTGGCTGGAGGCCAGTACAAACACTTTTTCATAGGAAGTGCCGGAAGGAATCTGGCTGTATGCCGATGCTGCCACCTGCCCGCTGAACAAATAACCGGCATGAGGTGCGATAATGGCACGTGGGGGCATTTTCAATTGCCGTTCATCAACCCGGGCAAACAGTTTCCCAAGAAGGTTTCTCAGTTCCTCCTTACGTGCCGGATAAAAATGGCCGGCAAATGCTGGTTTTATGACTGAGCCTTGTTTCAACGGCAATTCATTGTTAAAGTTCCACCCCTGAAGGGATTTTTACAGTTACAGGCAGGGTAAACCAGATGGTTGTGCCGGTCCCGGGCATGCTGTCGATGCCGATTTCACCCCCATGCTGCCTGACGAATTCCCTGCACAGCAAAAGTCCCATTCCATTGCCCTGTTCATTCATGGTTCCCGGTGTTGAAATTCGGTTCTCAACATCAAACAGCTGCTCCAGCTTTCCGGAAGATATACCCACACCCGTATCAGCAACACTGATTAAAACCATCCCGTTTTTATACATCGAACTGACGGTAATTCGCCCTCCCACAGGAGTAAACTTAATTGCATTTGACAGCAGGTTCCTGAATACCAGGAGGAGCATATTCCTGTCGGCGGCCAGATCCTTTGTGTTGACCGACGATGACATCAGGATGTTCTTGGATGCAGCCAGCCTTTCATAGGCATCAAATGCTTCTGACAATAGTTGCTGAAGGTTCAGTTTAACGGGCCTGAACTTCATCCCTCCCGAATGGTATTTCGACCATTGCAGCAGGTTCTCGAGCAACACAAGTGTAGTGTCGGTGATGTGGACCAAATCATCAAGAATTGTATCCACCTCACTTTCCGTCATATTGTTTTTGTTCTTTTGCAATATTTCAGAAAAGCCATGGATGATTCCAAGCGCACCGCGAAGTTCATGTGAAATGATGCTGATAAACTTGTTGTTCGACTGAATTTCCCCGCCGAGCTTCTCCCTGGAATTCTTCAGCGCGAGGTGAAACCTTATTTTGGTAAGGATTTCCCTGACCGTAAACGGCCTTTTAATGAAATCAACTGTCCCGGGCTCAAAGTTGCCGATGATGCTTTCGTTGTGTATCAAATCGGTAATCAGGATCATTGGAATGTCTTTCAGCCGGGGCAGACTTTTCAGCTTTTTGCCTGTGGCAACACCCTCAGGAATGGAATCGGTCATGTCGAACAGTATAAGGTCGGGGGATTGATTTTCAGCAAAATTCATTGCCTGCCTTTCTGTCCGGGCTGCTGCGATTGTACAGTCAAGTTTTTTAAGCAGGATATGGATTGCCTGGACATTTTCATTTCCTGCATCAAAAAAAAGGATGACCGGCTTTTTGAACTCCTGATGCTGATTGGGTTTTTCCATCACGTTTGATTTTTGGTTATGAACGATTAGTTTACTGATGATACTGGCCTGATTTAAGGAAGGTTAAATATATAAACTTCAGCGGAATCAGGAAAATAAAAATGATGATTTCACTGATATCTTTCTTATACGGTAGCAATACACAAAACGTTCGGGCTATTTATGCCCGGGCGCAGTAACCTTTGGGGCATTAAAGGGAATTCGGGCCGTAAAACGACCTGTAGAATAAAATTGCAAGGGGAAGGCTAATCTACTGGGCATGAAAACAAAAAAAATAAAGAAACCTGGAGCTTTATTAACATGAATAAGCTAATTTCACAGCAAGATTTCCAAAAGAACCGGCAACTTTAAAAACCTTAAATATGAAAAAATTAAAGTACCTGCCTGTCATTATCCTGCTCATTACGGCAGCTGCTGTTTTTACTGCGGGGTGTGCCACCCAGCCAGTTGAGATCACCTCAGAAAACCCACCCGGCTTCTGGTGGGGCCTTGTCCACGGGTTCATCCTGTTTTTCAGTTTTATTGCCAGTCTTTTCACAAGCTATGAAATTTATGCATTTCCCAATTCCGGGGGGTGGTATGATTTGGGTTTCCTGCTGGGAGTCATGATGTTCTTTGGTGGCGGAGGCGCAGGAACGCGCCGGTGAAAAAGTTATGAACGAGGCATAACGGTTTCAAACAGGTAACTGTGCAAAACTTCATGTTAAATTCGCTTGACGGTCATCAAAAGAAGGAAAGCTTTTACATATATTTGCCGCATAAAACATGAAAATTTAATAAAATGAACAGGTTACTACTCTTCGTTGTTGTTTTGGGCCTGGCTTTTACAGCCTGTAAATCAAAAAAAGAACTGGCCCAGTCGCCTTATACGACCGATCCATCGACCCAACCTAAAGTGTTTACCGTGCCTGCTGGCAACACTACAGCACCGGCAACACCAAGGGAGACACCTGTTGCTACAAGCAATGAACCTGTTTCGATGCGTAAAGAACAGGTTTCTTTTACCAGCCAGGCAGATAAAGCACAGAATGAAACCAACAACTTTTTTGTTATCCTTGGTTCATTCAGTGAACTCAACAATGCCAAAAACTACCGCGAAACATTGCTGAACAAAGGGTTCACGCCTATCATCCTGCACAGCGAAACAGGATACTACAGGGTATGTGTAAATTCGTACCAGGTGGAAGGTGAAGCCAGAAACAGGGTATCACAAATCCGTAACACTTATCCTGAGTTTAAGGATGCATGGTTATTAATTAAAGATTGATCGACATAACTCTACCTTGAAGCCGCTATATGCGGCTTTTTTTTTGCCCCTCACTGAAAAGAGTCCCTGAAACCCTTTGGCTGCAGCTGCCACACCCCTCCTGCACTTATTTATTTAAAAATGAGTATTACCTTTGTAATCTTTTAAATATTAAGGTACAAATTCAATAAAAACAGCGTGGAAAACAGAAAACAAATACTGCTTGATCAGCGCTATCTGAAGATGGCATTAATCTGGGCACAAAATTCGTATTGCAAAAGGCGACAGGTTGGCGCGCTCCTTGTTAAGGATAAAATGATTATTTCGGATGGCTATAACGGAACGCCTGCAGGTTTCGAAAACATCTGTGAAGATGAAAACAATCTGACTAAACCATACGTTCTACATGCTGAGGCCAATGCCATTACAAAGGTGGCAAAGTCGGGAAACAGCAGTGAAGGTGCAACAATGTATGTCACCTCATCTCCCTGCCTCGAATGTGCAAAACTTATTATTCAGGCCGGTATTACAAGGGTAGTATTCACCGAGAACTACAGGCTGGAAGATGGAATCAACCTGCTTAGAAGAGCCAACATTGAAGTAATACATGTTGAATTGGATGAAATACAGGATAGATGAACAAAAAGACAATTATTATTATACCCCTGCTTGTTGCATTTTCAGTTGCAGCAGGCATACTGATTGGCAACCTGCTCAGGCAGAACAGCCAGACAGTTTACAGCCCGCTTCCGATAAGCTACGGACGCCCCAATAAACTGACAACAATTCTGCAGCTTATTGAACACCGCTATGTCGACAGTATCAATTCTGCCGATATTGTCGAAACAACTATACCCGACATCCTGAAGAACCTTGATCCACATACGGCCTATATTCCTGCCAGGAACATGCAGGAAGTGCAGGAGGAGATGACAGGGAATTTTTCGGGAATCGGTGTGCAGTTTTCCATCCAGGAAGACACGGTGCGCGTGATTGAAGTGATTCCCAACGGTCCCTCCAGTAAGGTGGGCATCCAGCCCGGCGACCGCATAGTCACTGTAAACGATTCGCTCATTGCAGGTGTTTCCGTAAAAAATGCAACGGTGCTGAACCTTCTCAGGGGTGAAAAAAACTCGAAGGTTGAAGTAGGGGTCATCAGGAAAGGGCACAACAATGAACTTGAATTTGAGATTGTGCGTGATGATATTCCCCTGATAAGTGTAGATGTATCGTATATGATGGATAATGAAACAGGATACATCAAAATTACCCGGTTTTCGGAAAAAACCTATTCCGAGTTTATGCAGGGAATGGAAAAAATCACCCGGATGGGAGCCCGGAAGGTGATGGTCGATCTTCGGCAGAACCCTGGTGGTTCGCTTGCCAGCGTGCTCCAGATACTTGATGAATTTCTTGATAAGGGTGAACTCATCCTCTACACCGAGGGATTAAACCAGCCACGTAAAACGTATAAGGCATCGGGTAAGAACAGGTGGAAAAATACGGAGGTATATGTACTGATTGATGAGTTTTCGGCATCGGCCAGTGAGATATTTGCCGGGGCACTGCAGGACAATGACCGGGGCATCGTCATCGGGAGGCGTTCGTTTGGCAAGGGCCTGGTACAGGAGCAGATTCCTTTGGTCGACGGTTCAGCACTTCGGCTGACTGTGGCGCGTTTCTACACCCCGAGTGGCAGGAGCATCCAGAAACCTTATGAAAACGGGAGTGATGAATATTTCCACGATCTCCACAACCGGTTCACACACCAGGAGCAGTTGTTTGCCGACAGCATACGTTTCGATGACTCACTGAAATATACAACAAAAGGCGGCCGTACGGTGTATGGCGGCGGCGGAATTATGCCCGATGTATTTGTCCCGCTTGACACAACGGGAAGCTCAACATGGTTTGAACAGATATTCAGGAAAGGGCTCATCTATACCTTTGCCTACGCTTATGCCGACAACAACAGGCAGGCACTTTCAGGATTTAAGTCGGCCGAGGAAATTGACAGTTACCTCACCCAAAGGAATATACTGAATGAATTTATCAACTATGCCAGCAGCAAGGCAATTCCGCGTGACCCTGAGGGTATCAGATTATCGGGCAACCTGATCAGTACCCAGCTGAAGGCATACATTGCCCGCAACATCCTCGGCGAAGAAGGGTACTTCCCCATCATCAGCCAGGTTGACTACACATTGCAGAAGGCACTTGAGGTTTCAAAGCAGAACCTGCTTGTACAGAATTTACTGAAGGAATCGAATTAAGGATTGGCCGGTGTGTCAGGAGCTGCAAGAATACGAATGGTTATTCCTGCAGCTTCAACCACATCACCATCCCTCAGTTTTGCCCGTTTACGCAACTCCGGCAACCCGTTCACAAGAACAAGGCCGTCGTTAATCATCTGCTTCGACTGCCCGCCGGTATCTGCAATTCCCTCAAGCTTCAGCAGCCTGACCAGTTCGATGTAACCGGAATCAAGGATAAAATCAATCATTTTAAATCCAGTTTTGCCCTGATTGCCTCAGGGATTGATGATTTATTGACAAGGATGGCAATGGTTTTCAGCCTGACATAATCTTCAGTCATATTCAGGTAACCTCCCAGGTTGTTGCCTGAATCGCCCCACGAATTTTTTGTATAGAAAAGGTTCCGGCCGTCAGCATCCCTGGCCAGCCCCACAACGTGCATCAGGTGGTCGTCGGTTGTAGCCCGGTTGTAGAAGGTCTCCTGACGCAGTTCCTGGTCTACTGTCCCCCTTTGCTTACGCGGAAGCTCTGCCAGACCGTTGCGGTGGCTGAAAGTCCTTTCGCTTGTATCACCATCCCAGCAGATTGTGTATCCGTTCTGAAGGGCATGGAACATCACCTCCATCAGCTCATCGATTGGAAGGTTGTAATACAGCCCTTTCGACCAGTTGTCGGGGACCTCCAGCACAAACGGCTTATAGAAGGGATGGTGGTTAAAGGAAGTCAGTTCCACATAATCATCGGGATCGAGCTGAAACCTGTCACGGAATCCGGCAGGAGTAAGATTGCCATCGCCCGTATTTACGTGCAGGGGCGGTTCACCCATGTGCCTGTTGAGTATCTTCTTCAGGTTTTCAATGTCGGCCGTTGTAAATCCCTTGCGGCTGCTGTTAAGCTTCTCAGCCTCCGCCTTCATTGCCGAGGCAAGTTCACGGTGGTTGTATTTCCCGTCAACCATAAGCCCCGCGTAATCGTCCTGAAGCATCATGCCATGGGTGCGCAGCACATCAATCACATCATGTGCCTGTCCGCCCTGTCCCATATTATTGTTGCCGTGGTAAAGCAGATACTTGAAAACCCTGTTTACCCAGGCATGATAAACAAAAAACATTTCCGACAGGTCGGTTTCGGGAAAACCCTTGCGCACGATTTCCGATTCAAGAAAACTTGTAGTGGCAAAACTCCAGCAGGTACCGGTACTTCCCTGGTTAAGCACAGGCGGATGTTTTACAATCGCTTCAAACTCAAAATCACCTCCGGCGGTCTGGGCTGATAAAGGCAGGGTAAGGGACCCTGCCAGCCATAAAACAATCAAAAATATCCTCATGACAATTATCCTTTTCGGTTAAGTGCTTCCTGCATTTTTTTGGGCAGCTTTTCAACAACCAGCATGTAGGATTGATCAATCAGCTGTCTGAGCAGGTCATCAGGTATGCTCCCGTCAATCTCAACGGTGTTCCAGTGTTGTTTGTTCATATGATATCCGGGCTTCACCCGGGGAAACTGTTCCCTGAGTTCCAGGTTCCGTTCAGGACGGTTCTTGAGATTGACAATGAAATCACCCTCCAGATCAGTCATGCAGAAAATCTTTCCCCCGACTTTAAAAACCAGGGTGTTTTCATCAAAGGGAAAACTTTCAGTAACCCCATTCTTCGAAATACAGTATTCTCTGAGTTCTTCAATGTTCATTACAAATGACAAGATCCAAATGGCAAGCACCAAAATACCAGCCACAAACAACAAACAACAAACTACAAACAACAAACTACAAACTACAAAATGAACAGGGAAACATCATCATTTTATCTCCGAACCGTTTTTCACTTTCCTGTCGGGTGAGACAATGGAAAGGGTACCGTCGGCATTTTCAGCGCAGAGGATCATCCCCTGCGAGGTGATGCCCTTCAGTTCCTTTGGCCCGAGGTTCACAAGCAGGGAAACCTGCATGCCAATCAGGTCCTTTGGCTCATAATATTCGGCAATTCCCGATACGACAGTTCTTTTGTCGAAACCGGTATCGATTTTGAGTTTCAGCAGCTTCTTTGTCTTTGCCACTTTTTCAGCTTCAATGATTGTTCCCGCACGGATATCCATTTTGCTGAAGTCGTCGAACTCAATCAATGCCTTCGATGGTTTAGCTTTGGCCGAAGCCATTTCATTTGCTTTTTTAGTATCGAGCAGTTTTTGCAGCTGGGCATCGATGACATCATCTTCGATCTTCTGGAAAAGCAGTTCGGGCTGGTTCACCTGGTGCCCTGCCGGCAGAAGTTCAGTTGAGCCAAGTGTATCCCATTCCTGTTTTTCCAGACGGAGGAAACCGCGCAGCTTTTCCATGCTGAAGGGCAGGAAAGGCTCAAGAATGATTGTAAGGTTTGCCGTAATCTGGAGGCACACATTCAGTATTGTCTCCACCCGCTGTGGGTCGGACTTAAAGATTTTCCATGGCTCCTCATCGGCCAGGTATTTGTTGCCAAGCCTTGCAAGGTCCATTGCATTTTTGAGTGCTTCCCGGAACCGGAATGCATCGAGGCTCTTTTCAACCTCGCCCCTGATGGTTTTCATGGCGGCAAGCGTTTCAGTGTCGTAGCTGCTCAGTTGCCCGCGGACAGGAACGTGCCCTTCAAAATATTTCTGGGTAAGTACAAGTGCACGGTTCACAAAATTGCCCAGTACGGCTACAAGTTCATTGTTGTTGCGCGCCTGGAAATCCTTCCAAGTAAAATCGTTGTCTTTGGTCTCGGGAGCATTTGCAGTAAGTACATATTTCAGCACATCCTCCTTGCCGGGGAATTCCTGAAGGTATTCATGAAGCCATACCGCCCAGTTCCGCGAAGTGGATATCTTGTCGTTCTCGAGGTTCAGGAACTCATTGGCCGGCACGTTCTCGGGCAGGTTGTATGTTCCTTCGGCCTTCAGCATTGACGGGAAGATGATACAGTGGAAAACGATATTGTCTTTGCCTATAAAATGCAGCATCCTGGTTTCCGGATCCTTCCAGTAAGTTTCCCAATCGGGGGTGAGTTCCCTGGTGGCAGAGATGTAGCCAATAGGGGCATCAAACCATACATACAGCACTTTTCCCTGGGTCCCATCCACAGGCACCGGCACGCCCCAGTCGAGGTCGCGTGTAACAGCACGTGGCTGCAGACCACTGTCTATCCACGACTTGCATTGTCCGTACACATTGGGCTTCCATTCCTTGTGGCCCTCCAGTATCCATTCCCTCAGCCAGGGCTCATACTTGTCGAGTGGCAGGTACCAGTGTTTTGTCTCCTTCAGCACAGGCTGGTTGCCGCTTATCATTGAAGTGGGGTTGATGAGCTCGGTGGGACTGAGCGATGTCCCGCAGCTTTCGCACTGGTCGCCATAGGCCTTTTCAAAGCCACACTTCGGACATGTACCTGTTATATACCGGTCGGCCAGAAACTGGTTGTTCTCTTCGTCATAATACTGCTCCGTTGTTTTTTCAATAAACTTCCCTTCATCGTACAGTTTTTTGAAAAAGCCGGAGGCTGTTTCATGGTGAATCTGTGAACTTGTGCGCGAGTAGATGTCGAAGGAAATGCCAAATTCACTGAAAGATTTTTTGATGATCTCATGAAATTTATCGACAACATCCTGCGGAGTAACGCCTTCATTTTTTGCCTTCAGGGTGATAGGCACACCATGTTCATCGGAGCCGCCAATAAGCAGTACATCTTCATTTTTTAGCCGCAGATAACGTGCGTATATATCGGCAGGCACGTACACCCCTGCAAGGTGTCCGATGTGAATAGGTCCGTTGGCATATGGCAGCGCGGTGGTTATCAGAGTTCTTTTAAATTCGCCCATGCTGAAATTTTTAATGTTGAAACCGGTTCTTTTACTGAGGGCACAAAGATAGCTGAATTGAAGAAAATGCAGGAATTTCAGTGCAGGCATTTTGTAATCTTTGCCATTTGCTGATATTACAACCTGCGAACTGGAGGTTTTTAGGTTATTTTTGCACAAAAACAGGCAGAAATGAATAAATACGCACACATCATATTTGATCTTGACGGCACACTGACCGACCCGCGCAGGGGCATTGTCAATTCAATCAGCCATGCGCTTGAGCGGATGGATATCAACGGGTACGACATGAAGATACCGGAAGGGTTCATCGGGCCGCCCCTGCAGATGGGGTTTAAGCATTTCTTCAATCTTGATGACCACCAGGTGGCACTGGCAGTAAACTACTTCAGGGAGTACTATTCTACTAAAGGATTGTATGAAAATGATCCTTATGAAGGGGTTGCTGCCATGCTGGAGGCGCTGCACAAAGATGGCAGGAAACTTTACCTGGCCACATCGAAACTCGAGAAATTTGCCGTTGAAATCTGCCGTCATTTTGGTTTCAGCCCTTACCTCACAATGATAAAGGGTGCCGACTATCTGGGTGAGAAGCCAAAAGATGTACTGGTATCGGAACTGATGCGCGAAAACGGGCTTTCGCCTGCCGATGGTGTGGTTATGGTGGGCGATACGGTTTATGACATGGAGGGTGGAAAGGCCAGTGACATCAGTGTGGTGGCTGTAATGTACGGGTTTGGCAGCAGGGTCGGTTTGATGAAAACTGCACCTGATGAAGTGGCTGAAACAGTTGAGGAATTGAGCCGTGTGCTGATGAAGTAATGTTACCGGCAGGACCCGGGGGTTAGCATTTCATCAAATCAGAAGACTATACTGTCAATAAAATGAGGTAAGGAAAGGCGAATAATATAATTTTGGCATCAAATAAAGATCAAATCATTCGATTCATGTTTAAATATTTTTTATCTGCAGCATTTCTGCTGATCATCATGGCCGGTTGCGGCAACAGGAATGCTGAGCATTCAAAACAACTGGAATCATTAAAGACATACCTGCAGGGGAATCCTGAACCGGGAGCTGAATTGCAGGAAGAAGAATTTGCACAGCGGCCGCTTTCAGAAAAGGAAGCAGAAGCAGCTGCCGTTATGATTCATGAGCACCTGAACAACATCCTGAGGGATACATGGGCTGCCCAGTGGGACAGCAGTGCGCTTGTGCTGAATGGCAGTGAGCTGAAATTCAATTATAAAAAGTTTGGCGAAAAACCGGCAGAGGGCTGGAGCCTTTATATTTCAATGCATGGAGGAGGCAATACAACGCCTGCGCTGAACGACAGGCAGTGGCAGAACCAGATAAACCTGTATAAGCCTGCAGAAGGGATATACATGGCACCACGGTCACCCACCAACTCATGGAACATGTGGCACCAGGAGCATGTCGACAGCCTGTTTGGCCTGTTCATCGAGCTTGCCAACGTATTTGAAGGCATTAACCTGAACAGGGTATACCTCACTGGCTATTCGGCCGGCGGCGATGGTACCTACCAGCTGGCGCCAAGGATGGCCGACCGCCTGGCTGCTGCAGCCATGATGGCCGGGCATCCCAATGATGCTTCACCAGTCAGTCTGCGTAACCTGCCATTTGCCCTTCACATGGGTGCACTTGATTCGGCATACAACCGCCACAGGGTGGCTGCCGAATGGGGGGCCATGCTCAGGGAACTTCAGCATAACGACCCCGAAGGCTATATTCATGATGTACAGATTCATGAAGGACTGGGCCACTGGATGGAAAGAAGGGATACCGTGGCTATTGAATGGATGTCGCAGTTCAGCAGGACCCCATACCCTCAGAAAGTTGTATGGAACCAGAATGGCAAGGCCCATACACGGTTCTACTGGCTGGGCCTTCCCGATGTGGAGAACGGATATAACGGCAACCTGGCGGTTTCGCGTCAGGGACAGGTCATCCGCATCGAGAGTGCCGAGAATGTCAGCAGGCTGCTGATTTTCCTGAATGATGAGATGATTGACCTCGACAGGAATGTGCAGGTGGAATACAATGGTTCGGTTATTTATGATGAAAAGCCGGAACGGACAATTGCTGCAATATGGGAGTCGCTCAACGGACGTAATGATATGGATCAGGTGTTTTATTCACAAATTGAGGTATCTTTATAAGTAAAAACTGAGTGACGATGATAAGACCTGCAACATTGAAGCCGGGCGACAAAATCAGGGTGGTATCGCCAGCCGGGAAAGTAAAGGAAGAGCATGTCCTTCCGGCAGTTGAATGGCTTCGGGAGCAGGGCTGGCAGGTGGAACTGGGCAAGCATGTTTTTGATGTCCACTACCAGTTTGCAGGAACTGATGCACAGCGGCTTGAAGATTTGCAGGAAGCTTTCGACGATCCTGACACATCGGCCATCATGTGTTCGAGGGGCGGTTATGGCACCGTCAGGATACTTGGGAAAATCGATTACAGCCGTTTTATGCAAAGGCCCAAGTGGGTTGTGGGCTTCAGCGACATCACCGTGCTGCATGCCTGCCTGAACAATCACCGCATTGCCAGCATCCACGGGGTCATGCCGCGTTACTTTTTCGACAGCAGCAGCCAGCCCAATGAAAGCCTGCATACACTGATGCAACTGCTGACAGGCAATGAGGTGAACTACAGTTTTCCGGCCTCTGAGGGTAACCGCCGGGGGTCAGCATCGGGCGAACTGGTGGGCGGCAACCTGTCGATCATTTCCAGCATGCAGGGCACCCCGTGTGAACTGGATACCAGGGGCAAAATCCTTTTCCTCGAAGACATCGATGAGTTTTTATACCATGCCGACAGGATGCTTTACCAGCTGAAACTTGGAGGAAAGCTTGAACACCTTGCCGGACTGGTTCTTGGAAGTTTTACGGATATGAAGGACAATGAATCACCTTTTGGAAAAAACATCCGTGAAATCATCTCTGAGGCGGTGGAGGAATATGATTACCCGGTTTGCTTTGACTTTCCGGCAGGACATCACGAGATGAACCTTGCACTTGCCTTCGGCCTCCCCTGGGAGATCCATGCAGGTGATGAAGGGGCTTTATTGAAGCCATGCCGCACAGCAAATATTTAAATTTATATAATCTGCTGCTGTATGAAAAAGCAATCCACCACCGACAAGGGCAGGGCTGCTGAAGACTTTGCCCGGCAGTATGTCGTAAACCTGGGATATACAATCCTGGATACCAACTGGCACATCGGCCACCTTGAACTCGATATTGTTGCACTTGACGGTGACCAGTTAGTGATTATTGAGGTTAAATCGAGGTATGGCATTCCCTTTGAGCATCCGTCGGAGGCTGTTACCCCTGCAAAAATGAAACGCATAGTTGAAGCCGCCGAGGCATACATCATGTTCAAAAACCTTGACATGGAGGTCCGTTTCGATATCATCACCGTCATCATACAGGGATTTGATTTCGACCTGGAGCATTTCACCGATGCATTTTATCCCATGCTGTAAAATGATTGACCGGGTGACTACCATATCAGCCCCTTTGAAACGCTTTCCCTGCAATTCAGCCCTGCTGCAGATGATCAACAACCACCTGCCTGCCAACAACCACCTGCCTACCAACCACCTCCCCCCGCTGCGCGGGGTACTCCTCCTGTCCAGGAGGAGAAATGTTCTTGATTACACAATGTTTCCGGTTCTATATAATGAATCGTTAAAACGTTTCATTTTTACCTCAAGACTCATCCTGCGGGGCACGGACAAATCCCCTCCTGCCCCAGGAGGGGTGTTTTCGCCAAAGGCCCGAAAGGCGAAAACGGGGTG